>ERZ1026876.217-NODE-217-length-38239-cov-6.923633_pt1 | contig 38239 bp, 46 predicted proteins | sample MGYA00380168_ERZ1026876 | MGnify/ENA primary metagenome ERZ1026876 (study PRJEB33269, sample SAMEA4719804) | human gut metagenome | biome: human-associated habitat; feature: organic feature; material: feces | place: Cameroon | collected 2013-10 ... | reverse complement strand
GTTCTTCACCTTTATAGTTTAAAGTGATTCTTTCACCAAATACATCGTGCTTATTTGCTATATTATAAACATCCTTAAGTAAATTTATATTAGGAACTTCAGGATTAAATGATTTATATAATTCATCAATGTAGGATTTTCCGTGTAGAAAGTCTGCGCTATTAACTTTGGTGTGAATCATGACTAGTACTCCGCACTAACAACCTTAACCTTTTTCTTCTTCAGTGCAGGAATTGAGCCTAAACTTGATTTTGTATCCTTTGACTTAATTGTACGATCTGTTAATTGATCGTATTTTTCATATTCCCGCTTAAGCATAGATGACAATTTTGTGGATAGCTCTTTATAAACATCAGGAACTTTATCCATCGGAATATCATCTTCAGCGGAAATTGAAACCCTCAAAGGCTCGAACTGACGAACCTGTAGGGTTTTCTCTAATTCAATGCGAACTTTCATTCTAGCCTCCATTTACTAGTTCACGTATAGACATTGTACGCTCTTTGAACGTAGATTTCAACATCTTTTTTAACTCATCATCAGAGTAATTAGTCTTACCGCAATACTTACAGTATTTATTTGAACAGCGCTGAATGCCTATGTTAGACATAAATTCTTTATAACTTTTACAGTCTAAAAGAAACTGTAGTAACTCACGCTGATCTTTTAGTATCTTTTGAATAGACTTTAAATGCTTTTTTTCTATAAGATCAATTCCGCCTAACTGCATTGAGTTAGGATTGTCGCGTGAGATATAACAGATTGCACGGCCTTTGATTTTTAAACCATACTGTAAACGTAAAAGAAGGCAATATGCAAGTGTTTGTAAATCATATTCCAAGGGAGTTTCCTTCACCTTGTTTGCAATTGCCTTGAAGCCTGATGTTTTGAAATCAACCAGCCAAATCTCATCATCAACTTTAATCATAAAGTCAACGTGTCCGACAAAGCCCTTGTAATCAATTCCAACTTCGGTATAAGTTAAATCTATCTTACAGTTGGGACATTTCCCTGCTCCCCTAAGATGAAAAATTTCCCCACAGTTTTTACATACATAATCGCCAAAAGCGTATTTATTTAATCCTAAAAACTTTTGGACAACGGAATGCACTGTAGTCCCTGTTCTTAGAATTGCATCGCCCATGTACTTTTCAGGTTTCGATTCAGTAGGATTAGAAAGAATAAATGATAAGGGACAAATTGGAATTTGTGAGGGATGCACGTCTAAAACGCGGGATTTATCGAATCCCTGAGTGAAAATACACTCAGTTTTCATTGCTTCCCACATTGAAGAGAAAACAGCTTGAAACTTAGCAGGCGTCATTTTAGCCTCGAATCATTGAGTTAAATACTATTTACGACAACAAAAAAGGGACGTAGTTATTATACTACGTCCCTTATATTTCGGTGGGGATCATTTATCTATACTTACGATTCCCAATCCCAATCGTTTTACATTGTACTCTTACAATTTGTAAATTGTCTAAGCGGTTCCGAAGAGTGAAGGAGAAGCACTCTCGTTTAGACTAATTACAAACTATCAGAACGATAAATGATCCCGCATTCTATAAAATTACTAGTTAGCGGTAATTGTACCTAGCTCCAAACTTAATCTCGAAGTTTTTAATGGGTTTGACTGATAATATAATTCGCCTTTTATTACATATTGCCCTTCAGGTAAGGGTGGGATATACACAATAGACTGATGCACATTTGATTCGTTATAGCTATTGATCTCAAATTTATCATATTCATACACAATATTATGCTTTGAATCCTCAATCCATTGTGTATATTGTGCTTTCCCTGAACCAACAATTAACAAATTTGTATTAAACGCCTGCCCAGCTGTATCAGCTTTAATTATCTGATGATTATGAGGTCGAATCTGATAATAATACTCAGAACTCAAAAGCCAAAAAATACAGGTAAATAAAGTACCTATAATTAAACATACTGATAACGCGGAGTAAAGGATTTTTACTCCATCAATCATTCGATTTCCGTAGAATAGGAGCTTGTTCATTTTCTAACATACGCGCTTAAAATTGTAAAAACGATATTTTTAATTTCCTCAACCGCCTGTATACCCATCATACCAGCAACAACAACTGCAACATTCGATAATGGGCCTACTAAGCCAAAGAAATCACATATCCAAAACGCTAATAAACCTGCAACTATCCCTGTAAATAAATCACGGAAAAGAATTAAAATCCTAAATTCATTAGTCTTTACGCAAGCATTAAGGAATCTGACAAAACCTGCAATTGTACTGAGTGAAACAACGTATACATACGTGCTGAGGCTATAAGTAAATGGGTTATCTACATTCACAGTAACCTCCAAATTTATCAAATATTAAATTTGAAACAAAAGAAGGGGATGCTGATAAAGTCGGTCTTGATTGACTTATCAGCATCCCCTTCTTTGACTTTTATCAAACTTATCCATAGGGATAGGCTGCTTACTGAACATTCGTTCAGGAAGCCGTTGTACCGTTTCTATGAAAATTCACGTTTAACTACAGCTGTTATCGAAATATTACGAATTCATGTAACAACCATAGCTTGAGCAACATTTGACAACATAGAATTTGAAAGAATATCACTTTTTTGTTGTATAAAAGAATTTGCAAGTTTTACTATATCTTCACAGGGAGTAATATACTTACTACTATTCCATATAATTTTCCCATCATCGGTTATATCATATACAACGAATCTGTATTCATTTACGCCCGCCTTCAAAGCCAAATCAACTATGACTTTTCGCTCAATCCTATTTTGTGCACCCACCAAAATACTTGATAAGCACTTGCGTACAGAGGTTTCGTAATCCAAAATGGTGAGAATGCCAATATAATTTTTATCCATAATCGAATTATAAACAACTTTCTCCATTACGACACCTCCTTCCAAACCGATGCCTTCTACCGTTTCATTTGCCTTTAGCATTTGTAAAAGTCAATAAATCTCATCATACAGCTTTGCAGTTGTACCATACAATGATTCTATAGTTAATGTGTGTATATTTGTGCTTTTCTTTTTAACTGCATTTGAAAACCAAGACTTTACATTTTTTGCCGTTGTAAACCTAAGCTCGTAATCGTCTTTAATATAAGAATCAGAATCAATACAGCATAGGATACACCATGATTCACCAAATGCGGATTCGATAACTTTTAATTGCTCTTCAGTTGGAATTCTAACTGATGAGATAGTTCTTGCATCATAGGCAAACTTAACAAGGTTACAACAATCCATTATTTTTGCTAACGGGTATTTTTGATTAAACGGATACATATCGAAAAATTCTTCTAAACAGAATCCTTCTTTATTCATACCGAAAAAATCAAAATGCTCAACCCATTTACCGCTAGATGGATGATTCCCCTTATGCCTGCCTGAAAAGTCAAGCATTCTGCCGTCTGAAGCAATAAACCCGCATTCCCGAATATCAGTTGTTAAGCCGTAAAACTGAATTAGTAAGTCTATAACTTGCATTTTCTTTAATTATATACTTAAAGTTTTCTAGCTGATCTACAAAACCAGTCGAATCAAATACATATTTGAACGCTCTAAATCCGACATTTTGTTCAAACATATCACTAGTTGCATCAACATTTACAAATTCATGCCCATTTATTTTAAACATACGATTATTGATACCAATTGATCGTAACTTTTCTACCACATTAGGCATTCTAACTTTTACCACTGCATGAATAGGGGAACACGGCCGTAGGAATTCAGCGTCAGTATCAGCAAAGAATTCCTGTATACAAGAGTTAAATAGCATGATTTTATTTAATCTCTGTTTAATCTGTAGTACTTTACACAGGTATTCTTCCGTAGCCTCAGTATTACCTAAACCCCTAAATGGTGATCTACAAAATACTATGCCTAAGTCAATATCCATAAACGCGTGAGCTGTAGTTACAATGTAATCAAACATTGACCAGTCACGTGCGCGAATTAAAAATCCCTGACAATCGTCTAAAACAAATACTGAGGGCTTAGATAACTGATTTAAAATGTGTCTAACAAGGCATAATGTACTTTGCGATGTTTCATTTATAAATGAATTCGCAATACCTATCATATAACAGAAAACTGACTTATACTTTTGGCATTCCTGATAGATTTCCTGAGCATTAGCAGGTTTAGTAATATCAATTTTCAATATATTTTTGCATTTAACTAAACATTCACAAACGGACGGATGCTCCCAATTGGTTGTTAAAACTAGTGTGGAATCATCAACATAGTGTTCAAATAATTGATTGATTAAATCGGATGCGCATTCACTAGTACGAAGTGTAAAGCCTTCTTTATTAAAAGAGGGAATTGCATCTATAATAGCTGAGTTTACGTTCTGAACTTCAATTTTTTTAGGTTCTTCATCTATTTTACAATAGTCTAACCACCATTCTATCGGTGAAATATGTTGAATACTATTCATAATTCTGCAATCTCCTGTTTATCACATAGGCAACACGCATCACTATCACTGTATATACAATAATAAGTAGAATGCCCGCATTTATTTATTTGAGAATCTGTTTCAGCCTGAATTCTTAGATTCTTTCCTCTCGTTTGCTCAAATGGTGTTATACCGTCCTTTGCTAATCTTAAAATATCATCACAACGACGGTGAACATCAAATAAGTAGGCAAACGTTCCTTCAGGCTCACAATTTTTTATCTTAAACAAAAATTGCTGAAAGTCACTACGCTTAGGAAAGAATAAAGTATCAATCCTAGCATAATCAGCTTTTTCTTTTCTAACTTCATCAATAGAAACGTTAGGTGCTACAGCGCAAGGCTTCATGTATATATCAGTATGGAATCTAGCCCTAAAGTCTAAAAGATTGATTTTACCGTTTAAATATTGAGTAATAAAATGCTGAGTTAAAATGATGGTTGTATTAAGCATGATCTCAGGCCATAACTCATGGATTTTCTTCATGTGATATTCCCAAGTTTCAAGCATTTTACCTTTGAATCTACCTTTAGAATCCCACGAGGTAGCGATCCATAAATTCGATTTATCAGGAATCAGATCAATTGTTTTATATAAGTCAGGCTGTTTTCCAATTAGTAAGGAGCATAAAATCCATATCTGTTTTATCTTTCCTGATCTCTGTAACTCAGCTAGTTTATTTATTAGCTCATACCACTTTTTATTAACCAACTGGTTATTTAATTGTCCCTGAAAAAATTCACCACCGATTAAAGAGATAACATCATAGTCTTTAATAACTGAATCATCACTAATCTTATCAATCACATATTGCAAACGGGTAATCTTGAATTCATCATCGGTTCTGATATGTGGATAATTTTTTAGATAACAAAAGTCACAATGACTATTGCAATCTTGCCAAACTTCAAACTGAAGTTGTCTCATTCTAATTCCCCGTCTATATTCATTAAATCACATAAAACACACGCATCTGAATCAGCATAGCAACGATATAACTCAGAGTGTCCGCATTCTGTTTTGATTTCCTTTCCATCAGTAAGAATGGGGATTTCCCTTGCGTTTGTATGCCCACGATTTACTAAGCCTGTATATTTGAAGCGTTCTGAATTACGTGTAGAATGAATAAACGAAAGATAGACTGACGGGGATTCATGCTTCAGATAGATAACAAAGTCTAATAAGTCCTTTCGGTTAAATCTGAAATCAGGAAGAATCTTACCCGTTCTGACCTTGTGTGGATACAAAAATGCTAGATTACAACCAGGTATAGTGGAGTCTATCCATTTATTAACATCCCATCCGTTTTTCCACATATCAATAACATTTTGTGTCAGTATCATTTGAACACCTGTCCGATAGTTATATCTTTCGGTAAAGGCGTTAATGTTTTTCAAGCACAATTTTTCTGCGTTCTTATTCTTGAATCTGTACTTAAAGTCATAGCTAAAGTTAACATCTACTTTATTCATTGATACTTCAGCTTTAAGATGATCCATTACTCGATAAAGAAAAGACGGCTCGTACAATCCGTTTGTAACTGTAGAGTAACGGCAAATCGGATCATTAGATACTTTAAGAATTCGATTGATAATGACATCAATCAATTCCATAAACTTTGTTTGAACAAATCTGTCTTTTATATAGTAAAGTTCACCGCCTAAAAGGGAAATTCCGCCTGAAAACTCATGCTCCCAGTCTATTGTATAGATATTTTTCTTTATCAGATTTAACCACTTTACCTGCTCATCTTTAGAGTAAAATCGTTTTTCTTTTAATAAACAAAAGTCACAGGAGTTTGGACAATTAGCCCAAACCCCATATTGTACACACTTACTAGTCATACTTTTCTTTCCATAGTTCAACGTCATCAAGCATTGGAATACTAGAATCAGAATAACCGACTAACGGATGAATGCCAACGGCTTGATCCTCTAAACGCTTATTCCAGCGATCCTCAATCTTTACTAGTTTTCCGTTCTGTATATGATAAATAGTAGCCGATCTGATTCGAGGATTAAGAAACGACTTGATTCTGAATAAATCCCACTTATCTACGATCCGAGTTAAAAACTCTAAAAATGTAGCACGCTTAGGCAAAAAGTATGGGAGATCGTTTCTAAATTCTGAGATATTCTGAAAACCTGTATGAGGTTCAATAAAGTCTACTGAAGTATGATAAATATTTTCAAATGATTTAAGACTAAGAGGCGGAACATCAATCATATATGGGAGTTTCACACCTTCAGCTTTTGCAACCGCAGATAAAAAAGCCTGAGTTACAATCATTTCCGTATGAATGCGTAACTCAGGATAATTTAAATGCAGATACCTCATATTTGATTCCCAAATTGATAAGGCGGTTTTCTTAAATCTGTACATCACGTCATAGCTAGTACATAGAAGCGTGCGTGATAATAAATTAGATTCTCTCAAATAATTGAGATACGGCTCCAAATAGGTACGTTTACAAATAAGAGAAGTAGCTAACCAAAACTGATGCGGATTTCGATCAACGATTTTATCCGTTAATTCATACCATAAGTCTCTTACTATTTCATCTTTTAATTGATCTTGAAAGAATTCTCCACCAATTAAGCCTATGCCTTCATGTTCTTTAACTTCAGGTAAGTCTAACAAATGAATAATCTGTTTCAGACTTTCGATTTTATCAATATCAGGACATCCACGATTAGTACAAAATCTGCAATTCGTTGAACAATCAATCCACGGAGTATACTGAATTACTTTCATTCAAATACCTCTTTCATATCACAGATAAAACATGAATGCGATTTTGTATATAGCTTAAAGTTTGAAGAATGCCCACACTCTGATAATGGAGCGCTTACATTTACTAAATGTGAGCCGTCAAACATATATAAGCGCTTATCCTGATTTAAATCCATTCTCATCAAGTAATCAGCAATAAATCCAGGCTTTATGCTATCAATATACTGCAAAGTTTGAATAATCTGAATTCTCTCAGGCGTTAAATCCGATCCTAACTCAATATATGGAATCGGATGAATATGAGTTGTATATTTTTCCTCAAAGCCTAGGTAATCAAATGATTTATTCAGAATTGAATTACACGTAGTATTTGTTAGAATAATGTTAGTGACAGATTGTAGCTTCTTAAATCTAAACTGTAGAATACCCAAATTATTGAGCATCAAGGTTTTGGAATCCTCGTTAAATCTACCATCAAGATCAAAGCTAGTAGTAAAGTGTAAGCGATTAAACAGATCGAATTCTTCAATAGTAGAAAGGAAAGTCATTAACGGGGATTTTTCTCTAATCTTATAAATCAGGTTTGTATTTATATATAAGAGATCAATCTTCCCGATAATCATCAATCCTATACAGCACTGTAGTAAACAGTTTAACTCTGTATCAACTTCATGAGAATCAAAAAGCTCACCGCCTACTAGTAGTACATGTGAGCCGTATTCGAGTTTATCTGATTGTAAGAAGTGAATAACCTCTATAATTGAGCGTGCCTTTTCTGAGGGTGAAAGTAAATGTTGTTTACCTTCTTTAATTTGCTGTTTCTGCCAGCAAAATTTACAATTATTCTTGCAGTTAGGCCAAAGAATAAACTCGAATACGGTATTCATCACAGATTTTCCATTAGTTTAAAAGACAGAGCGGTACGCGTTGATAGTTCGCCAATATACATATAAGCGCGATTCACCAGCTTCATATCGTTCAAATCAATCTTTGACTTAGCTAGTAATGCTGAAATAGTGAAAAAGTCGGAAATCAAAATGAAATAATGATAAGTCAACGGCATATTCTGCGGAATATCCATCATCGTGTATTCTACTTTGTGCATAGAATACAGGGCTGATAAAAACCACAGAGATAGCTTATTGATAAATTCCTGACATTCAGCATTAGTAATGCGTTTAATTGTTAAAAATTGTTCTGCATCAACAAACCAATTAGATTCTGATTCAAAGAATCCAGAATCAAAAGAATTATACTTTTTAACTAGATTGTAGATATTAAGAAGTAAGGAGGCATTACTAATCGTTTCACACTTCAATAAAACCTTCATGCCTTCAGCCAAAACTTCAGTATTTAACCCACGCAGATTAAACACAGGCTGAGGGATAACTTGATCCTCTTTACTTGAATCAAGATTCAAGGCGTCATACGCTTTAATAATAGCTGAAAGACATGATTTCAAGTCATCTGCATTCATAGATGGATCAAATACAACGGTTTCAAAACTCCCGTCGTCCTTTGACTTAAAAAGCTGATCAAAATTAAGATCATTTGAAGTATGAATCACGATTATCTCCTTAGATAAGCATAAATGCAATAAAGTATGAGGAACTACTACAGCATGAGGAACTACTACTGCAACTTGACGATGTTGAACTACAACTGCACGTAGTAACTGTATTGTATCTAACAGTTAACGTGCCACAATTTGTCTGAAGCAAATTGTTTAATAAATTCAGCATATCATTGATTTCAATGTTATTTACTATTTCCTCATTTAATGACAAAGAAGAAACAGACGGCTGACTAGCGGTTGATACATAAACAGGATACCCAGTTGTTATAAGCTGAGAGCTAACGACTGAGATATGAGAACGACAGAATACCGCTATATTACTGAAGTAGTTTAAAAGGCCGCGTGGTGTAACAATCTGATCTAACTTTATCCAAGCACCACGACTAGTTAAAAATGATTGTAACTGAGATTGAATCGTAGCACTTGTTACAGTTGAAACAGGATTTTGAATAGTAAAAGTTACCTTTGCATCACCTTTTTGTGCCATTAACTTAGAATAATCGGGTTTCTTCAATTCATCAGGTAATCTATTGGAATCAACGTTATAACACATTGATTTTATTTTTGCTAGTGTCGAATCATATAGCTGACGATACGTTAAATCTGTAACTTTCATTTTACAATCATAAACGCAATAAAGTATGAGGAACTACTGCAACTTGAAGAACTACAACTTGAAGAACTGCAACTGCAACAACTATTTATACCAATACTATATTTTGTAGTAAAGATGCGGGAACTAGCGCTTATGCTAGTCATTAAAGAATCAAGATTAGACTTTGCATCATTAGCTGACACACCAGGCGTAGTTATTCCTGAGTTTAAAACGCTTGGATAAGTAATTGAGCCTGAATAGTAGAAAAGACAGGTTTTAGAGGTTTGATTACTTGAAATCGTAACTATGCGACAACCCAAAAACACAGCAATATTCGCATAAAAATTCATCATCCCTTTAATAGTAACGATTGTACCAGCTTTATTTGATAATCCACGACTAGCTAAAAATGAGTTTAGCTGAGATAGAATCGTCGCTTTACTAACAGTATTTAAATAAGCGGAATTCTGTAACGTGAATGTTGCATTTGCTACATTCGTCCACTGTAATGAATAAGAATGACCTGGCTTTAACTCAGCGGGAACCTCTGAAGAATATCCATCAACATTTTGGCAATAAGAGGCAATTTTGTTTACAACTGAGTTTACCAAATCAGCATACGTAATTACTTGACCAGTTGTTATCATAGTTAATAAATAAAGTTTTTAAGTTTATATTCGTTTCTCTGCAATGTACTAAGCATCGGGGTAACTGCATTCATCAAATATTTATAGTCATCGTAATAGATGAAAAAATTTGTTACCCTTGCACGCTGTATTTTCTTACAGATAGACAATGCCTTTAATAATTGAGTTTTATAAACACCGAAAGCATAGTCTGAAGCACGCCCGAATACCTTACAAAGAATACAGATTTCATGTTTTGAAACACCATTTTCGTAACCTTCTTTAAGTATCAGACAGGTTGCGAGTTCAATCTTTTCAAATCTATTCATTGCAGTAACGGCAAACTAAAAAATAAAGCGGAAACGTGAAGTAACTGATCTAAGCCTAAAAGCACAAATCCAGTTTTGTATTCACGAATAGAAAAAGCGTGTGTCGCAGTCGGAATTGCAAAGGCATCAATTAAAGTATGCGTACCAACGGCAATAGCACAGAATAACAAAAATCCTAAAAGACTACAGTTAAGAAAGGTTGCAAGAATAATCAACGATGCAGGAAATGCAATTGCATACTTTACGCAGTGATTCCTAATATAGACTTTATCAGCAATTCCAGCGATCATATCACCTCTTTGTATGACAAAATCGCATACCCAGTGGGTTATCAAAACATATAAAGCTATCCACATTTAATTAAATCCTCTTTCAGTTTTTGCGCCTGCTCCTTTGATAAGACAATAGAAACATCACGAATACGAATTTCAATCTTAGTTTCAACGTCATCTACAACGTACACCCAATAAGGATGACTAACAGTAATCGGCATTTGTTTTTCTGATATATCTATCAAAACAGTAGGCGTAGCTGGTTTCATAACAATTCTAAAATTCTATCTGAAAGTTTCAAAATTTCGTCACGGTAATAGTCGATATCACGTGGCATAGCTATATCAGACATTAGGGAATTTGACTTTTCTAGTATAGAATCAAAGCATGATTCAATCATTGAAAATTCTGATGCTAATCCCTTTCCATAATTCGCCATTGTAGCTATTGAGTATGCAACCTCAATAGTTCTCATCTTAATAGCTAAGTCACGAATTAAATGTGTAAGTATAAGACATGATATGCCATCAAAACAACCCCTTCGCTTTAGGATGCACGAAATCAACATACGCGAAATAAGATTTAGGTAATGCTTTTTTGTATTCATCATCTATAGCCTTTCTTGGAATAATGGCTGATACCCAGTCAGGAATCGTTACGTCGGTTCTTAAAGTAACAAGTTTAGCATTTAGTTTCAGCATATCTAAACTAGAATTCAAGTCTTTATACTCTTCAGACTTTAATGCCTTACTGATTGACCCATATTTTTCTAATAGCTTACGTGCTTTTACAGGCGTCAAAATCTTAGGAATATTATCAATTGCATCACCTATCAGGCATTGATAACTTGCCATTTGATTAGCCTTCACACCTTTTAACTTAGGAACATCAGAGTATCGAATGTAAAGAGGCTTACTTTCACCTTTTACTTTATTAGAAGAATCATACATAGAAACATTAGGCGTTAGATATTGATAACCGTCTTTATCTTTCGCCCCTGCGTAAACAATGCCTGATTCTGAATACTGTTTAGCGGCTGAACATAAAACATCATCAGCTTCAAACTTTCTAGGCTGAATCCACGGAATTCCGAGTTCCGTTAATGCTGAAAGTAAAGGTGGAAGATAAGAGTAAACATCCTTAAAGCCTTCTCTTACACTTGACCATGTTTTATTATCAGAACGATTCGCCTTATATTTTGGATACAGTTTATAACGAAAAACTTCAGGGCCATCAAAAGCTACTAATAGATGAGAACTTTGCGTAGCTAATGCGTCCTTACATATCATTGAGATAAATGCGTAGTTTAAAGCCTGCTCAGGCGTTCTGTATTTTGGGTTTATAGTATAGTAACAACGGTGTAAATACCAATTTCCATCAACAACAAATGTACTCATTTTTAAATATCCGCCGCTAAGTTAACATTATCTGAAGAGGTATTGACTGAATCCATCGGTTGTTCAACCGAGTTATCAACGGATTCAATTTGCATTTTATTCATAATAAACTTCAGGCTAAACGGGAAGGGCTGACTGTTTCGGGATTTAATCTGTTCAATTCGATAAATACCTGTCGCCTTATCTTCTTCACTCGGTGTCCAAATAATAGCCGCATCCGAATGTTCCTTAATTGCCCCAGCATAACGAATCTTACCTTCTTCGCTTACCTGACAAAGCATAACATTTATGCGGTTTAATGCAACTGCATTTATCTTTGCTTTTCGTGCAATAGTACCAAGTCTTAACCACTGATTCTCATCGTCAATACCTTTCAAAAGAGAGATATAGTCAATGATACAAACGTCACAATTCAAACCTGCAACTGCCGCATAAACTTCATCAACATCTAAATCCTCTTCAGGCTTAAAAATGGTTAAACGTCCGCCTGCATTAAATACAGCTTTTCTAAACCTGCGTTGACGCTTTGCTAATAAGTCTTTCTCTCTTTCATCTAACTTTTTCTGTCGAATTTTTGCTAGATCAATTGATCCGATATTAGCTAGTATTCTATTTGAAATCTCTTTTTTTGACATTTCAAGTGGTACTAAAACAACTGAATAGCCTAGTCTACTAATGTTAATAGCTAACTGCACTGCCATCGTTGATTTACCACAGCCTGATGGAGCACCGATTGTAAATAATGCTCCTCTGTCAATCCCGCCTGACAAATCATCAAAGACTTTAAATCCAGTTGGGATAATTGAATCATTATCCTCACCATAAATAATATCGTTCAATAGCTCCTTCGCATTATCATTTTTACCAAAATGCAAAAAACAGTCTTTATTACTCTTAGTCGCTTGCGCTTGAGCTACCGCCGAAGCTACATCGGAAATTAAAGAATCAATATTAAGTTTTGATTCATCAAAACGAGAACCGATTTCCTTTGCGATATTAAATAATATACGAGTACGTCGATACTTATTTAGTGTGTTTACAGCTTTTAACGCTTCATCCTGATCCTCAATTTTCTGATTACTAGATTTTAAATATTCTTTCGCTTCATCACTAACTTCAGGATCATCAATAATAGATTTAATTGTTGGGGCTGATGCTGATTCACTAAATCTGTCTTTTATATAATGGTATAACTCTTTACTTAAATCCTCATAAAAATAGGAATCATCTACAGTAGATAAAACGGCTCCACTGACTTTTAGATTTTTACAGCACATTGCCCGAATAACAGAAAGCTCCGCACTCGGACTTACAATTTTTACTCTTTTCATTCTATTACAGTGGTGGACGTATCAAGTCCCGATTTAAAATATACCATTTTATTTACGGGAACCCTGAGTTTAAATCCACCGAATCGAATTGGATCAATGCCACAGCCAACAATAATTTTTGGAATATCCCAATATTTATAAATCAAGTCCCTGCATTTTTCAAAACGTATATTTGAGCTGTCTACTGTTAAGTTAGAAAGAACAAGGAGAGACGGTTTTGTAATCGTTTGTCCTTGTTCTTTAAAGCTCGAATTCATTGTAATCCATAACGGATTATTACCACCTTTTTCAATATGACATTGAACAAGATAAGCGGCAAAGTATAGAGCCTTAGAATCAGAAAGAAACTCAGTAATAATATAATTTTGTGAACCAAAAGGTGATTCACAAAACTTTTCAAAGCCTAATTGCTGAGTTGACGCAGTAAACAAAAGCTCCTTATCTTCACCTTGATTTATGCTAAAGCCTAATGGTTGAAACTTAAAGGGAGCCTGCTGAAAGATATAAGGAGGAACCCAGCGCTTTGTACTCGCTTTTACTTTGATTACCATAACTTATTACTTTCCTTAAACCAACCGTTTAAAACAGCTTGATTCTTTTCATCAATAACAGGATTGAACTGCGGCTTTAAGCAATTCCAATATTCATTTTTAAGGCAACCTCTCGCAACTGATAAGTCATCTAAGAATAAACGAATTAACGGTTGAGGCTTATCTTCATAAGGCGTAAGAATACGTGAAAACCTTTGTACTGCCTGCGGAATATTTGAAGATAAAGTAGTGTTGTATAAACATGAGGCACGCGGAATATTTATCCCCGTTCCTAGAAGTCTCATATTTCCAACAAGAATTTTTACTTTATATTCTCTCGCATCCTGAATTGTCTTATCTCTAACATCTTTCTTTAATCCACCGTAAAACGGGTAAGCGACAGTTTTCCCTACTTTCTTGTTAATGATTTCAACTAACTTCAGAATAGGCTTTACCTGAGTGAACGGAATAAGAATCATGTGATTATTATTCATATCCTTAATTGCCCAGTCTGCAATCAGTTTCATCCGCTTTTCATTAGATTCTATCTTTCTAACAATGTAAGCCCATATTTGAGAGGTAGAACCTTCAGAAAAATGTGTTCTCACGCATTGAATATTAGGACGTAATCTCTGAACTTTCGCTGAGTATAAAATCGGGCCTACGACTGCGGCTGTTAATGGATACTTACCATCTTTTCTGTCAGGCGTACCAGTCAACCCAATTTTGTATTTACAGTTAAACTGAGAGATTTCCTGAATATATTTATTCGCTGATGAGGTATGCACTTCATCAATTCCGACTAATGTAAATTCATCTCTCAGCTTTTTTAACAACTTTTGTCCGTTTTCAGAATGGAAAGTTTGAACAGTAGCTAGACAGATATCATACTTTTTAAAGTCATCATACTTCTTACAAAAACCGATTCTATTCTTAGATAAATCTGTAGCCGCTTTCTGAGTATCCGAACCTACAAACGTCTCATAAAAACCCATGAGCCAATCGCGTTGACTTGCAATAAGAAGAGACTTCACTCCTAACTTACAGATCAATGCAGTAAGCATAAAGGTTTTACCCGCACGCGGAGGTGCCATTAAAACGCCTTTCTCACCTTTTGCACAATACTTTACGGCTTCTTCCTGATAGTCCCTGAGTTTAGCTGTAAACTTAATTGGCTTAATCGGAATTATTGGGTGCTTTTCAACTAACTGACAGTCTTCAATCTTAGAGAGTTCTGATGATAAACCTTTGTAATCACCGAGAGGAGTTGCAAGATAAGTATGATTTTTAATCTTTACACGTTTAGCTAAAATCACAGAACCTTTATAACCCGCGCAAGCCTCGCATTCACCAAGTAGCCCTTGAGACTTACGTAATTCATACCACTCACATTGTGAGCAGGCTTTATCCTCGAAAAAGTGAAACGTATATTTATCTGTAATTCGCTTTTCGATCTTTTTCGTTAAATGATCTACTCGGGTAAACAGACGCTCCCTAGCAAAGACTTTCATGATACTATCACATTTAAAAGTACACAATCGGCATGATTCTTAGTGTATCGAATCATGTTTAACAATCCGTTTACTTTTACTTTACGAGTATTTAGCTTTGAATCCATGTATTGGATTTCAGCCTCGCAGTCAAACTGAGAAAAGTAATCGGAGTTTGCTACTAAATAGTTAAAAAACATACTGAAGTCACATTGTTTTCCTGACTGTATAATCTGAGAGATTTTATCCCTCAGCTCAATATCAGTGAACATAGTGAACGGAATATCCTTTAGGATTAAATCCTCATGACTAATGATAGCATAAACTAAGCATGAATCACTGTCAATAACAAGTTGTTTTGTACCATAGCTAATAACGTCAATCATATAATCTTACCCTTTGTTTCTGATAGTAACTTAACGCAGTCTACCATATTCCTAAGATTGAATCCTGCCTGATCTATATCTTTAATTAAGGCTTCAATAAACTCTAAAGCCGCTTTCCCTTTTTCAAAAGAGATAATGTAAGACTTCAAAACACGTTTGACAAACTTACGCTTGTCATCAACTGTCTTAAGTCCAAACTCAGGGCAATATTTGCTAGTAATCAGATTGTCCATTGCATCAATTGCTGATTCAAGTTTAGACAATCTAAGCTGTAAATTTGCCGCTACATAAGACATTCGAGAACGCGTTGAAAGATCAATTGCAGAGGCATCAATCAGCATTTGCGGACTAAACTGTCCTTTATTATCTCTAATCTTTGTAGATAGCCTAGCGTTATGCAATGCCTGACATTCAACTACCGCTGAATCAGGATCAAAATCTTTAAGGAGTCTAGTCCACACTGTCTTAAATTCTATAAACTGCGAATCCTTTTTAACAATTGTAACGTTACTCATTGTTCCTCTAAAATGGTTTGCATAATCGGATTTATCATATTTGACAATGCTAAAGTCCCGCATTTTGGATATTCAATGATAACTAGATTTCCATCATTGAATACACGCTTAGACTGTTTAGCATGAAGTCTATTATAAGCTAGAATCGAATAGTCTGATACTCTAGTTTTAAGATTAGAATATAAATAATAGCCGCAAAGCTCCGATTTTTCATCTACTAACGTTTGGCACGTTAGCATAGATGATAAGAAAATTTGTGACTTTACTACTATTGTATCAGATTTTAAATCAAAAAGAGGGAGTATCCAACCACTAGAAAATGATTGAAAAACCCCCTTCTTATAATCATGATTCAGCTTAATCCCCATTGAGACTAATAACTGACCAGCCATTCTTAGATTTACCTTGCATTACGAGTGAAGAATCACCAATGACTTTAAATTCTACAGAATCAGAACTTCCCTTTCTGAATGCTTCATCAAAATAACCAAAGTCGATTTTAAACTTTACTTTCTTTGACTTTGTATCAAAAAGCTGAGTAATGTTACCATTAACGGTTCTAACAGTAAACTGCGCTTTTTTACCGTCAGAACTAACAACTAATTCCGAACGTTCTTTACTCGCTACAGCCCTACAGCTGTCAAGGAATCTTGATAACGCTGATCTGTCAATTGACATCCAATCACCATCGGAATCAATACTAGACTTTGCAACTTCAAACAACTTCTTGATATCAATATAAGAATCAGTAATCGGAAGTTGTAAGGTAATAGTCATTAGTTTTGACTTTACCATCAAGTTAGATTCAGAAACAATCAGCTTGAATTTATGCCCACAGAATGCGTCAAATACCGATGCTAACATATCAGTCGGCATTGTTAATTCTAGGTCGCCTGAAATATCTTCAGCCTTCGCCATAATAAACGAAATATGCGTTGCATCATAACAAATAACAAACGCACCTTTTTTACTTACCTTAACGGTAAGAGGCATAAATGCACCTAAGCTATCAGGTACTTTTAATGATACTTCAGAGATAGCATTCTTTAACCACTTGGAGTGATCTTCATCAACATCCCAAGTTGTCGTTTTTTCATCTTTTGTATTTGCTAACTTATCAGCAATAGCCTGAACTTCAACGGCATCCGTTGTCGGAATCTCAGCTTTATACTTACCTTCTTTGATAACCAGCATTCCGTTTACTAATTCGATATCAACATCCTTTCTACCTGTAAGAATGGTACGAAAAGCGTCAATCGAAATACCTACAGTAGTATCACCTTCAGCTAAGTCAGACGGAACTAGCGACTGATAAGTCGCCATATCATTCATGGAATAAATATAAAAATTCGATTTATAAACTCGAACTGCAATATTTCCTTCTTTTGGTGCAACCAATTTTGTCAGAATCCTTAGATGATTCATAATCATTGGTGCATTACCTTTAACGTGCAGAATCTCTTTTGCCATTTAGGGCTCCTTTATCATTTCCATTTATTTACGGTTTAACGTTAAGCACTAGTTTAAACATAATCGGATATGAGCCTTCAACGTCAAAAACAAATTCATAACTCGTTGCTGATACGTCATTGATTCTCATAATCTGCAAAATATTAGGAATCGTATTTGTAGAATTGTTGTTATAAAAGATAACACGGAATGGAGTATCATTTTGCAGAATTGAAATATTCTTAAACTCACATGGCTTTAATTTGCACTTAAGAATTCTAGCGTTTAACACCGATACCCAATCAAACTCCACAAAAGAGAATTTTTCAGGAAATTTTGAAATCGAAACATTTGCAGTCGCACTGATGATCTTTGGTTCATCAGGTAAATCAGGATTTTCTTGTTCTTCTTTTGTTACTGAAGTATGACTACAATCATACTTTGAAGAAGTCAAAAATTCTAATAATCCTAAAGTCGAACGCAAATAGCCAGGATTAAAAACAGGGGTTGCCCATAAACTGAAAATACCAAGTTTTGAAGGTGGAATAAAACCTGTTAGTCCATTGCAATTTATATCACCGACAAGACAATAAATTGAACGATCTAGTTTTCTTGGTAAGTCCTCGAATCTCACATACTTAGGGGTAAATGTTCGATTATCAAGTGTAATTGGGGAACCATCTAATTCCATCGGCTTACACTGAATCATCCCCTTCAATTCGCAAAAATTACTAATAACAGGGATTAAATGCTGAATCTGAGTTTTCAGATTTTTATTTAATGATACTTTCATGATTATAATTTATGAAATGAGTTATATACATACAGAATTTCAAAGGTGTGTACTTTATACTTACTAGCTACCTTATTCTCATCCTTTACCTGTTTATATTCTAAAACAGCGTTTCTTACGTTCTTTGCTTTATCACTTATCAAAACGTTATAAATCAATCTCAGTTTTTCACTTATTTTAAGTTTCTTTATTTGTGCTAAAGTAGCTGATCCATAAAAATATGAAATCACCAATTTGTGAACTTTCTTTCTCAAATCATAGGGATTCACCTTATTAACCAAAGTCTGAATATCCGTTAATACAGATTTAGTCGTTACTTTATCAATGATCTGAGAAAGGGTCGGTTCATTGATCTCCAACTTTATTTGCTTTTCACATTTACTACAACTTATAAACGCCTTTTGTAAATCAAGTTTGTTTCTCAGATTAAAAAGAGACGTGTCAACATTAGAATTTAGTAGCGCTGATTTAGAATCAATCACAATTATATTCTTTTCAGTTACACGTCTTACAGCTTGCAATCCATCAACAATTGCTAGATTACATTCTGATTTTTTAACTTGATTTAATTGCTTTCCATATAATGAATGAGGTATCCGTATATGATTCAATAAATCGGATATCTCACCTATTGTATAGTAGTATATTCCGTAAATCATGAATGCCTCACAGATTCAGGAAGTCCCTCTTTAATTGTTGATCCATTTTTTGTTCTTACAACGGTATAACACATAGAATCAGGATAAACATCATCCCTAGGTGTAATGACAACAATTGAGGGAACAACCTGTTTTAATAAACCGAGTAACTTGATAAAAGCCTGAGTTGTTTCATTACTCAGATTCGCAGTCGGTTCATCAAGAATAATAGTCTTTGGACGTTTTAATGGATCAATAAAAGAAAGAAGAGACAAAACAAGAATAATAGTAAACAGCTTAGATTCAGCACCGCTAAGTTTTCTAACATCTGAGGTTAATTGCTGTTTTCCTACGGTACGAGTACAAATAAGCTGTAATTGAGTATCCCAAATAAGGTTGAACTTATAATCTTGATCGAAAACTAATGATGAATAAGAGTTTAAAAGCTCACAAAGTTTTGCTGAAATCTGAGTAACCATAGCTTTTTTAATTACTTTATCACTGAAGATTTCAATCAAGTCTTTTAATAGTGGTTCATCATTTAACTTGGCTTTTAACTCTTTTAGTCTAGCTTTTGTTTTCTGTAATTGCAGTCTAGCTGATTCATCATTCTGTAACCTAGTTTCTAATCTTGCAATATCCTCAGCTATGGATGAGGCTACAGAATAATCAAAGTCTGTAACGCCTTTCCAATTTTCAAACTTAATCAAATCATCAGCGTATGGTTGAACAGCTAGTAATGAGTGTAATTTAGACTTACATTCATCAATAACAGATTCACATTCATCCCTTTCAATACTAGGCTTTTCAACTTTTTCAGGCTTGCTAGGAATGCTTTGAACCTCAGAATAGGCATCAGCATACTTTTTAAACTTATTGCACTTAGCGGTTAACTCAGCAATTTGAACTTTTAAGGATTCAGATTCCTGACTGTATTTAATACTTTCTTCAACATAGGCATCATACAGTTGCCATTGTTTTGAATCTCTAATCTGAGATTCAACTTCTACTAGCTTTTCTTTCAATTCATCCAAATTCTGATGCTTAACTTTTTGTCCACACGTAGGACAAATTCCTGTTTTAAACTTTTCAGCATGGGAAATCTGATGATTAAGATTAGATCTAATAGCTAGTAATTCATTATTATCAACACGCTTTGACTTAGGTTTTCTTACAATATCGGGTTCCGAGAGATCATCTAAATCCTCAGTTTTTAGTCTTAACTCTGTCTTATATTCAGAATAAAGACTAGCGCCTTTCTTCAGTTTTTCTCTATCCTTTGACTTAGCAAAATCAGAAAGATTAGCTGTAATCTTTATATATCTAGCTTTCTCTTTCTTATATTGCTCATAATCAATAGCTTGATCTAATGCAGATTCCAAGGATTTTATTTTATCCTTTAATCCTTGAATCTGAGAATCAACATCATGATAGTCAGTACTACCTACTGAATCATGAATAGCCTTTAGTCTTTGATACTCTTTTGCTTCCTCTAACTTAGAGTTTATCTTTTCTCTCTTAGATTTCAGGATTTTCAGCTTAGACTTCAGCTTACTTAATTCTTCGTCATCTATAACAAGGCGCTTTTGAGATTTATACACAATTTTCAATTCGTCAAAAGCCGTTCGCACTGACTGAAGTTTTCTCAATTCTGAGATATAAAGTCTGCGCTCATCATCAATAACTGATAACTTAAAAAACGAATCGAAAAAATGCTTTCTCTCTGTAGACGAACCCATTACCAATGGATGCGGAATTCGAGAATCCAAATGTATAAAGGATTCAAATTCAGTCTTATCAAGTTTCCATTTAGATTGGATATAATCTAAGGCTTTAGTTTTGGTTAAATGCTCAATTTCCGATCCATCATATTTAATCTTTATTTGTTCCCGTTTACCCGAAATCTTAGTAATCTGTAATGTATGCTTTTTATCCTGTAGGATAACAGAACGAGAACCTGATTTCACTTTATCAGATTTTTGGCCTACGATTGGCTCGTCATATAAAAGCTCCGACAGTGAATTAAAAAATAAAGATTTTCCAACCCAATTTGAATTTTTGCTATTTACACCACTTGTCTGATTTAATCCATAAATAACAGATATACCTGGCTTAAACTCAAAAACCGTTTGCTTTACAAATGGGCCATAATTCTTAACTGCCAAAGCCTTTATATTAAGCATTACAGAACCTTTTCACAGATTTCAATTACAGTTGATAACAGATTCTTACTTGAATTACTAGGCTTTACTTGATCTGTATCAATTCCAACAATTACAATCAACAACTTAGCAAAGGCAGGGAAAATACCCTTACGTGATTCAATCTGAGTAGCAAAATAAGATGCTAAAGCTAAAGTCTGCTTTCTCTGATCGTTTGTATAGTCAGATACGTTTACTTTAGATTTTAAAAAATCCTTAGCATACCATAATGCTTTCTCTAAATCTTGTTTATTAGCGTCCTTAAACGGGGCACGAATAATATATTTACAAGCGTTACCCGCATCAAAGGAAAGATTACGAGTTAATTCAATTACTTCATGCTCATACATTGTGTAATGAGAAGGATGATTTACATTATCAGTATCGGACATTTTAAAGCTCCAAAACAAGTTTATTCATCAATTCACGTATTTCCTGTTTCAATAACTCAGGCTCATAGCTATAAGCAAATTTATACTCAATTAAAGTCATCATCTTACGGCTAACTTGTAAAGCTAGTTTTTCTTTTTCACAGTTATACCGTTTATTTGATATGAGACGATTTAATAACGTTATTAAGCGTCCATCAATTCTCTTACCCTGAATATTATGTAAGGCACTCGCTAGATTATTAAATCTTTGAAACGTTACAGTACCTTGAATCGAAGAATTCACAAATTCTGCAATATCAGGACTAAAAGTTTCAAATATCATATTGTAAGTACTCATTGTAATTTTCCTTTACATTGATCTATGGGCGATAGCTATGCCGATCCCCATATTTGATTTACGCTTTACGTATTGCCTACTTTCATTTAGAAAATCAAGCACTTTATCTTTATTTATAGCTGTAACGGCTAACACCCAAGCGCGTGCAATATCATCAGTAAACCCTTCAGCTTTACCAGGGCACATTGAAGGCCCTAAATCTGTAACCGTTAATAACTGAAGCATAAAGTGTTCAACTGGGTGTTCAATAAGCTCATGTTTATAATCACCAATAGCTCCGCTCATAATCTTATCAACCCATTCTTTTTTAATCATTGGGCATACAAGACTATGATTAGACATTAAGGCTTTTACAGCTTCAAAGTCCTTTGGTTTTAACGAGTATTGCTTCGTATATGTGATAGGCTTATTGAAACGCAAACCCCGATCAGCACGCAACCTATGTAAATGATCCACGCTATTCCAACGATCAGCAACAACAAAGCAAACATTAAGCTGTTCACACAAAGGGTACAGAATGTTTCTATATACTTTTTCAAAGTCAACAATAAATCCATCATTTGCCATAACCTCTAAAAGACAGATTGTTTCTGTCTTATTTGTTTGCTGATTATATCCAACGATAGCGACTGCAAAACTGTTATTAACTAATCCTGCATCAATCGCCATAACCGTTGGTGCATCATACATATTAGTTTGTCTGATAGTTCCCCATACATGATTATTTTCAAACTGATAAGTCATAATATGAGAACTTGGACGACCGACAAATAATGAAGAAACGACACGTGCATCAAAATATGGGCTACTTGTTTCCGTAGGTTGCGCACCAAAGTCTCGCAATGCTTTTCTTGCATCGGCTTTAAACGCAGACGCGATTAGTGGAGAATCCTTTTCAAGATATGGGTTTACTTCCCATGTAGCGGCCTGAACAGCAAAAATATATGGATTAGTCTTAGATTCCTCTAAAAGTCGCATTACCTTATCTCGTTTTGAGATAGGGGATGAAACACTAAGCATTAAACATGGCGGAGCATCGTTGTGTCCTTTTTCTATCAATTCCTTTTGAGCCGCACCGACTGTAGCCAAACTGTTTAATAAAGAAGTATAGGCTTCATCGGAGTCAGCACGCCTATTAGTATCATCTTCATTAACAGACTTTGCTGATGGATCAGGCAAAGGGAATAAGCCTAACTCATCAAGCATTGTCATAATAGAAGTATTACCACGTAAGTTTGAAGCCTTGGGGCCTGTTACAAAACATCGTATTTTTTTGTTTGCAAATGATAGGATAGACTTAGAGTTTACATATAATTCTTTACCATATTGTTCTTTATACGAATCTAATAAGGCAAAATATGATTTATACCATTGAGAGGAGTCAACAATATTTTTAAATGGCGTCCATAAAACATCAAACGCCTTATCGTATGTTAATGAGCAAAATACAAAAACGAGTTCCGTACTAGCCTGCATTGAATCTGTCAAAGAGGCTAGAATCGGATACATTAGGTAACAGTGCAAAACGTATGAGGCTTGAATTGCCGCAGTACTAGATTTCCCTGATCGTTGCCCTAAAATGTATACAGCTTGATTTATATAGTTCAATTCCCCACTAGCGTATAATTCTTTCTTTGTAGCTCCGCATCTTGGACAAACACCAAATTCCAAAAACGTCATCCGCTTTGGGTTATTAAGTTTTTTAGCACTCAGTCCTTTTTTAATATTAAAAAAGTTTTTATACTTTTTTGCTGTACAACGCGGGCATACTTCACCAAGGGACATTGTAACAAGCCACATTTGTCTAGCCCAAGGCGGATGAAAGTCAGAACCTAAAATACGATAGCAATAATCAAAAAAGTTTTTTGCCCTAGGCAAGGAACGTGTATCAACTAACTCACGCATCTTACCAGTTTTGGGATCAACTAAGTCATCCACCATTGAGGTAAGATCAAAGTCTACTGAAGACTGCAAAACTTCTTTCGTTGATACACGCTCCTTTTCTATTTTCTCTTCTTTTCTCTTACTCTTTTTTCTTAGAGTTCTAATCTGTCTCTTATCTTCTTCAGTTAATAAATCAGGAAATAATTTATCAGCGCCCAGTGCTTTCAGTTGTTCGATTCGATTTTTCATAATTCATCGGTACTGGTACAACAACCTCACGTGCTTTCGGAGGCATAATTTTTGCAACTAGCTTTTCGATCTCAGAATCAGGCAGATCAAAGTAATTTGTTATAAATCTAGCTAGTTTTAACTTTACAGCCTCTCTAGTTAAAAGCTCGATTAAAGTAAAAGGATATGGGTCGCAGTCCCCCACAACTTGGTGCATTATATCTAATGCCTGATTAGTGCCTCCATCTAATCCTAAAAGCAAAGGCGTTATCTCAGATAAGATAAAGTGTGAAACAGAATCCATATTGTATTTAACTGGTTCTGCAACTCTTTCCTTGTACTGAGAGGTTCGCATTGAAACTTCAAGATTAAAAGGTTCATTCGGCAGATTTTCAACACCTAGTTTCAGCTTATTTGATTCAGCAAAGTCAGATGGTAAAGTGAAGAAAAAGCGTGATTTATGCTTCTCTTCACTTTTTACTACCTCTGACTTTTTAGCATAGGCTAAATGACCTAAGCGGTTTAGAAAATCATTCTTTGCGCTTAGGTCGGAATCATTAGCTCCAATAGGTGTATTAGTCCTCCGATTCTTCCACGTCCCCGCTTTGAGAACGCTTAACATAGAGTTTTTCACCTACGCCTCGCTTTAACTGAGTAAAACAGAATTTCCGTAAATCAAACGGCTTTTTATAACCGAGTTTCTTACAGATTTCAATTTTCTTATCCCTTGATCCAAGAATCCAGGATTTTAATTCATCCCAATTAGTAGAAACAGAATCGGTATCCTGCAATTGAAGTTTCATTGATTTTCTGCCACGACCGATTAACTGCCCAGTCATAAACAAATAATACAACGTATCAAAAACAGGATCATAACCGCGTGCATTACCTGAGCCGTCACAATTCCAAATTCTAACCCAGCCAATGCGATTAGGAGAACTTAGTTTGTTCTTAACTGTTTTTAATTGGATATAACGGTAACTATCAGTGCCTTTTTCGTATTCAACGGACTTTTCTACTTCAAAACCCGTTTCCTTATCGAAATTCTTAGGCCATAAAGGTTGCCCAGAGGTTCGAGGCGTAAATTTGCATCTACAGTCGGAATTATGTGAAATAATACCATTTGTAATAATGGTATGTGTTTCAGGCATATTTGCATCATAGCAAATCTGATTCACACCTACTGATACCTTAGTAATACGTCTCCAAATAATGTTATGCTCTTTTGTAAAATCAATAAACTTCTTTATTTGTAGTCCTTCATTTATCCATGATTCTCTTTCCTGAGAGGTTCTCAGATTTTTTCCAGCATTTAGATAATCGTCAAACCATCCATCATAGAATTGCGAAATATGCCAATTAACATAGTCATTTCGCTTCATTATATTACGCTTGAACCAATCATAAACTTTAGGCTTTCTAGTGCGCTTATAGTTAGAGAATAGCTCTGGTAATATATCATATTTTGTGTTGCCATTATTACTAGTTAAAGTTTTTACTTTCCATCCAATAAGTTTTCTAAGATTAGTATGATTTTCACCAGTAACATGAATGCAACCAGTTTTAAAGCGTCTAGTTATAGCGCATTCTTTACTTGTATCTAATAGGGAATTTATACTTATCTTAAGCTCTTCCGATGTTAATTCATATCTATGCTCCTGATTATTACTAACATAGCTTTCTTTACGTGAGATAATGCCAAAACTAAGTAACATTATCTGAAGCTGATTTAGTAATTCATTGGAAATAGAAAAATAATTAGTTTCTTTCCCAGTAGCAGTTGCATCACCTGCAAAAAGTCCACGTAAAAATGCTAATTGTACGGAAGCGGGGGAGCATCTAATTATCAGTGGAATTTCCTTAAAGCGTGAAAGTGTAACTAATCCAATAGAGGCTAACCACTGATTAAATAATACACTATAAATTTCTACACATTTTTCTCTTATCTTATAAGGAAGTCCAATTGCTCTGCATAATCGCCCTATTCTATTTAAATAAGATTTATTGATATTAGAGATAGACGTATTAGTATAATCTTTTTTTACAAATCCCTCACTAACAATCCAACCTAATAACTCTGCTAGTTTTTCATCACAAATTAAATCAAGATTTTGCTGTTTTAACTGAGTTGCTGACATTACAGTGCCAACTGAGTAAAAATGAATTTTTTGATAGTCAGTTGGCTTTTCTATATCACTTACTGATACAGCAATATATTTGCCTAGCTTATCCAAGCATATATTTTTAAAGTCACTCAGTGTAACCCATTTTAAAGTTGGGTACTGCTTCTCACTGCATGATGCTATCAAAATCTTATGCCCAGGCTTACCAGTAACACCATAGCCAAAGTCTGATTCAACTGTAATAGTATTAGAGAATCCTACGGATTTCCATCCATTACATTTTTCCATCCCACTGATAGACTGTAGGTGTGTATGATTACTAAAAGCATGATATTCTTTAGCTTTTAATAAACCATATTTTGTATATATTAAAGTATTTTCTCCAAAGCAATTGAATTTTAATGCTTGACCCCCAGGCTCATTCTCTTTCGGGCCATACATTACCATTGGTGCATCACGTAACTGGTTAGTCCCGATTACTGCAACCATTTTTTGCATCAATCGGCCTTTTACGCGTGGTAATTGCTTACTAAACATTCGAGCCTGTAAAGCAATAGAATTATCTTGTTCATCCTCATCATTAGACTGAGGATTCATTGCAGGATATGAATCAACAATAAATAAGCCTTGTAATTCTCCGTTTTCCGCTTCAACCCATAATCCATGACCGTACTTTTTCGCCATTACAGGATTAGCAAATTCACCTATCTTAGATTTATTCTGCTTTGTATCCTCATAAATTAACCACCATTTACCATTAACTTTTTTCTTATCGGGTAATGCACGTAAGACTGAAGCTAAATAATCAAAGAATCGCTCACCTACAGATTCAGGATGAAAACGAATAATAGGTGGTGTAATCCATTTACCAGAATCCACATCTCTCTGTCCGAAAACTTCAGTAATGGATTTATTAACCCCACACGTTTTTAAAATAGACTGAATGTAAGGTGTTGAATTCGCCGTTGATCCCTCATAGTCAAAATATGCGATAAGGGGAACACCCTGTTTTACAGCTGATGCTCCGATAACTAATGTACCTGTAGTTTTCGATGACTGTTCTTTACCAAAGTGCGTGTACCAACCAGCCCTAATACCGCCACCATAAAGTAAGTCTAAAACCAGCATACCAGTTGACATTGGCGTAGCGGCTTCAATTGGATCAGAATCATAGTTAAGACGCGTTGCAACGTCATTGACAGATTCATTTAAGAATGAAATGTAATCAAAGCGAGGAGTTAACTCTTCTTTCTTCTTTGCCATTTTATAAAATCCAAAAATAAAAATGGGGAGGTTTCCCTCCCCATTTACTTAATTAAAAGTCTTCATCGTCATCGTCGAAATCATCATCTTCATCAGACTTAGACTTCTTTGCTTTCTTAGACTTCAGCTTAGACTTTTTAGAGGGTTTTTTCGGCTTTTCATCTTCATCATCATCGTCGAAATCATCCTCCTCATCTTCATCGTCAGACTTTTTAGACTTACGCTTTACAGGCTTTTCGTCTTCATCATCAAAGTCTTCATCGTCATCGTCAAAATCATCATCCTCATCGGTAGACTTCTTTGCTTTCTTAGACTTCTTTGGTGGACGTTCTTCATCCTCGTCTTCATCAGTATCATCGTCATCTTCAGAATCTTCAGAATCATCAAAATCATCTTCGTCTTCATCAGACTTAGACTTTTTATTCTTCAGTTTTGGATGACTAAATTCTTCGTCTTCATCATCAGAATCATCAAAATCATCTTCATCAGACTTAGACTTCTTAGTTACATTCTTCGGCTTACGCTTTGGACTTTCAAAATCTTCATCATCATCCGTATCATCATCGGAATCAGAATTAGCTTTAGTATCATCAAGTCCGACGCGTTTAGCCCAACTTAAGAAGTTACGTTTGACCTCCGATTCAGATTCCTCATGAGGATAAATCTTATCAAGATCGAACTTTAAATAATCACGTTCTTCTTCAGTAAGAGGTGAACGACCACCGTCAACAACAAGTTTAACCTGATAGCGATCCCCTGGTGCTACACCAGTCGAATCATCATATTTAATCATGATATCACGGCCAAACTTAGGATCGTTTACATTATAAGCCTTTTTCGTACCACTCTTCAGCTTGACAATGTTATCCTCTTTCATTTCCTGAATTTTCTTGAACACATTGCGCGTTAATTGCACAACAACAACTGGTGTCCAAGAATCAGAATTCATATCCTTAATACCAGTTTCTTTTTCTTCTTCAGTCAAACGATTTTTGCGAGGTTCATTATTTTGTTCCTTACGCAAAATCGCTTGCATATAAAAATACTGAGTATACTGAATAAGACGATCTTTCTGATCAATATTTTCATCAAGCTCACGCCTGTATTCATCATACCAAGGATCGTACTTATCAGAAACTACCTGACAAGTTTCAGGATCAAAACAACGGCACTGCTGACTAAAAACCTTTGCGCCATCACCGCGTTTTGTCTTTACCCAAAACGTAGCATTAGCATAAACTGGCCCGAACAAGCGGAGCGTAGTCCAGCCCTTACCATCCTTTGAGGGACGAAACAGCTTTACTACGTCGGTGATTCGGAATTGTTCGTTTCGCGAGGTCGCGACTACTGAATCCATATCAACGCCACGAGACATATTTCACTCCTTTAAAAAGTCTCTTACTTCTTATTTACGGTTTGCAAAGGCAAGGATTTTATCAAGTTTTGCTACTTCTCGATTCACCTTTACTTTGTCATCAGCCGTTAACTCTAATGAAGAAAGCATTGAAGCTACTAAGCTCACGCCTTCAACTATATATGATAACTGAATTGCCTGATACTTTGCAATATGCCTTGCAACGCATTTTGCATACATTTTATAATGGCCTTCAGGCAACTTTGCAGTTAATTCGTCATGAATGGATTTTAACTCCTTTTCATGATTTTTCAACTCAGCCAATAGGGATTTTAGGTATTCCGACTTTCCCATGTTTCCTCCAAAATCTGTCTGTCCGCAATACTAACATATTGCGGGATATTATGTGATAATCTAATACAACCGCTATCATCTATTATTGAGGCATAATAAGCTAATGCCTCAACCGCATCTTTTATATGATCTGAATCAACCGTACCTAGTTCTGTAGAATCACCAAATTCTTCAATCATAGCATCATAGGAATCACAATGCTGATTGGATTCGATAATTTTTTGAACTTGCGCCCTAGCTGATTTTAACCAGTTTTGAATAAAAGATGTTAAAACGCCAAACCTTGAATCACACCGATCTATTGCCTTACTCATAATTTGCAAATAAATCTGAGTGACATCATCTAATTCTAATCTATGCCCAAAATCAACATAAGCCCTTTGCGCTTGCAATAGTGTAAAGCGCACGTACTTTTGCATAATCTTAGACTTAAAATCTAGGGCTTTATTAAACCAATACTCAGCCTGTTTAAAATGAGCAAAGTAAGAATCTAAATCATCAATAGGAAGGTTCGGTTTATCTAACTTAGATTCACTAAACGGTGAATTTGAATCAAAATAGATTCTTGACTGATTTAGAAAATAAGATATTATACCAAAATAGCAACCACGATTCAAGTACATTAGCTTGATATGCTTTGGATCATTGGTTGCCAAAAAATTAAAAAACTGATTACTTATCTTTTCCCTAGGTTCACTCGAAACCTTTATCATAGTATTTGCCTGCTGATAGGCAAGAATCTGAGATAAGCAATTAGTAATAAATCTTGGTGAAATACGAATTACAAAGTAAAGACTATTCCATAAGTAATAGTCTAAAATCTGCAAGTATTGAAGACTAGTAAGATTGATCTTAATATCTTCTTCAATCGCTTTCACCTCTGCGAATACTTCAGAATGCTTATAATTCATGAATTATTAGTACCAATAGCCTGCTCCAAATCTCTCTGTTCTGCAAACAATTGTGGAAATCTACGGGATAGATCAATATAAAATCTCAGGCAATGTTTACAGCAAGTTGCACGTAAACGTGGATTAGTAATTTTTGGTAATCGTCCGTTTGAGTATTCAACTTCAGCACCACCACGTTTATACAATGCAACTTCATGACGATACAAAAAGTCAGGGCATGAACACGAAAGTACGATTGTCGTTCTTCTAGTTTTGTACGGATGAATCATTATAAATGTATCGTATTTCGTGTACGAGGATTTAGAAACGAAACGACCCAATCTTTTATCAAAAATCTTTGTACTCCAAGTTTGCGCTCTAGCATAGTATCGTCCATCTAAGTCACGACGCAAACCCATAAATTTAGCACGTGCAAAAGCCGCATTCATAAGTTGCGTTGGAGCATATTTCATTACCTGATAGACGATCTGATCGAATCTAATTTGTGCCATTTTGATACCTCTTTATCAGAGTATCAAATTTTGGTATCACGATTTACTTTAACAAAATCAATTGTTTTCTTAACCAAAATCCTAATTTCCTTGGGTAGTTCTTTTCCTACAATATACATAGAGAATGCTTCAGCAAACATTTCCTTATAATTTTTCTTAGCATACTCTGAAATCAATAAGTCATAGTTACAAAAACTTACAGACTTAGGGAAAGCGCGTATTACTCTTTCCTTATCGGATTCAAATAATTTTTGTAACTCTGTAGTGCTAACCTTAAAGCACTTTTTAATAAACTTTAAACAGTCTTTTGCTAACTGTTTTTGTTCTTCATCATCTATAGCTAAAAAGTCTTTGATAGAATCACAACTCTCTAAATTAGACTTTAGTTCTTTCAAAACTGAAGAATCAGCATTTATTGGATTGACAATCTGAGAATAAGCTACAATCCACTTTGTCTCCCAATAGTCATCCAACTTTGTAAACACATGATGCCCTAACTCATGTGCAATCGTTAACGGAAATCCATCAGCCGTATTATTCTCTGATATAGAGATAAACGAATAATTATTAGCTTTCCTCTTCGGCTGATACATACCTAATGCAGTACTTCTTAACTTTCTGCATTCAAAGATAATGGGTTCTTCAAAAATCCAATCTAACCCAAGTTTTTCCAATCGCTTTGCAACTAGATTAAATGAGTGGAAAATTGTTGATCTGATTTCCTTATCAGGAGCCCTAAAATAGGAAAGCTGGCCAAACTTTCCAATTGGTTTTCTGCAACGAAAGATATTTGAAGTTGAAATACCAAAAACTGAACCCTCGTTAGGTTTGGAGCCTACATTGCATAAAATATCAGACTTTTTAATATCAAGTGAAAACAACTCACCATTAGCATCAGGTTCAAGTCTAACGTGAATCCCATTTTTCATAGATTCAATCTTCGCTAGACTTGTTTGCTTTTTATCATTGATAAAGCATACAACGTAGTCTCCAACCTTCATCATTATTCTCCGAGAATATCTTTAGCGATTTTTTCAGCCTGACTGTCTGTAATAGTAGCTTCAGATTCAGATTCAGGCATCTGTCTATCGCTATTATCAATTAAAGATTCGGGCATTTGCTTATCACCATCATCAATTAAAGATTCTTCAACTACTTCAATTGGTGCTTCAGTAGGTAGCTCTGAAGCAACAGGCGTGACAGTGTTAGCTTCATTTGCGTCAACTGCTACAAATTCATTTTCATTTGCAACAATAACTACAATCTGAACATCAGAATTGTGGTATTCAACTGTTACATTGCAAAGTGTATTCCATTCTACTGAAATCGGTTCTTTGTAGTTAATAACAGCTGAAATATAAGAGTTCACTGATGGATCAAATGAAACCTTCAAATTCTGAATAGTTACATTTTCACTTGGTGTGAAAAGGAACTTATGAAAATGATTCCCAGTACCATCAACATATTCAGAGTAACCGCAAAGTGCAGACTTTAACGCATCCTTTGAAATAACTGGTTCACCATTAGCTTCAAAATCAAATGGCAGAACCTTTTTTACTTCTTCGGATTCCTGAATAACAGGTTCCTCAGTAGAATCAACTGCTACTTCTTCAGTAGCATCTTTAAACTTATGGATATCAGATTCAGTATCTTCATCATTTGAAGCATCAATCTCAATATCGTCTACCGAGATTTCCTCAATATCAGACTTATACTTTCCAACATTAGCATCGAAAACGTTATTCATACATTCATCAACGTTTTCATTATCGCTATCATAGTCATAAGCATTGATAAACTTATCAACGTCAAGACTAAAAACGTCATTTTCTGAATTTAGAAAAATAACGCATAGTGGAAACATCTCTAACTGTCGTTCACTAGCTTTTTCATTTTCGTGAACGGAAATGTTAGAAACAGCAAGTACGGTATACTTACGACCCTTCTTGTTCACCCAAATAGAACCTTGAACAAGATGCTTGGCCTTTTCGGAATTTTTCATTTGTAACTCCTTGATTAAATGAATACTTACTATTTACGATCTTTTGAAAGATCGTTTACAAACTTAGACAGTGCCTGATGCTTAAACTGGCACTGTCTATACATTGAAATCCAAACTGACAAAAAATCTACAACGTCACCTTCGGTATAAACTTTATTATCTAACTTAGGTAAATCAGGACACTCATACGTAAGTGATTCCTGAATCGTAGGCTTTTCGCACGAGGTTTCGATTACCTGAGTTGACGAGCATCCGCTCAATCCAATAACGAATTGAGCCGCCGTACAGTAGGCAATGATAGAGATTGATTTTTTGATTCTTTTACTTGAGCCTTCCATTTTTCATTTTCCTTTATAATTGAGGATTCACTAGCTTTCAGCTTTTCCAACTGATTAGCTGAATCCTGCAATTGTGATTCCAGCTCCTTAATTCTTTGCTTATCTAATAAAGCATCTTTCTGAATTTGCGAAAGCTGAGAATCAAAAACAGCTTTCGCATCATCATGACCCTTTGTAAAACCGTAGTCGAATGCTAGATAAGATAGCAAAGCGACTACGATTCCACCTACAATTAGGTTTTTATTCATCCAACATACCTTTAAGATTTTTCACTAAGTAGCGAGCTACCTTTAATGCCTGTTCGATTTCCTCCTTATTATTTACAGGAAATGCAATGTTAGATTTTGAAAACTGCCATTCTTTCTCATCCTTCTTTTTCCACATTTTGGAAACCGTCAAAAGTTTAGAACCCTTAAACTCACTCTGATTGATACGGTAAGCCTTGGTTTCATTGCATTCAAACGTTTTCATAACCACTTCTCCTTTAACTTGTTAAGAATCCATAGCGGGCAATTATTAGGATCGTATTTTTCACCTTTACCTGTTATATAAGGTGAGTTCTCAATCCCCCATAACCTCACTACTTTGTATTCTAGCACACCTTTTACAATTTGTACAACTTTTTTAGTTCCTTCAATTCCTGCATCATCGCCATCAAGCATAATGACAACTCTGTTTACACCGTGTATCTCTAGTAATCGTGCTTTATCTATAGAAAAATTTTGTGTTCCCATAATGCACAATGCAGGAATTCCAAGCTGTAAAAGTCTTAGTGCATCTCTCTGTCCTTCAACCAAAACTACAGTTTTTGTATCAGTAAGTTTTGAAATTGCATAGTCAAAGGGAAACAAACCATGCGTTTTAACCCACGAACCACGCAGATTTATGTAAGATGGCTTCCCCTTTTCCTTTCTCATTCTACCTTTTGTGTAGCCTACAACTTCGCCATCTATTTTTACAGGCAAATAAATAAACTTATCTGACTGATTAAATCCATAATCTACTCTGCAAACTTTACAACCTATATCAATCAGGAGATTAGTTTTTATCTCTCGCCAAAGTTTATTTTTTGGCAAGTCAGAAAAAATAAGTTTTTCTCTTATCTCTTCACTACTTTCAATGTTAAACTCAGTTGGCGTTACGTATCTAGTAACAGGTTTTTTATCAAAAGGCTCACAATTGATTTCAGGAGCTAATTCATTCCAACTACACGTTTTTCCGCATCCATAGCATTTAAAGAAACCAGGATTTTTAGTAGATTCAGAATGAAAAATCCTACCACTCGGATTAGCATCACGATGAAAAGGACAACATATCATCGTGTAATCTTTGTAATGCTTTGCTCCTGAAATCGTTCTGCATTGTGATCTAACAAATTCCAACTTGTCTAGCTGGCTCGACCAATCCATTTAGCTCACCGCCAAAATTCTCGTATAATGATTTAGGATTTTCTAAGTCATCTATTAGTAAAAGATCAAGCATATCTGATAGAGTTTTACGTTTTATCCTTTCATCAATAGCAAAAAATTGAGTAGTCCAAATTGGAGTTTGATCTAAAAAATAAATTTGCTTTCCATCAACATCAACTGATGGATACAGCGTAACTTTATAATTTTCCTTATCAATTTTCGTACAGGAGAACACGGCTGTATGCTTTCCGTATCCTCCGTCTGACGTAACTAGTGCTAAGTCAAATTCTGATTCAAAACTTGCACTACTTCGTAGCTTTATCTGATTCATCAATTTTCTTCCTGTAAAAAGAAGAAGTATCATTATAAATCTTTCGTGCTAACTTTACGTTTAACAGCGGATACTTCTCATCTAAATATTTTACTACTTTCTTATTCATCCACGGGCTAAACACTTTCTGTCTTGTTTCTTCAATAGAATCACAAGTCCCTAATTCATGAGCGCGAATAATTGATCTGTCTAAGATATCAAGTAGATTTTTAATATCCCAATTCCATGTATTTCCCTCGTCACTATCACACGATGAGATTTCAAATTCTACTTCAGGTTCTACAGTACACTTGATACCAAATTCTTTATCAAGTGACTTAGCTACACCATAAGTTACAACATATTGCGTAATCTGAATAAATGGCAATACCATCTCATAAGGTACGGCATAGTAAGAGGCATCATGAACCATTCGTGAGATTTCAACTTTTAAATCCCATTTTGATTTTTCAATGCCCATCATTTCACACAAAACAGGTAACTCATCATAATAGGCCTGCATTGTTAGTCTTGCACCTTTAACCGCTAATTCCGATGCAAAACCCTGAATAGGCGCATTTGATCCTCTGCGAATCTGTCTGTTAATTAACTGTTTATCCTTCGGATTAACTAAGACTGAGGACATCAAATGACGAATTCTGCCTAGTGGAGAATATACATAGCCGTTATCCTTAGCGCACTTAATCATTTTATTTGTCCATGCCGCACCTTTTTTAAATGTAGCGAACATCTTATCAATGATTGACTGCGCGTAGTCTGTACGATCCTCAGCCTTTAATTTTGCAATTTTCTGTTTTAACTCTCTAACTAATTTTGTATTACCTGCATGATGCGCTTCATTTAGCTGAGAAGCTAATGCAGATAAATCACCAGTCTTTGTATCCTCACCCAAAGTCTTTGCAGACTTTCCATACAAAGTACCAAAAACAACGCCTTTAACAGCTTGACGTAGCGGGTCTTTTTTAGTTACCCATTTTCCAAAGAATCGGTGAACATTTTGCACGTGAATATCACCGTGCTTTTTCATTCTTTCTGCAACTTCATCCGATGGATTAGCAATAAATTCCTGTCTCAGCTTTTGTCCTTCTCTGAAGGCATCTCCTAGTTCCATATCGTTTGAAGCTATGCTCCAACCTCTAACTTCATGAGCAGAATAGTCATAGTGTACATTTAAATAGCCTTTCGGCGCAATAAATGCACGTTTCAATGTACCAGCTGATTTTGAATGCTGAGGAATAACCTGCAAACTTGGTTTCTGAGAGCTAATACGGCCAGTTGCAACATCAAAAAATTGATAACTCGGTCTCAAATGACTATCTAACGATCCGTCAGGAGTAGATGCTAAAAGTTTGTACCAACTCTTAATATAAGATGAATAAATCTTATAGACTTCCTGATATTTCGCGTATGCTTCAACAATATCATTAGAATCTTTATATTCTTTAATAAAAGACTTACCAATAGATGGGGCGCCAGTCGTTGTCGTTTCTACACTCTTTAATCCTAAAATATCTAAGAATAGACGTACACGATGATCTGCCTTTCCTAAATTAAAAATCCAAGACTGTTTAACAGAATTACCGAAAAGTCCTTTAGCTTTATAACCAGCATCCTTTAACAAAGACGCGTTCGCTTCCTTCACTTCTTCAAAAGAGTAGATTGTATCTTTGATTTCCTGTAACTGAGAAACAAACGGGGAATTCTTTGAAGCCAAAAGATTCATATAACTCATATCAATATATGAGCCGCATTCATCCATAGATGACAAAACGTGAACTGTATCGCTCATGATATGCGTCATGTGACGAATAAACATCGGTTTATAGTTATGGCCTTTGATATCCTGAAGGCTTGCGCGCTTGATCTGCATTCGCATGATTGGAATCAAGCAACAAACATCCATTGAGGCATACTTTAAAAAGTCAGGATCATTAGGCTTTACTTCACCAGTAGTACTACGATCTTCTTTTGTGAATGAAGCCTTATAGTAAAAGTCATTGCAGTACAAACAGAGAATTGCACGTAAACCACCGTAGCTAGTGTTATCTCCAATAATTGAACGCCATTCTACTAAATCTTCATTCAGTAGATGTTCACCAGCCTGAATTTCCCAAACTTTGCGTTCAATAATCGTTAGCTTTAAACACTGTCGCAAAACTCTAAGATCAAACTTCCCATTCATTGTAATAAGAATGGGGCCTTTCTTTGAAGTCAAAAACTTACGAATCTGAATCTTAAAGTATTTGATCTCATCTTTTGTCCACGGTGTTTGTGGATGATCTAACGCCAACACATATCCATAGCCTGTTTTATCTGAAGAAAACTGAATTGTGTAAATTGCGTTGCTCAGAACTGTAAGATTGCGTGTTTCTGTATCTAACCCTACAAATTTCGATTCTTTCAAAACTTGCATCATCGAATCAAAATCTTTCTTAGATTCGATATACTTAGGCTTTGGCTTAACATCAGAGATATCAAACGGATTTTTAGAATTTAAAAGGTAGGAAAGATGAAAAACGACTGAGCGTAGATGATTACTAAACACGCCTTTCTTGTAGTCAACTAACTGTAACAGATCAAATGTTAAAGTTGACAGGCATTCATGATTTCCAAACTTTACTTTTTCAACCCAACCAATACGATTAGCTGGGTAGTTACATTCACGGGTTGATCGAAATGCGTGTAAGCCTAAAAACAAAACGTGCGTTGGTTTATACTTTTCAATAGCCTCAATTGTACGCGCACCAAATTCTTGCTCCTTAGCTTTTCGTTGTTCCGTTGATAAGTGTAAATGCTTTTCATATCTAAAGTTAAAAGTACGAAAAGCTATATCAGTATCCGAGAATCCATACTTTTTAGCTTCAATCATTGCGTACTTAATAACGTTAAGTACGGGTACTCTCGAATCATCAGTACTCAAAAGCTCGTGATTTTCAAGATCAACTGACGGGATAAAATCAAAAACAAGAAAAATTTTCAACTTAGCGGAATCCCAGTGTGGATCATACTTCAACGCAATGTTGAAACCGCCTTTGTCGAATTTGTACTTTGATTGTAACATTTGAACGCTCCTATAGATGCTAAATATTTACGATAGTGAAAGAATGCAATTCTATAACAAAATTTTGCATAAAAAGAGAAAAATGACGAAAGAATGCAAAATCTATAGCTAGAATTGCACGGAATCGAAAATTATAGCACAAAAATGTAGAATTTGCTATCTGTAATGCACGGAACCACAAATTTTCTCAAAAGTGCTATAATTGCTATTAATTTTGCATGGAATCGAAGAAAACGAGGAAAGAATGCAAAATTTATAACAAATTCATTACGGAATCGTTCTGTTACAATTTGTTACAATTTAGTTCCCCAAAATAGGCCAAAACGGCCTTCCCCTATAAACAAATATCGTAAATTAAAAATAGGGTTAGGGTTAGGGTTTACCCTCTTACGAAGTAAGCATTAAACAAATAAGAA
>ERZ1026876.216-NODE-216-length-38306-cov-47.454942_pt1 | contig 38306 bp, 55 predicted proteins | sample MGYA00380168_ERZ1026876 | MGnify/ENA primary metagenome ERZ1026876 (study PRJEB33269, sample SAMEA4719804) | human gut metagenome | biome: human-associated habitat; feature: organic feature; material: feces | place: Cameroon | collected 2013-10 ... | reverse complement strand
CGGAGCTGTTCTCCCACGCCTTGACGGAGCTGTTGTCCCTCGCCTCGACGGAGCTGTTGCCCCTCGCCTCGACGGAGCTGTTGTCCCACGCCACGTCGGAGCTGTTCTCCCACGCCTTGACGGAGCTGTTGTCCCTCGCCTCGACGGAGCTGTTGTCCCACGCCACGACGGAGCTGTTCTCCCACGCCACGACGGAGCTGTTGCCCCTCGCCACGACGGAGCTGTTGCCCCTCGCCACGACGGAGCTGTTGCCCCACGCCACGACGGAGCTGTTGTCCCTCGCCACGACGGAGCTGTTCTCCCACGCCACGACGGAGCTGTTGTCCCTCGCCTCGACGGAGCTGTTGCCCCACGCCTCGACGAAGCTGTTGTCCAACGCCTCGACGGAGTACAAATACTTTTTGCTCACGTGAGCGCGTCTGGACGGCGTGCCGAACTTTATGATGATCCTGCCGTTGTAATCTACGGGTACTGCGTCAAGCTCTGCCTGACTGATGACTATTTTCTCGTTCATATGTGTTCTCCTTAAATTTTCTCCAAGATGTCCTTCAATTCGCCCATGTCGATCTGCTCCACGGGGCGGGCTTCGTATTCGGCACGGGAAACGACGCGGTTACGCGAGTTCGGAAGGGGAGGAAGCCCCCAGCGGCCACGGCTGCATTTCCGGATGGTAAGCGCCCAATCGCGCCAGCCGTTGCGGTTATGCGTTCCCTGCGCGCTCTCGTCCACGTACTGGATGCAGCGGGCAAGCTCCGCTTGACCGAGTTCCGCTTCCAGAGCTGCGAACTCCTCGTCGGATAACTTGACCCATTTGTATTTCCCGTGCGAGCGGCGCGCCTCGCGCGCATTCTCTTTCGTATTCGGATTCTTTTTTGGATTCGTATTTGGATTCGTATTCTCTTTGGATTCAGGCGGTGAGTCACCGTGAGTCACGGTGGATGACGGTGGGTCAGCAAGTTCGGGCGCGGGGAAGCGGGATTTCTTGGTTTGGATTCTCTGGTGCGACTCCCATGTTGGGAAGTATAGGTAGGGCTTTCCGTCTACTTTGTAGAGGCCAACGCAGCCTATACCCGCCAAAGCTCTCAGAGCGGCATCTATGTCCGTGACCGTTATTCTGTCCCGCAGGGGGAAGCAAGACCCTTTTATTATCGCGGGTCTTGCGTCGCCCCGGCCGAAATCATCCACATACGTAATCAACGAAATCCAGAGTCGGAACTGGAAGTCCGTCATCTTATTCACGTCTTCCGAGCTGTGAATGCTTTCCTTGATTATCCTATTTGGCATATCGCACCGCCTTTACAGACGGCAGACTGCCGTTATGCGGTCTGCTCATGGGTCATGCGTCGTGAAGGATTTCTTCGACGTCTGCGATGGTGCGGGTGAGTTCCTTTACCCGCATTTCGAGCGCTTCACGGGCTGAACGCTCAATGTCAAGCTTGCTTTGCAGTTCGGCGGCTTTGCGTGTGGCACCGAAAAGGGATTTGACGCAGGCTTCATAGCGTTCCTGAAGTCTGCGGAAGGTTTTGTTTGTTACCATTTTCATTATCCTTTCTATTGTTTATCAGAAGGGCAGTTTGCCGCTCCAGCCGTCGGGCAGCTCGTCGAAGCCCTCGTCGGTCTGGATGTCCTGCGCCTTATATGCGGGGTATGACATGGTGGGAGTGATGCGGGCATTGACGTTTACTTCGTCGCGCCAATTGCCGCGCGGGTCTTTGCGGGAGGTGAACTTGACGGACTGGATATCATCGACTCGGAAGCTGCCGCCCTCGGTGACACCGGAGGGGGAATTGGTCGGCCAGATGGTGATCTGCTTGCGGCCTTTGCCCTCCTCCTGCACTACGACAAGCTCGTAATTATCACCGGAGCGGGCACGGACGGCGGAATAGGTCTCGCCGGTTTTCAGCTCAATCGGCATTTGCTTCGCCTCCTTCAGCGGCTCCCGCGAGGGCGGAGAGCTTTTCACAGATGGACTCATAATCCTTCTGCTTTATATCCTTGGTACTGGCAAAGCCCATGGCGACGATACGCTGCTTGGCCTGTCCGGAGGTCAGCCCCGCCTCGCCTGCGATGGCGTAAAGGCGCATGATCTGCTTCTTTGTGATGGGGCTTTCGGGGTCGGTCGGGGCGATGACGGCCTCGGCGTTCTGCATGAAGTCCTCGTTCTCCATATCCTGAGAGAACATACCGGAGCAGCCGGAGAGGGCTATTGCCGCGCCGACAAGGGCGCGCTTCTGCGCCATTTTGAGTGTGCCGTTTGCGGCATCCCACGGGGAATTGAAGCCGTTGCGCTTCTCGCTGGTATTCGCGGAGCCGTAGGACGAGGTGATGATGTACTCGGTGCCGTCGATGATCTTGACGAGGTCACAGCGGACGGCATAATAAAACAGGGGGTCTTTGCCGATCTGCTCGATCTTGCTTTCGATGGTGTAATGCTGAGTGAGGCCGTAGGCAAGGGCGATCTTCTCAGCGCCGGGCTTATAAAGGCTCGGCTTTTTCGTTTTCGGGATGACGCCGAAGTCTACGTCACGCTCCAGCTTTACGGGAGGGAGCGCGGGGTTCGCGGTGACAAGGTAATTCTTGCCCTTGGGGGCAATGCTTGCGGGCGGCGGAGAAAAGCTGTACGCCGCAAGCGCGGGGGTTTCGTTCATTCATATCCTCCTATGAGTTTGGTTATTTTCAGGAGCCGGTCAAAGGCTTCAGCGGGGTCGGCTCCGCGAAAATGCTTTTGGACTATCTGCTGCTGGGAGAGGACGCGGAAGGAGCCGTCACGCCGGAGCTGTACGCCGATGCGCCTTGAGGGGTGCACGGCGGGAAGGGCGGGAGACTCCGCGCCGAGGTAGCCTTGCAGCTGAAGCGCAAGGGATATCTGCGAGAGCCTGTCCATGTCCGCGGTCGTCTTTATATCCACGATGCAGGGGCGGCCTTGGATAGTGCCGAAGCGGTCGAGCGTTCCGGCGTAATCCTCGGTATACACGGGCTGCTCGATCATCGACCAATTAGGGCGATAGGTATCGAGGAAAGAGAGGTAAGCCCTGACGTAGCCCGCGAGGGCGGGGGCAATATCCAGCTCCGCGAGGAGGACGCCGTAGTCGATACACTGGCAGCACTCATGGACGAGGGAGCCGCGGCGCGCGGCCTGCGCGACAAGAGCGGAGTTCACGCTGCCGTACTTGACGGCGGTGACGGGGGCGCATATCTCCGTGACGGAGGGGACGCGGCGTCGGTCGAGCGTATAGGTATGTGTATCGGGGTCAAATAACAATCTCTTCGCCATGGCAAACGCGGAAGCCGCAATACTGGGCTATCTGGTCAAACGAGGTGTCGAGCGCGTTCTCGATGCTCTCGCGGGCGCAGGCCGCGCAGATGCAGCCCTCGTCACCCTCGTAATACTTATCTTCGAGCGCTTCGCCGCAGACGTCGCACACGCGGCAGTCGAGGTCTTCAGGCGGCTGCCCTGCGGCGGTGAGAGTTACGTCAAGATTGCGGTCGAGCCAATTCTGCATAAGTTTTGTCCCCCTTCCGGTGTGGTAGCTTATGGCGTGTTTGACGGTATCGAAGTTCCCGCGGGGCAAGGGAAGGTAGCGGGTGCAGTTCTCGTCCGGAGCACAGCCGCGGCGTTTATGTGTGATATAGCAGAAATCGCAGGTCTGCGTCTTCGCGCAGAACCAGATACAGGTCTTATGTCCGGGGCAGAGGTTCGGATTACGCCAACGAATATATCTCATGCCCGTATATCCTCCCGCAGATCGGCGGCGTCCAGCTTGAAGAAGCGGTAGAGCCGTTTTATCTGGCCGAGCGGCCAAGCGTCGGTATGCTTGGCGAGCATACGGGAGAGGGTGGCGACACTGACGCCGAGAGCGGCGGCCATCGCCTCAAGCGAGGTATCAGTGGCGTCCTTGCGTTCAAGGATCGTAGCCTTTATGGGGTCGCGCTTCGGGGCGGCGAGCTTATCAAAGCGGGTGCGCGGCATTACTTATCCACCTCCGCAGACACGGTGATGAGCTTCGCGGCCAGAGGCAGGCAGATGACGCTGAGGACAGCGAGGGTAAAAACTTCATTATTGAGCAGTAAACAGAGGACAAGCGCGGGGACTATGTATTTCTTCACGAGGTATCATCCTTTCATTTGGATATCTGGGTATGCATTGTCACGGCCTGACAGCGGTAACAATACATATGCTTCTTATGGCCTTTCGAGGTAGCGCGGGAATACTTGGGGATAACGGCGGTCGTGCCGCATTTCATACAGCGGAACACGCGCCAGAACACATGCCGCCTACGCATGGCGGGGCGAGGTCACAGTTGATCTCATAATCTCTCCTTTCCTGAACAAATCTCATATTTATGAGATTTTGAGTTGACAGGCCGGAGGAGGCGGTATAAAATGAAAGCGCCAACAATCAATTGCATACTGCCTCCGGGCACTGCCTTTGCTCCGGCTTTACTGCCGGGGCGGGGTGGGTGCGCTTGCTGGGGAAACTGCAAACAAAGCAAAGCATTTTTAACTTTCCTCTTCGTCTATCCTAAAAAACGTGCTTCGGTGCGTTTCTTTGAAAGGGGGTGCGGCCGATGGGCGAGACGCTTGCGTCAGCGCTTGGGGCTGCAATAATGCCTCCCGTACCCGGAGCCGGGCCGACCATAACCCGGCTGCTTGATGCGTGGATATGCAGGTCCACTGCTGCGAGTGAAGAGCACAAGGGTAAATGCGTTGTGCTTTGACGCGTTTATCAGGCCGACCATAGCCTGTTAAGCTATACCCGTACCGGGATTAAGAAGTGGTAGGGCTTGCCGATGAAAGCACCGTCGGCAAGTCTGACCGATGCCCTGTTTGCATGGTTATTATGTTTCGGCGGCGCGTTTATCGCAGTCGCCGGGAAACATCAGGAGAAACGCGCTATGAATATGCAGTACACAAAGAAGCAAATAGAAATGCTTGAAAGATGCTCGGCGGGGCTCGTCTGGAATTGGCACAGGGACGAGCGCGGCGACGAGATACTGCACTTTCTAATGGATGAAGGGCTGATTGCGCCGAGAGAGGACATTCAATACGGGCTGCTGACGCTCACCCAACGGGGCGAGGCTGTATTAGAAAGCGAAAATGAACGTCAGCAGAAGGAGAAGCAGCAGGCCGCAGCACAGCGCCAGCAGGAAGATGATGCGGTCAAGGCAGAAAAGAATGTTGCAAAGGAATTTGGCAAAGACCTCTTTGTGGCGGGCTTCCCACAGATGCTCACTCATGGGGTGGAGTTCCTGCGTGGAGCTATAAAACTTGCCCAAGAGTTCATTCGCTCTCTCGGTGGCTGAATATCTTACTATGGTCATCACCTCCTCACTTCGGGTACAGTATATCTCCATAAGTGGGAATAATCAAGAGAAAATATCTCGATAAATGGGAATTCGGAGATAAAAACAAAAGCACAGTCCGAAAACTGTGCAGATTTAACAAAAAAGGAGAAATAAAGATGCGGGTCATACATAAAGTTCTATCTACGCTTACAATCCCGATTTCAATCGCGGGAATAATCTTTTACTATGCGACTGACATGATGCAGGTCGTTTATATCTGCGCGGGGCTTGACATCTTGCACAGCTTTCTGAACTGCATCTATGGCGGGCAGAATAATCTAATGACGGAGCTTTATACCTTCATCATAGGAGCTGCGGTATCATTAATTTTCAAGATCAAATTTTTGCCGTGTATAGCCGTTGCTTTCTGCTACGCTGAACTGTTCTTTATTATATCCAGTTGGATCACCTTACTGCTGCTGACACACGAAAGGAAAAAGTAATACGAGCATGACAAGGTTTTTTGAGCGCTATGCAGCGCTGTGCGACGAAAAGAATATGACCGTTAATGGCGCGGCAAAGGAGATCGGCCTGCCGTCGTCGTCCGTGACCAACTGGAAGCAGGGGAGAACTCCGCGTCTGGATAAGGTCGAGAAAATCGCCGAGTATTTCGGCGTGTCTGCTGACTATCTGCTCGGCTACACCGACGAGAAGGTAAAGCCGGTGAGCGCCCGCGCGGAACTGGACAAGCTCATCGACGGCATGGGGCGCGATGAGCTGATAGACTTCATCGCCAAGGCTACGGAGAAGCTACGCGAACAAAAATAAGCCCCGCCGAAGCGGGGCTTTAGACGAGCCGGTCAGACATCTGCTTATTCCGAGTTCATAGATTTAAAGGGGAAATCTATAATAAGGAGGAAGCTGAATGTTCAAGATATTCAGACGCCGTATTCGGGTACGTTTCGTACTTCGGAACGGCAAATATCTGGCCATTGCGAACAGGTACACAAGAAACCTGTTCCGGTGATCGGGTGGAGCGGCGGAGTAACGCCGCCGCTCTGCGGCTCGTCCGGTCAGCGATTAATAAGGGACAGTATCTCCGCCGCCTGTTCTTCTGTCATGGCGGCGACAAGTGCGCGGGCTTCTGCTCTGAGGTCGTCTAGCTCGGGTTCTGTATTTTCCATCTTGCCCTCCTATGCAATATCCCAACGGGATATTTCCGCGTGTTTTTTATCTTGCGTATAGCATAACAGGTTTAAGTGAACAAGTCAAGTATAACCGAATAAGTTTTTATATGCCAAATTTTGTATTGTGATTTCCAGCTCCTATGCGTGGGGCTAATTACAAGGTATCATGCCGATGCGGGGAAAGCAAGAAACAAGTTTGAATTAACGGCGGTCAGTTTTGCCGCCGTTTTTGCACAGGGATATATCAAATTTGAAAAGGGGGAAGATATGTGCTTGAGCCATGCGAGATAATGGAACGAGTACGGGAACTGGTGGACGGCAGCGGGCTGACGGTGCCAGAGATCGCAAGAATTTGCGGCGAGCCTGAACAGAAGATTCGGCGCGTGCTGGCCGACGGGAAAAGCCCGGCGTTCGCGCCGCTGTGCGGTATCATCACGGCCTGCGGCGGCAGCGTTGACGAGATCATAGGCGCCGCTCCGACGGAAAAGGCCGTGCCGGTGAACGATGCGCTTGTTATTCAGCTTCGCGCCGATCTGCGGCACGAGCGGAAGAGGAACAGCCTTGGGTGGGTACTGTTCGCAGTGGTCGCGTTTATTGCAATAGGCGTTCTGATATACGACATCGCAAACCCGCAGTTTGGCTTGGTGCGATACAACATCCAGCAGGCGGCGGCGAGAATACGCGAAACAGCGTCGCACACGCCGGTTAGCGCCGTCCGGCGCTGGGCATGTGAATTTATACTCTGACACACGTAGAACACCGCAGAACGCGACAGGCGCGGTTAAACAGGAGGAAACAAAGAAATGAAGTGCAAGCAATGCGGCAGGGAGATACCGGAGGGGGCTATTTTCTGCTGCTGGTGCGGCGTGAAGCAGCTCAGGGAGCGCAGAAAGAAGGACGCTATAAAAGTGCCGAAGCCGCGGAAGCTCCGTTCCGGCGCGTGGAACATCGAACTGCGCGCCGAGGGGCAGAGCATAACCGAAGCGACGGCGGAGCTATGCGAGGCGAAAGCACGGGCGATCCGCGCCGGTTTTATCGAGGCGAAGAAAGCCGCGCCGAAGATGACCGTTGACGCCGCACTTGAAGCCTACATCAAGAGCCGCGAGTTACTGTCGCCGTCCACGCTGCGAGGATATGAGGCAATCCGCCGGACGCGCTTCAGGGCGATAAGCAACAAGGATATAAATGCGGTGGACTGGCAGAAAGCCATAAATGCCGAAGCGAAGCTATGCTCGCCGAAGACACTTAAAAATGCGTGGGGGCTGTTTTCTTCGGCGTTGAAGTCTGCGGGAGTTGACACGGGCGAGGTAACGCTGGCACAGGTGGCAAGCAAGGATTTGCCTTGGCTCGACTATGAGCAGATAAAGACGTTTTTGGAAGCGGTCAAGTATGAGCCTTGCGAGCTGGGCGCGCTGCTGGCGCTCCATTCGCTGCGCCGGTCAGAAATCTATGCGCTGACGGCGGCGGACGTTGACCTTGCAAAGGGCTTGATCCGCGTCGAAGGCGCGGCGGTGCTCGATGCTGACAACAACCTGACGCAAAAGGACACCAACAAAAACGAAACATCGCGCCGGACTGTGCCGATTATGATACCGCGACTGCGCGAGATTTTGCCGGGGGCTATGGCGGCGGCCGACGGCGGGGCACTGGTACAGGGCAATGTTAACACGTTGTACAATCAGGTCAACCGGATTTGTGACGCTGTGGGGCTCCCTCGTGTCGGCGTCCACGGCTTGCGGCGGTCGTTTGCATCGTTGGCGTATCATCTGCGATGGTCGGAGCTTGAGACGATGCGCGTCGGCGGATGGTCAGATTTTAATACTATGCGCAAAATTTATACCAAGCTTGCCGAACGAGATAAGAGCGCGGCGGCGCAGAAGATGGAGCAGTTTTATTCCGCAGAAGAGCAGGACGAGGAAGCCGAAAAGCGTTCGTAAATCCGTTCGTAAAATCGCATGTTAAAATGCGATTTGAAGCTATCAGAATTGACAAGGGAACTTCATATTTGAAAGCGGGGAAAAGCCCGAAAAACATTGAAAAACAAGAAAAATCCCGCAATCTCAATGATTGCGGGATTTGTAAAATATGGTGCGCGAGGCGGGACTTGAACCCAAATTTCAAAGCATATAAGTGCTGAAAAACCAATGGAAAACTCCAACGTTCGGAAAAGCGTTCGTAAAAGTGCAATTATCTTTCCCATGACTTGCGCTCTATATCCTTCACCGCCTCGATGCCGGGGCGGGCTTTTTTTATCTCCTCGAACCGCTTTATTGCGGCGTGGCGCTCCTTGCCGGGGAACACTTCCGTTTCCGTCTCGGTCTCCGTCCCATCGGCGTATGTGGTGATATGCCGAATATAATACTTGATGCCGCTGCATCCGTTATACCGTTCAAGCTTTACCCGGTCTTTGCTGGGCATTGTGGCAAGGGCGTTATATCTGGCGGCGAGGTCTTGCCGGTACTCTATAAGCTGCGTTGCCAGGTGCTTGCACTCTGCGATCAGCTCAGCGGCGCGGCGGTCATAGTCCCTGATTTGGTCGAAGTTGTCGCAGACTTCAGGGCGCTTCAAATAGCCCCATATCCTTATTTCCGCTTCCCGGCTGGGGCTGCCGTACCGGCTGAATAACTCGTCTTTATAGCTCATGGCAATTCCTTTCTGCCCTCGTGACCTCCGGGGCGGGTGGTGTTTAGTTATCCTCAATATAGCTCACACTGTAAAAGGTGCAATCCTCGTGCAGCCCTACCAACCATTCTTCAAGGTCGAATTGACGGGCGCACTCCGCAGAGAATATGCCGTCCTCTGCATAAGGGAAATTTCGGTCGACAACAGTTCCGTCTGCATATTCCGCATAAGCATTCCACATGGTTAAAAGTCCCCTTTCTTTTCACGGAGGTTGGGACAAAGGGCAAGACCGCCGTCAATACGGGGGACGCGCCTATATGCTCCGCGGTGCGGGCAATTTTCACGGGTGCAATTCGCGCAATAACACGCGACATATTCTTCATAACTCATTTTCCATGCTGTGCGGGTTTCAAATTCTTCTTTCGTGAACATTTCAATCTTCCTTTCTTAGCGGGGGACGGCTCACGCCGTCGCCCCTATTCTATCGTAGCCGCTGGACTCGCGCCCGGCGCGGTCTATTACCTGGCTGCCGTACTTGCTGCGGATTTCGTTCATGCTGCTTTTGCCGCGGCGCCAGCCGTGCGAATCCTCAGCATGCCGCCAATACCAGAGCTTTTTATTGTTACTCCAACGGCATCCGGCAGCCTTGAGTGCCTCTTTATGCTCGCGGGTATTGCCGCCGATCCACAGCCAGCACCCGCACAGCTCTATTTCGAGGCCGTCGAGCTTCAAAAGCTTTTCGATGATCTCGCGGAACTCCTCCGGGCTTTCGGTCGTCTGGTGTTCCTGGTCGTGCGTCGCGTTCCAGCCGTGCTTCAGCTGCTCGAAGATTTCGTCGTGCTCGGCGTTTATTGCCTTCATCGTTTCGGTGTCGCCGCCGCGGTCGGGGTGGTACTGCATCGCCAAGCGGCGGTACTGCTTCTTGAGTTCGTCAAAGCTGTTGACGTTAACAAAGTATTTCATGTGGTTCTGTCCTTTCTTTACGTAGGTACTAAGTTAGTACCCGCTATTTAAAAGGCTGAAAACTCAGCCTTTATGAATTTGGTTTTCAAGCGCGTTCCTGAAGATTTCTGTTGTCCCTTGCAATGACTTGTTCGCGTCAATGTATTCTATCAACTCGGAATCTTCATCTTTACGCAAGTACACTTGATAACGCTTGTATGTCTTCGCGTTCCAAGCGGCTTTCTGGTCTGTCGTTCCTGCCGTTGCTCTCGCTCCTTTACAAGGAGGGGAAGCGGTTTCCCGCCGCCCCTCGCCGGTTTACTGGTCTGCGCCGGTGACGTATGCGTCCATAAGCGCCTTGATTTCGTCGACGGTGTAGGTCTTGCCCTCTTCGCCCTGGTCGAGAATCTTCTGGAGGTCGTAAACGGTCGCCTTTCTCACAATTGCGATTTCTTCCTTGCTCGGCATCTTATAGCCTCCTTTGCTTTCGGTTTTGTGTTGTCCCTTGGGACGCCTCCAAGATACACTAAGTTAGTACCCCTGTCAAGCCCTCTTTTGCACGTTTGGAGATATGCACAAAAACAAAGCTTATAAATTGTGCATTATGCAAGAGTGGCACGCCGCGCGTATCTGGTTATTATCTATTCGTTATCCTGTGCGGGATTATATATATTATACAGAGGATCGCAGGCCGAGCCGCGCCCCGGAGGGGATATATATTGTTCTCTCCAGATATGCACGGGGGATATATTATATACAGGCAGATATATATTTATATAATACAAGAGATATAGATAAGGATGGGGGAGCGAAGATATACAAACTATAAAGGGAGGTCGCGCGCGCGGGAGGGCAGGCGTTGACATTTTGGGCGAGTTTTCGGCTATTGTGACAATTGCACAAAGTTTTTACTTGACGTTTGTGCAATGTGGCGATATATTGGGAGCGAGAAGACAAAGAGCGGCACGAAGTTCGCACAATACCTATTATGCGAACCAAAACGCTAGACAAAATGCCCGAAGTGTACAAAAGAGAGTGCCGCCTGTGTGCCTGGCTGTGCTTGTGTGCGGCGTTCCGGCTGTTTTATGTCTGCCTGTTATCATTCAATCAGGAGGGCGGGCGGCGCAGGCGGGGCGCGGGGCAATAAGGCAGGGCGGGCGCGGTGTGCGTGTGCTTTCAGATGCAGGCGTTTCCGGCTTGGATACCCTCTGGGGGTGGCGGAAAAAGGGCGGGTACGCGCGCCGAGAGGGGCGTATATATACCACACACGTTTCAGAGAAGCCTCCCGAAATGGGGTGGGGTAGGAGAAAACAGGGGGTAGGGTCTTTGGAAAAGGCGGCGAGAAAAAATTATAAGCCCTCTGCGGAAGCACTGGTAGAGGACGGATGGATCATGTGTCCGAAATGCAGGGCGAAGCTCGGACGGGCTGAGTATGGTGCGGTAGGCAAGGGGATAGTTCTCTATTGCCGAGGGCGTGACTGCAAGATGCCGGTGCGTGTAAAATTGTGACGTAGGCTGCGGGGGAGTCTTTCTTCCTTTCACTTTCCCGCACTGCGGAGGGGCGGACAATGCCGCCCCTTGTATAAGCTGGTGTAGCTCAATGGAAGAGCGGCTGCTTCGTAAGCAGCCGGTTGAGGGTTCAAGTCCTTTCGCCAGCTCCATATAGCTTTATAGCTCAGTTGGCAGAGCGCCGCGACTATCTGCGGAGACACCGGTTCGAGTCCGGTTAGAGCTTCCCGCCGGCGGTTGAGCGTGAGAAACCGCGAGGAGCTGTCCCTCATAAAAACAGTTTGACTTGCTCGGAGCCTCTGGCCAGCGGTACAAGCAAAGGGCAAGGCTATCCGAAAGGCGTGAAGTCCTTCGCCTTGCACGGACGGCATTTCGATTTGGTCACGCGATGCGGTTCGATTTCAGAGGCAGTTATACCGCAGCACAGCGGCGGCGGGTGTGAGACCGATGCACGTTGCCTCTGTGCGTTCATATAGCAGAGAGAGTGCTGGTGCTCCTCCGGGACTCATAATTCCGGCTACGTCGGTTCGATTCCGGCCTCTGCTACCACACGCGACATAGGTTCGTGCTCTCCTTTCTATCAAGAAGCGGTGCCGTAGGAAGCCGCTCCGCACAGCGCAGCTGCTGCGGCTCCGTCTGGAATGACGGCAGGCAAATAAGAGCTGGCAGTGAGGCTATAAGCCGCCAGCCGAACAGGCCGTGAGCCATTGACGAAGCATTGAAAAGTGCTTTGCCGGTGGCTCACTTTCTTTTCAGGGAGATAAGCGGTTGAAGAAGAAAGCGTCCGGAAATGTAAATATCGAGTGGGATCCGGGCGAGGTCAACCCGAAGCAGAAAGAATTCCTCGACAGTCACACACTGTTCACCTGTTACGGCGGAGCAAAGGGCGGCGGCAAGACGCATATCGTCAGGATAAAGGCGATAGGCGCGGCGCTGGTGGGTTATCCGGGGATAAAGATACTCATAATGCGAAAGACGTATAACGAGCTGGAGGAAAACCACATCCGGCCGATACTGCGCATGGTGAGTCCGGAGCTGTTCAGCTACAACAACACATCGCACTTGATGACCTTTGAAAACGGGTCAACTATCAAGTTCGGCCATTGGAGCGGAGAAGAGAGCTTCAACGAGTACAACGGCCTTGAATACGACTGGATTTTCATAGACGAGGCGACGCAGTTCACGGAGCGTGCCTTCAACTTCCTCGGCGGCTGTCTGCGAGGCGTGAACGACATTCCGAAGCGGATGTACCTGACGTGCAACCCCGGCGGCGTAGGTCATGCCTGGGTCAAGCGGCTCTTCATCGACAGGGACTTCAAGCGAAGCGCGAACCCTGAAGAGGACGAGAATCCGGACGATTACACCTTCATCTTCGCAAAGGCGGAGGACAACACCTTCCTGCTCAAGTCCTCGCCCTTGTACCTGAAGAACCTAGCCCAGATGCCGGAGGAGCTTCGGCGCGCTTACCGTGACGGCGACTGGGACAGCATCGGCGGGAACTACTTCCCCGAAATGCTGAGTGGACGGAACGTGACGGCTCCGTTCAAGATACCGCAGCATTGGACGCGCTACCGCTCGTTCGACTACGGCCTTGATATGTTCGCCTGCTTCTGGTGGGCGGTGGACGAGGACGGGCGCTGCTGGTGCTACCGCTCGTTTGAGCATGAGGGGCTGATAGTAAAGGACGCGGCAAAGGCCGCGCTTGACCACACCCTTGCAAACGAGCAGATCATAGCGACATACGCGCCGCCGGATATGTGGAACCGGCAGAAAGAGACCGGCAAGACAATGGCGGAGCTGTTTCTCCTGAACGGCGTGAACATCGTGCGGAGCGACAATAACCGCGTACAGGGGCACATGATTATGAAAGACATGATGGCTCCGATAGCGCTGAAAGACCCCTATGTACAAAGTCTTTACCCCGCGGGTCAGGCTCCCGACAGGCTGCCGGGGCTGATGTTCTTCGACGGGTGCAAGAAAGCAATCAGCGATCTGAAGGCGATACAGCAGGACGACAAGAACCCGAACGACTGCGCGAAAGACCCGCACGAGATAACCCACACCGTTGACGGAATACGTTATTTCTGCGTGACGCGGGTCATAAGCGGCGAAGCCTTGCCGGAACTCCAGCCGGAGGACGACGAGGACGAGGACGGCGACAGCTACGAGCATTATATGTGCGGCGGCAGCGCCGATGCAAGATATTTACTGTGAGGTGACACGATGGCGAAACCCGGCCCGAAGAGAAAATAGGACAGCCCCGACAAGCTGCGGGCGGCTGTCGAGGCCTACATAGAGAAGTGCGAGGCGGAGGGCGTTTTCCCTGACGAAGCGGGAATGAGGCTTGAGCTTGGCGTTACAGCACAGACCCTCGACAAATACTGCAAGGACGAGAACGCGGACGGGAAAGAGTTCCGCGAGATACTTTCTTGGGCGAGGGACAAACGCGAAAGCTACCTCGTGCGTAAGATGACCAGCGACAACAAGGCGGCGCAGGGCTGCCTCAATGCACTGAAGCAGCCGTCAAACGGCGGCTACATAGACCGGCCTGCCGACTCCGGCGGCGAGCGGAAGCTCACGATAAACCTTGTGGGAGTGGGCGGAGAGAGCGCCTTCAAGTAAGGCGCGTATATGAGCCGGTGGCAGAATGGGATTGCGGCTGACTCTAAATCAGCTGCCTGACGGCGGAGAAGGTTCGATTCCTTCCCGGCTCACCAAGAAAAAGGAGATTGCATTGCTGACTATCATACTTATCTTAATCTTTGCCGTGGTCTTCGTGGGCGCGCTTGCTGTTCTGTACCACAGCCTCTCAGGTAAAGCGGAAGAGGAAGACATGCTGGAACAGGTGGCGCGCCTTGCGAGGGCGCAGGAGCGGTTAAACACGCGGCTCGAAGGGCTGGAAGAGCAGGTATTGGGGCAGAAGGGCGGAGAGCTTGACGAGATAAAAAGACGGCTCGAAGAGCTGGAGAGCGACACTGCGGGAGGCAATGCGGCGCTTGACCAGATGTTTCTCGCGGGAATCAACGGCATTATGAATTACGGCATGAAGGACGCAGTAAAGCGAGGCTGATAAATGGGACAGTTTGATATTTTCTACGGCAAAAAGCTGCCTGATTAGCAGAGCGGCTGGCGGCTTTACGATGAGGCCGAACGCTTCAACTCCAACATAAACCTGCGCGAGACGGTGCGGGTGAACGAGAATTTCTACATCGGTAAACAGTGGGAGGGCGTACAGTCCAACGGCCTGCCGACTCCGGTTTTCAACTTTATAAAGCGCGTCGTCGGCTTCGACGTGGCGACGATAACCTCGGACAACGTGAAGGTGACGGCCTCACCTCTTACGAACACCGCGAACACCGACGGGCTTATAGAGCCGGTGCGGATAGTGAACGAGGAATTTGACGCGCTGGCGGCAAGAAACAAGATATCCTCTCTGCTGAGAGAGTTCGCCCGCAATGCTGCGGTGGACGGCGACGGCTGCCTGTACACTTATTGGGACGCCGACGCGGAGACCGGCCAGCAGTCCAAGGGTATGATCCGGACGGAGATAGTAGAAAACACGCGGGTGTATTTCGGGAACCCGAATGACCGGCGCGTACAGACCCAGCCGTGGATAATGATAGGCAGCCGCGAGATAACCCGTATCGTTCGCCGCAGGGCGAAGGAAAACGGGATGGCCGAGTGGCAGAGTATCAGCCCCGACTGCGAGGACGACAGCGTTGACACGGCGAAGGTGACGGACGACAAGACGACCGTGCTTTTACTGCTGTGGCGCGACGAAGAGACGGGGCACATATGGCAGTATGAATTCACGCGCAATTCCGGCGTGACTGCCCCGATAGACACGAAGCTTTCGCTTTATCCTATCTGCTGGCTGAGTTGGGACTACGTGCAGGACTGCTACCACGGGCAGAGCATGGTGACGGGACTGACCCCGAACCAGATGTTCGTCAACAAGATTTGGGCGGCGGCAATGCTCTCAATGCTCCGCACGGCGTTCCCGAAATGGATATACGACAAGACCCGCATAAAGCGCTGGGACAACGGCGTCGGCACGGCAATCGGCATATCGGGCGGCGACGTATCAACGGTGGCGAAGGTGATAGACCCCGCCTCCATATCTCCGCAGGTGGCGCAGTTCATCGACATGGCGGTAAAGCAGACGGAAGAATGCCTCGGCGCTACAAGCGTTGCGCTCGGCGACACTCGCCCCGACAATACCTCCGCCATCATAGCGCTTCAACGCGCGGCATCCACGCCGATGGAGATGACGAAGCTCAACCTTTATCAGGCGGTGGAGGACTTGTTCAGGATATACCTCGACTTCATGTCCGCCTACTACGGAGTGCGCGCGGTTGACATGGAGCCTACGCCGGAGATACGGCAGCAGTATGAATTCGCAGGAATGCCGGTTCCGGACTCCATCATTGCGGAATTTGACTTTGACACGTTGAAATTCCACCCGATGATGCTGAAGCTCGACGTTGGCGCAAGCTCCTACTACTCCGAGATAGCGTCAATCCAGACGCTGGACAATCTGCTGATGAACGGGCATATCAACGCAATACAGTATCTTGAGAGAATCCCCGACGGCTATATACCGGCGCGCCGGGCATTGATAAACGAGCTGAAAGCAACGCAGGCCATGAACGCGGTTCCGCCCGGAGCACCACCCAACGCGGCGACCGGCGACGTGGCGGCACAGGCAAAGCCGGAAATCCCCACGGGCGGCGGATTCTCTGATCTGCAACGCAAGGTGTTGGAGTCGGGTTCGACTCAAGGACTTATCTGACAGGAGGAAAAGAAAATGACTGCACCTGACAAGGCGGCTGAGATAAAGGCCGCGATAGCTGCATTTTTCGCTTTCCTGACGGCTCTCTGGGGCTGGCTGGGCTGGGCGATAATTGTGTGGCTGGGCTGCGTACTGCTGGACTATATCACCGGCACGTGGGCGGCAAAATCCAACGGCGAATGGTCGAGCGCCGTTGCAAGAGCGGGGCTTTGGCACAAGCTGGGCGAGATAGTGGCGGTGCTGGTTGCGGCAATGTGCGACATCGCAATAGGCGTGATACTGAAAGGCTCCGGAATAGACTTCGGCATAGATTACAGTGTGTTGGTGACGCCGGTCGTGCTGCTGTGGTACATCGTAACTGAGCTGGGCTCCATTATTGAAAACGCAGGAAAGCTCGGCGCACCCATTCCCGAATGGCTGAAAAGGAGCCTGAAGAACTACAAGGATACGCTTGACGCCAAAACCGGCGGCGGGGCACATCTCCCCGAACACTCGGAAGAAGACCGGGAATAAGGCGAAAGCCTTTTCCCGTCTCTATAAGAATATATCCACCGGCATAGACCAATGCCGTAACATAGACCGCCGACCATAGCGGACAAGGAGAATTGAATGAACGAAGAGATTAACGAAGCAGTTGAGACCGAAGGCGCTGAGGACTGGGCAGACAGCGACGCGTTCTGGGATGACGATCCCGCCGCGGAGACTGAACCCGCCGCAGAGCAGGAGGAGGCCGAGGGCGCCGAGGCTGACGAGCAGGAGGCGGAGGAGACCGACACTGCCGACGACCCTCACGACGAGGGCGCGGACGACGGAGCCGAGGAACCGGAGGGGCAGCAGGGTGAGAGCGCAGACCAGCGCTTTGAGCTCAAGCACCTTGAGGAGACACGGAGCGTTGACCGCGAAGAGGTTATAAAGCTTGCGCAGAAGGGCATGGATTACGACCGCATTCGAGAGGAACGCGACAGCATCCGCCCGGAACTGCGGCTTTACCGAGAATTCCTCAAGGAGCTTGCCGACGGCTCCGGACTGACCGTTTCGGAGCTGATAGACACGGTTCGGGCACAGCGCCTTGTGGCAAAAGAGAAGGAAAACGGCAAGGAGATGACCGAGGCCGAAGCCCTGATAAAGGTGCAGCGCGAGCGCAGCGAGAAAGCCAAGAGCGCGCCCAAGGCCGAGGAAGAGGCTCCCCCGAAGGAAGAGAAGCCCGCAGAGGCTAAAGCGGAGGACTCCCGCAAGGAGAGCTTCGCACGGTTTGCAAGAGAATTCCCCGACGTCAAGGCCGAGGATATACCCGCCAAGGTATGGCAGGATTTTTCCGCCGGAAAAGGCGACCTTGCGGACATCTACGCGAGACACGAGAACACGGCGCTCAAGGCCAAGATCGCGGCCATGGAGCGCAACGAGGACAACAGAAAACGCTCCACGGGGAGCAGGAAAAGCAGCGGCGCAAAGGCGAAGGACATCTTCGACAGCGCATGGGACGATTCGCCCTACGACTGATTTTTCGCCTCCGGGAGCCATTAACGGAGGAAATATAAATGGCAACTATAAATCTTATGGACAAGTGGGCGCCTCGCCTTGAGAAGCGCTTTACGACCGGCTCCATCACCGACAAGTGGTGCGGCACCAACTGGGAGTGGACGGGCGTTAACACCCTGAAGACCCTGACTCTGCTCACCGACCCCCTGAACGATTAGAACCCCGCGGCAAACGCGAACCGCTTCGGCACTATGACCGAGGTGGACGACGAGGCCAACTCCTACACGCTGACCAAGAAGCGCAGCTTTGACAAAGCCTTTGACGAGACCAACGTGCAGGATCAGAACTTCCTCAAGAAGGGCGCGGCCTACCTCAAGCAGATGTGGGACGAGAGATACGTCCCTGAGATCGACACATACCGTTTCGCCCGCTGGGCAGACGGCGCAGGTCTCGGCACTGTCGCTACGGCGGCTATCTCCAAGACCAACATCGTCGAGGCGCTGCTGAACGCTCACGCCGCGCTTGATGACGCGGGCGTCCCGATGGAAAACCGCGTTACCTTCATACGCAGCGACTACGCCGTAAAGTACAAGCTTGCGGACGAGTTCAAGTATGAGGGCGCGAAGGAGTTCATCCAGAAACGCCAGATCGGCGAGGTCGAGGGCAGCCCGCTTATCAAGGTTCCGAAGAACCGCTTCCCGTCCGGCGTGGCCTTCATGGTCAAGTACAAGCAGGCGACGGCAGACCCCGTAAAGATGCGTATGCTCCGCGCAAAGGACGACTCCGATGACCTGTGCGGCGTCCGTATGCAGGGTCTCGTCCGCTACGACAGCTTCGTGCTGGCGCAGAGCGCAGACGGCATCTATGTCTACGGCGAGAACGCAGGCAACGTGCTTCAGGCTCCGACCTTCTCCACCGCCTCAAACAAGGTGACTATCACGAGCGCAGACAGCGCAAGCATCAAGTACACCACTGACGGCACCAACCCCAAGACCTCTGCGACTGCGCAGGCTTACAGCGCGGCTGTGACCATCACGGAGAACACCACGTTCAGAGCATACGCCTACGCGACCGGCAAGACCAGTTCCGCCATCGGCAGCTACGATGCGGTGAAGACCTGATCCAATAAAGGGCAGAGCATCGCTCTGCCCTTTTTCAAAAGGAGCGAATAAAAAATGACGACTGCGCAGGACGTATTTGAAGCCTCAATGGCTCTCATGGACGAGCTGAACGAGGCAAGCGGAGCCGCCGACACGGCGGACACCAAGGAATACAAAAACCGGACGCTGCCTATCCTCAACATCCTGATAGGCGAGATTTACCCGTATTCCGACACATACAAGAGCCGAAACGCGGGCAAGCGCCCGATCGTAACGGCGATAAGTGATTTTGACAGCAGCATCGGACTTGATGATTACATATGCCGCAGCGTGCTCCCTTACGGGCTGGCGGCACACCTGCTCATAGACGAGAACCCGACCTCGGCAAGCTTCTTCCAGCAGCGCTACGACGAGCTGAAAGCGATGCTTCGGCTGGGCTTCCCGGAGGAATTTGAGCCGATAGAGGATATATACGGCGGGCTGGGCTGCAGCGACTTTGCCCGCTGGTGAAGCGAGGCGGATAAATGGCGACTATAAGCGGCAGCACAAGCGAAAAGATATTCCAGATAAAAGCATGGCTGGGGCTGAACGAGAACCCCGACGGCGATACCAAGCTGAAGCTTGGCGAGGCGGCGGCAATGCGTAACTTTGCCATTACGCGAGACGGGAATCTGCGCCGCAGACCCGGCAGCAAGAAGATTGCAAGCCTCGGATCCTCCCCCGTACGGGGCATGTGGACGGGCTACATAAACGGCAATGAGGAGTTCATCGCCGCCTGCGGCGGCAAGCTCTGGCGGCTGTGGAACGCGGAGACGGGAGCCTTCACTGCGACCGAGATAGGCAGCATCGACACCACGAATGAGGTACACATGTTCGGTTTTTCCGAAATACTCTACCTCATAAACGGCAGCGAATACAAGCAGTATGACGGAACGACGCTTTCGGACGTCGGCGGGTACAGGCCGCTTGTGACGATAGCCGTACCTCCGAGCGGCGGCGGGGAAACGTTGGAGGAGGTAAACAAGCTCGTAGGCACTCGGCGCTGCTGGATATCCCCGGACGGCAAGGCGGTAAAATTCACGCTTCCGGAAAGCGGCTTGCAGAGCCTCGACTATGTGCAAGACCTGAAAACCGGCGAGAATTTGGCGGCGAGCGCATACACGGCAGACCTGACGGCAGGAACAGTGACCTTTACTGAAGCTCCGGCGCTCGGCGTAAACAGCCTTGAGATAGGCTGGACGATGGCGACGAACTTCCGCACACAGGTAAGCTCAATGCGGTACAGCGAGCTTTACGACGGCGCGCAGGACACGCGGGTTTTTCTCTACGGTGACGGGAGCAATCAGGCGATATACTCAGGGCTTGACTACGACGGCAAGCCGAGGGCGGACTATTTCCCAGACCTGAACGTTGTAAACGTTGGCGATGCGAACACGCCCATCACCGGACTGATACGGCATTACTCCACGCTCGTTGCCTTCAAATCGAGCAGCGCGTGGAGCATACGCACGAGCGAGCTTACGTTGGCCGACGGCGCAACGACGAAAGCCTTTTATGTATCGCCTATCAACAGGGCGATAGGCAACGCTGCGCTTGGGCAGACGCGCCTCGTGCTGAACTCGCCCAGAACGCTGCACGGCAAGGACGCTTTCGAGTGGCGAAACAACAGCAGCTACTCCTCAAACCTGACGGCGGACGAACGGCAGGCGAAGCGCATAAGCGACCGGATATATGCGACGCTGGGCGGCTTTGACCTTGCGAAATGCTACTGTTGGGACGACAACGACAATCAGGAGTATTACATCTGCTATAACGGCAAGGCTCTTGTGCAGAACTACGCGGCGGACGCTTGGTACTGCTACGACGGCTTTGACGCGGTATGTATGGCGAACTTCCACGGCGCGCTTTACTACGGCACGTCCGGAGGCGCGATAGAGCATTTAGGCTACGAGCACATCACCGACGACGGGCGGGCTATCGACGCATATTGGGAAAGCGGCTCGATGAGCTTTGGGCAGGATTACATGCGCAAATACTCCGCTCAGATATGGATAGGCATAAAGCCGGAGGCAAACGGCGAAGTGACCGTGACGGCGCAGACAGGCAGAAAAAGCACCTACGCCGAAAAGATTGTTGCAAGCCAGATGGCGAGCTTCAGGCGCGCGAACTTCCGGAACTGGAGCTTCGGCACGAACCGCAAGCCGCATATGACAAGGCTAAAGATAAAGGCGAAGAAGTTCGTCTTTTATAAGCTTATATTCATGGCGGCGGAGCCTGACACGACATGCACGATACTTGCGGCGGATATGCGAGTGAGGTTTACCGGATATACGAAGGGGTGAAAAAATGGCATTTACCAAACTGACAGAAGATATTGCATAGATAAGCAAGCTTGACGACGAGCCGAACGACGTTGACGGGCTTTCCGCCGACCAGCTGAAAGCGACGTTCGACAAGGCAGGGAACACCATCAAGACGTGGATAAACACCGTTCTGCTCCCTGCGCTTGAGGGCAGCGCGGCTGCCGGAAACCTCGGCATAGCGGCAATATCCGGGCTTACCGGCATAGCAACTGTGCAGGCGGCGCTGGAAAAGCTTGAAGAGCAGATAAGCGAGGCGGCAGTCGGCAGCATTCCCGATGCTTCCCTCACGGGGGCAAAGCTGGCGGACGACGCTGTTACCGGAAGCAAGATAGCGGACGGCGCGGTAGGCTCGACGAAGATAGCGGACGGCGCAGTGACTTCGGGCAAGCTTGGCACGAGCGCTGTAACGGCGGAGAAAATAGCGGCTCTCGCCGTTGCGACTGCGGCCATTGCGGAGCTGGCCATTACCACGGCCAAGATAGCAGACAAGGCCATTACCACAGCGAAGATAGCAGACAAGTCCGTAGGCACTGACCAGATGGACGACAACAGCATTACATCTGCAAAAATCAGAGGCGGAGTCGTTACGACAGACAAACTTGCGCCCGGCGCGGTTACTACCGCGAAGCTTGGTGCGGGCGCAGTCACCGGCGAGAAGCTGGCAGCAGGCGCACCCAATACGGCAATGGCGGCGACGCGGTACAAGCTGGTCAGTGGCGTACACTATGGCAGCTCTCTGCCGTCGGACATCGCAGACGACGAGCTGTTTTTCCTTATATGAGGTGAGGTATGGCTACACTGAGTTTCGCCGTGACGAACAGCACTTGGAGCTGGAGCGGCACGGTAAGCATTAACTACGAGGTCGAATACAATGAGGACGCGAATACGACCACAGTTACGTTCGCAGAGTCAAAGTTCACGTATTGGGGTCGCAACAACTACGGCACGTCTGCCTCGGCGGATATAAGCGTTCAGGCTGCCGATAACACAGCGAGTAAAGGCACTGCGCAGATGTCCGCGTATGGCACCACAGCAGGCAGTTCCAAAGACTTTCCGGCTACACCGTCGCCAACGTCTGTCACCGTGCAGCACAGCGACGCAGACGGGGAGAAGTCCATAGTCATATCGGCATCGGCTATTGTTAAGGCGTACATGAGTTCCACCGCGACTAGCCAGACTGAAGGTACAGGCAGCGGGGCAGAAACCGTTGCGAGCGGAGAACATGCCTCGTCAAATGCGGTAATTTACATAAACGGTGCAACCGTTAGGGCTGTGCCGTACATCGGGAAGAAAAAGGCTACGGCATACCGAGGCCGCACGAAGCTATAAGGAGGACGCATGACAATATTACAGGGCGACGCATAGCTCATACCGATAGCATTGACAGCTGACGGCGAGCCTGTCACGGACGTTGATATTGAGGCGATGGAGGTCATTCTCGGCGGCATATCCAAGCTCTACCCTGACGAGCTGGGCTACGCCAACGGCGAGTTTCAGTTCCCACTTACGCAGGAAGAGAGTTTCGCTATGGCAGAGGACAGATACGACCTTCTGATACGGCCTAAGTTTGCCGACGGCACCGTGTCGGGCGTACTCAAGGCAGGGGAGATAGAGGTCGTAGCGACAGACACGAGGAGAGTGCTGTGATGAGAACCGTGACGGCAAAGATGCAGCGGGTGCGGCGGATAAGCGCCAATATCGGTGCAGGCTCACAGCTCGCTCTTGACCTCGGAATAAAGATAACAGCAGACACTGCCCCAAAATATATGGGGGAATACGATGTGCGGCCTAAGACTTACGAGCCGGTGGTGCTGGAGACGAAGGGGCGCTCAATGCTGGACGACGTGACAGTGCAGAAAATCCCGCAGTTCGAAGTTTCAAACGATGCAGGCGGGAAAACTCTTATTTTAGGAGACGAATATTATGGCTGACTAGTTCAACAAGGTAATACTCGGCACAGAGGTAAAGCTTGACCTTACGGGCGACGACATAACCGCGGCTGACCTGAAGAAGGGCATTAAAGCGCACGACAAGAGCGGAGCGCCCATCGTCGGCACGAACACGAACGACGCAAACACCTCGGACGCAACGGCGACAGTGGCGGAAATACTCAAGGATAAAACCGCTTATGTGGCAGGTTCCAAGCTGACAGGCACAATGCCGAACAACGGAGCAAAGATACTTGAAATAGCTACCAAGGACGGCACACCGCCCATTCCCATGGGTTTCCACGACGGCAGCGGCAAGGCGCAGATTTCGGCGGCAGAGAAAGCTAAGATAATCCCCGAAAATATCCGTGAGGGTGTAACTGTGCTCGGCGTGACAGGCACTATGTCCGGCTCCGATGAAATGAATCCGCAGGCGAAGTCGGTCACTCCAAGCTTTGCAAGTCAGGAGATATTGCCTGACAGCGGCTATAACTGCCTATCATCTGTGACGGTCGCGGCAATACCAGTCTCGGAAGCTGCCAATGCGGCAGGAGGAATAACCCTCACGATAGGAGGCTGACATGGGAGTAAGCAAGGTTGTTATAGATGGCGAAGTTAAGCTTGACCTGACGGCGGACACGGTAGAGCCGGCGGCACTCAAGGCAGGGTATACTGCGCATAACGCAGCAGGTGATGAGATAGTGGGTACTATGCCAGCGATATCGCTTGAAGATGTTTACCCGGTCGGCGCTATCTATATGTCGGCAGTGACCATGAACCCAAGTACGCTGTTTGGCTTCGGGACATGGGAGCAAATCAAGGATGTGTTCCTACTTGCGGCTGGTAACACCTACACAGGCGGTTCAACTGGTGGCGAGGCGACTCACACCTTGACAGAAGATGAAATACCAGCACACAGACATAAAATTACTTATCCAAATGCAGGCGGCCCATATGGTGATGCTGCTATAGGTTATCCAGCAAGCTCCGACACTACAAAAACTTGGATGGCGGAAATGTGTAAAACGGAAAGCGTCGGCGGTGGAGAAGCCCATAACAATATGCCACCTTATTTGGCGGTTTATGTCTGGAAAAGAACAGCTTAAAAAGGACACCGGAACCCGAATAGTTTCGCATTGATAAGGAGGACAATATGAGCAAAAAAGCTATGCTTAGCCAGCCGATGGCTAACAAGACTGAATCGGAAATCGTAGCAACCCGTGAGCGCGCTATAAAAGCGCTGGAAGGTATGGGGTATACGGTAATCAACACGTTGTTTACCGACGAGTGGTATAGCGAGGAAGCAATGTCAAAACGCGGCGTAGTCAACCGCCCACTGACCTTCTTTGCGAAGTCAGTAGAAAACATGGCGCTTTGCGATGCCGCATACTTTTGCAAAGGCTGGGAGTTCACTCGCGGCTGCAAGCTGGAACACGCTGTTGCCGAAGCATATGGGCTTGAGATTATCTACGAGGAGGGCTAAAAAATGTCCAAAACTAATGCCGGTTTAGTCGAGTATGCCACAGCCCAGCTTGGCAAACCCTACTGGTGGGGCACCTTCGGGCAGATGGCCTCGGCGGTACTGCTCACGCAGAAGCGTGAGCAGTACCCGGATAGGTATGGCTCGTATGGCGACGAGTGCAAGAAGCAATATGGCCAGAAGGTACATGACTGCGTCGGCCTTATAAAGGGCTACCTTTGGTGCGACACACCGGACAGCGAGCCTATATACAAGGCATCGCAGGATGTCGCGGTAAGTGGGCTATTCATGGCCTGCCCCGAAAATGGCAGCATCGACACCATGCCTGACATACCGGGCGTATGCGTGTTTATGAGGGACATGTCCCATGTCGGCGTTTACGTCGGCGACGGCTACGTCGTAGAGGCAACCGGCCACGCGCGCGGCGTTGTCAAGACCAAGCTTGCGGGGCGCGGCTGGGGACTGTGGGGCAAGCCCCGCTGGATAAGCTACGAGGCTGCTGCCACTCCAGCACAGCCTGCACAGACCACCACACAGGCGGCCGCCTCGGCGCCGACCGTCACCGGTCTGCCGCTGCTGCGCAACGGCGACAAGGGCGAGTTCGTCCGCTCGGCGCAGCTGCTCCTCATCGGGCGCGGCTACTCCTGCGGCAGGTGCGGCGCTGACGGTGAGATAGGGCAGGACACCTGCAACGCCGTGATAGCTTTTCAGCGCGCGCACGGCTTGCAGCAGGACGGCATCATAGGCGCTCAGACTTGGGCGCGGCTGATAGGAGGTTAAGGCATGGCAAGCTTTGAGGAAACCTACAATAAGTACAATACCGACCGTGCATCCGCTATAAACGGAATGTATGACGCTCAGAAGGCCGCTACGCTCAACCAGCTTGAGAGCGCATAGAACCAGAACCGGCAGACGCAGGAGGAGGCCAAAAACCAGATAAAGCCGACGTATCAGCAGAGGGCGAATGACCTCGCGGTGCAGTATGAGCGCAACCGCCGGAACTTCAACCGGCAGGCGGCAGGCAGCGGCCTCAACACCGGCACGGCGTCGCAGGCGGCGCTCGTCCAGAACAGCACTTGGCAGAGGGATTACGGCAATCTCCGCACGGCAGAGGCTGACGCTCTTGCAAAAGCCGACCAGCAGATGGCTGCGCTTGAGACGCAGTACAAGTCCGCAGTCGCATCCGCAATAGCCGAGAACGACTACGACCGCGCAAAAGCCCTTATGGACGAGTACAGCAATCAGGAGAGCCGCGACGCGGCTATGGCGAAGACTCTTGCAAGCTACGGAGATTTCTCAGGCTACGCGAAGCTTTACGGCGACGACGCTGCAAACAACATGGCGCAGTATTGGATATACTCGAACCCGAAGCTTGCCTACGACATGGGCAGGATAAGCGCAGAAGACTACGCGCGGCTGACCGGGCAGATCTCCGGCAGCGGTTCGGGAAGAAGAGGCGGACTTTTGGGAGGCGGAAGCGAGCTTGCGAAAGCACTTCTCAGCGGAAAGACCGGCGGGCTGACCGAACTCCCCGCGAGCGGCAACCGCTCCGAAACGGTAAACCCGGAGCAGTACAAGGGCTTGAGACGGACGCTCATGCAGGGGAACGACGCTGCCGCGAAGAACGCGCTTGACTTCATAACTCGGAACGCGAGCAAGTTCACGGATCAGGAGCTTTCAGACTTGGCCAACTATTATATGGGACGATGAGAGGTAGATAATGGCGACACTGACAAGAGCGGAGAGCCTTGCAATACTCAGAGGGGGTGCAAAAGGCAAAAGCACCCCTGCCATGGAGCAGAACGAAGAGAAGCAAAACGGCTCGCAGAGCTTTGGCGGCGCTGTGATGAGCCGAGAGGAGAGCCTGAAAATACTCTCCGAGGGCGCGGCGGGAACCTACAAGCCGAAAAACGAGACCGTTTCAGACTCCCCCTCAACGGCGGGCTTGGCGGGCATACTTGCTCCGTTCGGCGCGGCGAAGGCCGCGGGGACTGCCCCACAGCAGACACAGCGCGCGAAGCTGCAAAAGGAGCTGGACAGGCTCGACAACGCCGCCGCATACGTGACGACCACGGAGCAGAGCGACGAGATAGACGCGCAGCGCAAGCCCATAATAGAACAGCTGCGCAAGCTCGACGAGGCGGAGGGCAAGACCGGCGTATACACCGGCGGCGACCGGCTGAAAAACGCCCTCGGCAACGCGAAGCTTGCAACTCAGCAGGGCTTGACGCAGGCTGACCACCGGATAGCCCAGACCGCCGATTGGCTCTTCGGCGGCATTGCCAAGGAGGGCAAGGCGCTCGTGAACGCTACCCTTCAGACGATAAACCCGAACTGGGGCTTCGAGGACGAAGACCCGTGGATTACGAGATATAACAAGCGCGGGGCTGAGGTGCTGGCACAGAACGACGCCATAGCCCAGCAACGCATTGAGGAAGGTAGGCTCAACAAGACCGCTTGGAAATATGCTCCCGAAGTCGTGGCCGCTATCCCTGACGCGGTGCTGGCCTATTTTACGGGCGGCGCAAGCGTCGGCGCGCAGGGGACGAGAGCAGGGCTTGAGACAGCTTCGGCCATTGCACAGGGCAGCAGCGCGGCGCAAAAGCTCATCCCAATTGCGGACGCTACGAAGACCATGATGAAGTCTCCCGCGTGGATGAGCGCCTTTGCGCAGTCCGCAGGCGGAAGCTACGAGGAGGCACTGGCCGACGGCGCGACAGAGGAGCAGGCGAACCTCTACGCGCTCCTCAACGGCTTTGCGAACGCTACGATTGAAGTCGGCGGCTCCGACGAGGCGATGGGCGGTATTCAGAAACTGCCGCAGCAGCTCAGAGACGCACTCGAAAAGGGCAACAAGAACGTCGTTATGCAGTGGGTAAAGAGCACGGCGGGCGAGGCGAAGGAAGAAGTTCTTCAGGGTATGGCCGAGAAGGGGCTGCGCGGACTTTACACCGATGTCCCGCTTTACTCGGATACTGACGAGAACGCGGTAATAAACCCGAAGCGCGCCAAGGAAGAAGCCCTCGGCGGACTCATCGTCGGCGGCGTACTCGGCGGCGGGCAGACGGCCTTGCAGTCCGCTATCAACAGCGGCAGGGGGCAGAATGTGAACGGCGCTCAGGACGCGCAGGAGACGCTGAACGCGGCGGGGGATATCTTCGCACCACCCACGCAGGAGAACGTCGGCACAGGCGCTTCTGCGCGGTTAAACTCCGACGTGCAGACCGATGTGGACGCGCAAAACGCAGAGGGCATAAAAAAAGCAGCCTCCAAGGCTGCAAATGCCGATATAGCAGGAGACTCGCGCGGCGCCAATGCCGAAGCCTCGCGTAGCACGTCCGAAACGTCCGGCGCGAACTCTCTTGCGATAAATGCGGGAGATGCGCAAACCGCCGATGCAAACGCCTGGCGTGGCACGTCCGAAACGAAAAATGCACTCTCTCCCGCGGCGGAAGCAGATGCTCCCAATACCAATATAGCACCGGAAGCGCAGAATGTCAATCCCAACGTCCCCGCGCAAACGGTGGAGGAGTCCGGCGGGAAGAAGCGTAGCCAGACCGAGGCGCACACCCTCCAGACGATAGACGAGCGCCTTGACACTCCGGCGGCGGAGCGCGAGGAGCTGTATTATACCCCAAAATCCGAGAGCGAGAGTCTGCGCGAGGCGGCGGAGCGCATACGCGAGGACATGCCCGGAGCGCGGGCAGAGCTTGCGGCGAAGGGCATGTGGAGCGGGACTGACCACGACACGGCAATGGGCATACTCGGAGCGCTGAACCGTGAGGCCGCGCAGACCGGCAACTATGACGACTTCCGCGCATGGCGCAGGACGATACAGGAACACGGCACGGACACGGCGCGGGCTTTGCAGTCCCTCGCCAAGTACACGCGCACCGGAACAGGGGCGATGATGGATGCGGTGGATATCATCGACAGCTCCAACATAAGCGGCGAGCTTAAATCTGCGCTCACGGCGGAGGTCGGGCGGTACTCCGAGGAGTACGACGCGGCGCGAGTCAAGGCCGAAAACGGCAATCTCGCCGACATGGCAGACCTCATAGAGCGCATGGCGAGGCGGCGCAACACCTGGACTTTCGGCAAGAATCGATACGGCAAGATCGTCCGCGAGCTCGCGTCGGACAAGGCAAACGCCGAATGGCTCGCGGACTACGCATACAGGCAGATATCCGCAATAGCAAGCGATGCCGCGGTGAAGGTTCCCTTCTCGCAGAAGGTGAAAAGCTTGCAGACGACGGCACAGCTCACGAGCATCGGAACGTTTCTCCGGAACATCGGCGGCAACGTCACCTTCGGAGCGCAGGACACGCTCTCACAAAACGGTGTAGCTCTCGCCATTGACCGCCTCATCTCACAGGCGACGGGGAAAAGAACCGTCGGCGCGGACAAAAGCTGGTTTTCCTCCGAGGCGAGGAAGGGCGCACGGGACGCGATGCAGAAATCCATACTTGAAGTCGCGGGCGACATTGACATGGGAGGCAGCGAGAACCGCTACGGAATGACGTCAAGCCGGTCATGGCGGATGAGCGGGAACGCGGCGGAGCGCTTCATGTCCCGCTGGCAGCAGCTGCTAGGATACTCACTGACGACCTCCGACCGCTTCTCCCGCGGCGCGATAGAGGCGGAGATCACGCGAGGGCTTGACGCTCTGGGCAACAGCGGGCTGACGGCGGAGGAAAAGGCCGCTATCGCCCAGCAAACCGCCGACTACCGCCTGTTTCAGAATCACGGCGAGGCTTACACAGCTTCAAAGGCGATACATGACTTTCTGAACGTCGCTGGTTTCGGCGGCACAAGGAACGGGGCGACACGTCAGGGCGGCTTCGGTCTCGGCGACGTCGTGAACACCTACCCCGGAGTCCCCGCGAACCTCGGCGTGAAAGCGCTGGAATACTCGCCCGCAAATGTCATAAAGGGCGGAGTGGAGATCATAAAGGTTCTGAAAGACGCGAAGAACGGGAAGCTTGACGCGGCAAAGCAGCATCAGGCCGTTATGGATGTTTCCAGAGGTGTGACCGGCACGGCAATGGTAGCGCTCATGGCGGCGCTGTTCAAGGCGGGCTTTATACGCAACAGCGACGACGAGGACGACTCCGACGCAAGGGCGAGAAACGCGGAGCGCGGGCTGAGCGGAGTGCAGATAAACGCAGACGCGGCGCTCGACTGGCTGAGCGGCAAGCCCAAGCGCGAATGGCGTGAGGGAGACACGCTGATTTCCGTTGACTGGATGGAGCCGCTGAACGCCTTTATGGCGATAGGCTCGCTTATCGCAAACGACACCGATGCAGACCTCGGTTCCTACACAACAGACTATGCCGAGGGCGCATTTCAGGCGCTTATGGATATACCCGTGATGAGCAATCTCAAGAGCTTGGACGACACGATCCGGTACTCCAATTCGGACAACTGGGGTGAAGCCTTAGGCGAGGGTCTGGCGGAATACGGCACGAACACGGCGACGGGCTTTATCCCTGCACCCTTCCGGCAGATCGCAAAGGCGCTTGACCCGTATTACCGCGACACCTCGGCTGACATGGCGGGGGAGGAAGCCCTGAACAAAGTGAAAAACGCCATCCCCGGCCTGCGTCAGACCCTCGACCCGAAGATAGGCACGACTGGGGAACTGAAGAAATATAACGAAGGCGGCCTTCAGCACATGCTGAATTCGCTGTTTCTGCCGGGCAGCATATCTACGCTCGGCGGCAGTGAGACGGACACGGAGCTTGAAAAGCTCTACAAGGCGACCGGCATGGAGAACATATATCAGGATCGGAAAGCGCCTAAGAGCGTAAGCCTCGCCGGGGAAAAGTACGAGCTGACGAACGACGAGAAGCGCAGCTATCTCCGGACGCAGGGGCAGGCCACGGAGCGGACGCTGAAAAACTTCATGGACAGCGAGCTTTACGGCATGATGACCGACAAGGAGAAGGCTCAGACCATAGCGGCCATAAACGAATATGCCCGCGAGGAGGCAAAGACGGAGCTTTTCAAGAACCGGGGCATTGAGCGCGAGAGCGCCAACGAGGGGCTTTCAGGCGCTAAAAACGTCGGCGAATACCTCGGAGCGAAGACGGCGTTCACGCAGGCGAAGAAGCAGAACGACTACTCGGCGCAGGACAAGTTCCTCAAGGTCTATGACCAGCTGACGGCGGGGACGAAGCGGATGCTTGAAAACTCCTCGGCGACGGCGCGCATGGACGACATGGCCGAGGCTTACGAGAAGGGCGGCATCCGCGCCAGGGAGTGGAACACCGTATACGAGAAGTACAAGGAACTCAACGGCACGAAGCGCAGCGGCTACACGGCATCGGACAAGGCGACGGACTTTGAGGCGTGGATGGAGCGGGAGGGCTTCACCCAGAACCAGCGGAAGATACTCACCGACCAGTTCACGTTTTTCAGTCAGGTGCCGGGCGACGCGGGGCGCTACAACTCCCTGAAGGACGCCGGGTTCGACACCGACAGCGCGTACGCGATATACGACAAGGTATCGTCGCTGACTGCGCCGATGGGCGAGAAGACCGTGAAGGACTGGCAGAAGCTTGAGGCCATAAACAGCCTCGATCTGTCGGGCGAGGAGAAGATAAAGGCTCTCAGCGTGTACTACCCGCCGAACGACGACGGCAAGGAGGACGCCATGGTTCGCCGCTACAAGGCGGCGGAGGAGCAGGGGATTTCCTTTGCAACGTGGACGAAGGCGATGAAGATCATCGCAGGCGCGGACGGCACGAGCCGGAAGGCGATATTCGCGGCGGTACAGGAGGCGGGCTACACCGAGACGGACGCGCAGATTATCTACGACATCTGGAAGCACTCGTAAAGCAAGAACACCCCGGAGCAATCCGGGGTGTTCTGTTTTACTATTGCGACAGCTCCTCGATGTTCACGAGCCACTTCACAAGTATCTCGGTCAGAAACTCCTGCGTGGTGCAGCCCTCCTCGTCAATGAGGGCGCGCACCTGACGATAGAGATCATCGGGGAGGTAGACAACGAGCCGGTGAGGCTTACGGCGGTTCGGGACTTTGTGCCCGTCATGCTCACCGACGAAGCGCTCGGCCAAGTGCCGCTCGGCGGCGGGGAGGAGACGGACGCCGTATTTTTCGGGGTTATCTACCATGGACTGCGTTGCCTTGCCGTACTTCGGGTACAGCTCGCGCAGGGCGGAGATCATATCCTTACCGGAAACGGAGTTGGTCTCCCGGAACTGCTTATAATCCATTGTTTTTCTCCTTTCGCTTTTCTAAGACGCGATATGTATCGCCATAGGCGGAGCGGCCGCAGAACTGGCAGGGCTTCTTCTCCGGAGCGCTCTTCGACTCGACCGGCTCAAGCTCCAGCAGCAGCTCCGTTTTGCACTTGGCGCAGAGGTAAAGCGTCACTGCACTGCCCTCCCTGTAAGAGAGTCGAGCGACAAGCCCAGGACGTCGGCGACCGAACAGGCGTCGAGCAGGTTCGGATATGATTCGTCCGTCTCCCACTTATGCAGCGCCCGGACGGGGATGTCCGCGAGCTCGGCGATTTCCGAAAGCGACTTGTGACTGCGGATAACGGCGGCGGACAGGAGCTGCCCCAAGGTCTTACGCGGAGTGCGCAGGGCGGGGACGATATCGCCGGGCGACACGCGCAGAGCGCCCGAAAGCTGCGCCACCGTGTCGGTATAGGCAGTGCCGCGGCGGAGGAGGCGGGACAGGTTCGACGGGTCTGTGCCGAGGGCACGGCAGATATCCGCCTGTGACAGGTCTTGCAGACGCATTTCGGTTTTGATGCGCTTGACATCAAGATCGTATTTCATCTTCCGGTACTCCCGAAGCCGTTGGAACTGCGCTCGGTCGGGTCAAGGGCTTCCACCTGCTTCAGGGCAGGGTACAGGACGGGCATTATAACGAGCTGGGATATCTTATCGCCCTTGTGAATATCATAGCCGACGGAGCTGTGATTATAGAGCTTGACGCGGATGGAGCCGGTGTAGCCAGCGTCGATGACGCCCTCGGAGAGAATGTCATGCTTGACATTGAGGCCGGATTTGCTCTTTATCATGCCGACGGTTCCGGGCGGGAGCGCGATATGTACGCCGGTGTCAATGGTGATGGTATTGCCGCCCCAAAGGATGGTATCTATGGGGCTGAACAGGTCGAAGCCCGCGTCGAATTCGTGCGCCTGACGGGGCATATATGCGCCGGGGTCCAGGACTACTTCAAGCGTTGGTTTATACATGCTGTTCCTCCTTGACATTTGTATTTCTGCCGAGATTGCGGCGGGCATATTCGGCGAGGAGCAGCGCTTCCGCCATGCCGTCGTTTTCTATCCGGCATCTGGGGCTTGCCAGCAGCGACACGCCGGGGAAGAGCCGCTGGGCGGCACGGATGCTGGTGTGCTTATCGCTCGTGACGCCGAAAGCCTTTTTCCATCTCTGAGGCGCTACAAGCTCATACGGGAAGCGCAGAGCTTCGAGTATGCCCTGTATCCACCCGAAGCCGCAGCCGAAGTTAAACATGCTCGTGACGCCCTGTCCGGGCATTGCGGCGACCTTCTCAAGGGCGACTATGCTTTTGCCGGGGTCTATGTCCCGCAACGCGTCGAGATAGCCGCTCTCACTGAAGGGGACGGCGAAGGGGGCAGGGGCTTCCGTATCTATGACGGCAAGCGCTCCTTTCTTGCCTGGGTCTATATTCCGATGAATATCATCGGGGCATCACCTCCCAATGAAAGCCGTAAGCCTTTGATCTATCAGCTCTTATTACTTGCAGAATGTGGTCGCCCCTCTTGGGAATACCGAACATCCTTCTCGCAGCGTCGCGCGCTGAATAAAACACCTCTCCGGTTTCAACGCAACGGATGTTAACGTTTCGCGTTTTCAGCCCATGCGCATAAGCATCATAATTGTTCCGCGAATACGTTCCCCACTCCAAGTTGCTTTTCTCATTGTTCCCCGGATTGTCATCTTTGTGCATTACTACATTTTTCTCATCGCTCTTACCGCTAACATAGTTAATTGCTACGAGACGGTGAACGGGGTAATTTTTGTGGTTTATTGTCACGTACTTGTAGCCGTTCTTATCTGACCATTGCCCAAGCGGCTTCAGAACTTCGCCGCCTTCTGTGATGTAAAGACCTGTTTCTTTGTCTTTTGCTACTTGTATCATATCAGTCCTCCTATATGCACTTATCGAACTTCGTGCGGGCTTGTCGTATGCACTGGCTTACCCACTGGCGGGAAACGCCCATGCGGGCGGCTATCTCTTTATGAGAATAGCCGCAATAGGCTAGCTTCACGGCTTGACGCTCTCTATCCGAGAGGGAGGCAAGGAAAGCCTTGCTGTCGAGCCAGCCTGTATCGGGCTGGACGCCGTACATCTCATGCAGGGGCGAGCCTTCTCCGTCCATCGCCTGCGCGTCGAGCGGGATAAGAGGCGCGGGCGGCGTTCTGTATTGCAGGTTGGCCATCATGTGCAGGCGGCGTATCTCGTTGAGGATATACCGCACGGCCAGAGCGTAGAGACTGCCGCGCGACGGGTCATAGGCGCAGCAGGCGCGCCAGAAGGCAAGGTGGGCTTCCTGCATGACGTCATCGTCAAAGAGATACTGCCGGTAATACTTCTTGACGACATCCCCGACGGTTCGCCGGTTTTCGAGGTAAAGTGCCTCGGCCTGCGCCCGCTCTGACGGGGAGGGGGGAGCTGTGCTGTTACTCATCGCCGCGGCTCCCTCCGATAATGACGGCCATTATCAAGGCGCCAAGCGAGCCGCCGAGGATAAACGCCGCGAGCGCCCATAGCCAATGTATCATGTGTTTCTCCTTTCCGCGTCACCGTCCATTCTCGCGCCACAGTTGGGGCAGATAGGGTAGATGCCATCTTTAGCCCACTGATAGTCTCTGTGCGTTGCCTCCCCGCCGCACTCCGAACAGTCATAACAATAATTACTGTTCTTCCAGTGCGGACGAATCCACCGCCCATGCACCACCGGCGCAACGTCGGCGGCGGGAATATTATCAATAGCAAGCGCAACTGCGTCATATTCGCTGCTGGTCATTTCGATTGCGTAATCAGCGGCTTCTTTTGCTGCTTCTCGTTCTATGTATTCAGCCATTTAGCCCTCCTTAACAGTAAACCCCAACACCATAGTCGGCATCGTTAGTACGTTCCGCATTAATCTTTGCAAGCTCGTCGCCGGTCAAGGTGCGGTCAGACGATATCAGCACGCTCCGGCCACATCTGTTCGGGCAAGCCAAGCACTCGCAACGCTGCGCGTTGCTGGTTTTGTTGCTGCGGAACGGGCAAGAATGATTGAAGCAGTCCATCAAGCTCCTCACGCCCCCAGCGCCTGCATAATTTCCTCCACCTCGGCCTCAATTTTGGAAAGCGTAAATACCTGAAGGCTGACTGCCTCACGGAAGCACCGAGGCGAAGCCTTGTCCCCTTCGGAATTGCTCTCGCCGAACAGGAGGGCTTTCACGCGGCTCACCTGCGTCAGAATTTCGTCGGCCATATTATTTACCTGAGCCATCATGCCAGTGAGCGGTTCGGGAATAGACTGGGCATTCACGCCATCGCATGGCGCACAGGTTTTAGCATTTTGCATATCGTTGTAATTCATAAATTATCCTTTCTCGCTTTCGCGTTTAAAAATCACTACCATCGACGGGAACGGTGCCGAGTTTTTTGCGGCTCCAAACTTTAGCCGCCCCCTTATGAAGCGTATCTCCGCCTTGCCGTATATGTAATCGTGGAACCATTTTGTATCTGTGCGCGCCGGAAGAAGCATTACGACGGTGCAGATGCTCTCCGCGGCCTTGCGTACCCACTTGCCAATCTCCCGGCCGTAGGGCGGATTGCACCAACATACGCCTGCCCATTTTTGCGCCAGCCCGTCTTGCTCCGGCGAGTAAAACTCCGCACACTTTGCGTTATCAGCTGTGGCGCATACGTCGCAAGTAAAGTCAAACTCCGCGTCGAGCGCGCGGAACAGCTCCGGCGGAGTCGCCCACTCGCACGTGGCGCTCGAAAACATCAATGCCTTATTCATCGTTTCGCCCCCATTGTTCGGCCATAGCTCGTGCTATGCCGGGAAATGTTTTTTTGTCACCGCCATCGGAAACTCCTCAATTTCAGATGCCCAGCGTGCGGTATGGTCACCGTGTATTTTTTCCCAGCACAGGGGGAAGCCGCCAATGCCGTCGAACAGCGAGCCTAGTGTCGCGTGTTCGGGTAGGTATTGCGCCATTCGCCGCAGCATCCAGCCCCAGAAGGGAAGGGCGATGGAGTTACCCAGCGCCTTGTACCGTGGGCTGTCCGCGTCCTTGTGCTTCTTTCCCTTTTCGTCCGTCCACTCGCCGATGTCGGTCCAGTGGTCAGGAAACCCTTGCAGCCGTTCGCACTCCATCGGCGTCAGGCGGCGCACCACCATGTTCTGACGGACCGTATTGTTCAGGTTCAGACTTTGCCCGCCGCTTTCTTTCGCTTGCAGTGTGCCGTTTACCTCTCCGCCCTCCCGGAAATTTCGGCAGTCTACGGAGTTACACACAAGGTCTGTTCCGTCCTTAAAGTCCCGTTGCTTGCAGCTGCTTGCAACCTCGGCAGCGCGATAATCACCAAACCCGTTCATCTGGTATGTAAGCGGCACTTGGTTGCCGCCCGTCCCATTCGTGCCTGCAACGCCGGTACTTGCTCTCCGCACTCGCGGATGACATCACAGGCGTGTGTCATATCCAGCGCCACCGCCGGGGCAACCACAGCCGGCTTATTCCCACCGCACTCTGCGTTCAGTGTAGGGGACAGCTCCTCCTGATAGCCGATGCTCCGCGCCTGTTCGCTGTTGCCCAACTTGAACCCAGCGCACACTGCCGGTCGGTCTATGGTATTCAACGTATAGCACGCATTTTCCCGCCAGCCTTTACCGTTACATCCGGCAGTGTCGGCTCTGTCGATGCCATTGCCTTGCAGGCAGAATATCGTCTGATCGTTGCCGCAGCCCAGCGTTCCGCTTCTCTCCGTCTGCACTAACGCGCCTTTTCCTCCACCGTCACACCCCCCCCTGATGCGGACTGCATACGATGTTGGGGCCTCTGTCGGCGCAGGGGCTTCCGTCCGCTCTTGCGGTGAGGCTCCTTGCGGCTGCCGGATTAAAACCTGCTTCAGCAGCTTCGGCAGGTCCTTCCCCCGCCGCTCCGCTCTCCGCAATATCCCCTGACAAGCTTTCGCGCTCAAATAGTATTTCGGCGGCGGTGAGTCCTCCAAAATCTGCGACAAGCGCGATTCGACGGCGGCGTTGGGGGACTCCCCAATATTGAGCATCGTGAGTTCTCCATGCAATGCTCCAGCCATCACCGAGGATGGCTCCAGCTTTGCGCCATCTTTCTTTCGGAGGTCGAGGAATAACAGCGTCTGGTTCTGCGATCCTGACAAGCTCCTCCAGCACGGCTCTGAAATCGTCGCCGCCGTTGCTGCTGAACGCTCCGGGAACATTTTCCCAGACCATGTACCGAGGTCGAACAAACTCGTTTGCCCGTCCATTTCTTTCGTCACGCGCTCTCATCTCCTTAACAATGCGTATCTGTTCCATGTATAATCCTGATCTTGCCCCTGCAAGCCCGGCACGTTTCCCTGCTATACTTAAATCCTGGCACGGAGACCCGCCGGTGATGCACCATACAGGCTCAAGGGCCGCGCCGTTAAGTTTTGTTATATCTCCAACGTGTATCATTTACACTCCTCACAGGCTATGAGTACCTTCATTTCGCCCTCCGCTTAGCCAGAATCTTGCCCATAATGCCCGCCTCTTCCAGCGGCACCTCGCGGATAACCCGCGCTTTCGGTGCGCGGACTTTGCCGGTTTCGTACAGCGGCACGACTATCTCATCTGCGTCGGCCTCAAGCTCCAGCAGCGCTATATCGTCCCACGCGTAGCCATACATGGCCGACCAAGCGAGCGTTGCCATGTGTATACCGTGCCCGCAATCTTCCACAGGGTTTGTCGTGAAGCTGTCGGCTACGGCTATCTCGCCGACGGTGTACACAAAACTGTTATCCCAATCGGCAATATATTTGCCGCCGCGCTTATGTATAGCCTTGTACAGCCTGATTTTGCCGTCGGTTATGGCGATATCATTTGCCGCCGCCCAGTCGGTGATATTGTCGGGGTTATGCACAATGCGGGCATTGCCGGAAGCCTTTATGTTGCCCTGCCTGTTTGCGTCTACGATTTGGCTGTTCTCCAACGCCTCGACGGAGCTGTTGTCCCTCGCCTCGACGGAGCTGTTCTCCCACGCCTTGACGGAGCTGTTGTCCCTCGCCTCGACGGAGCTGTTGCCCCTCGCCTCGACGGAGCTGTTGTCCCACGCCACGTCGGAGCTGTTCTCCCACGCCTTGACGGAGCTGTTGTCCCTCGCCTCGACGGAGCTGTTGTCCCACGCCACGACGGAGCTGTTCTCCCACGCCACGACGGAGCTGTTGCCCCTCGCCACGACGGAGCTGTTGCCCCTCGCCACGACGGAGCTGTTGCCCCCTCGCCACGACGGAGCTGTTCTCCCACGCCACGACGGAGCTGTTGCCCCTCGCCACGACGGAGCTGTTGCCCCTCGCCACGACGGAGCTGTTGCCCC
>ERZ1026876.214-NODE-214-length-38445-cov-15.951967_pt1 | contig 38445 bp, 61 predicted proteins | sample MGYA00380168_ERZ1026876 | MGnify/ENA primary metagenome ERZ1026876 (study PRJEB33269, sample SAMEA4719804) | human gut metagenome | biome: human-associated habitat; feature: organic feature; material: feces | place: Cameroon | collected 2013-10 ... | reverse complement strand
ACAACCCAGTGTAGTTGTTGCCCATCGAATACTCAACGATAACCTTTGCGTATTCTGGATTTCCGTTCGCCATCAGAAGGAGTTTCTTTTTGAGAGCTTCCAACCCGCGAGGCTTGTAGGTTTGGTGCTTCTCTTTCTTGTATGCGAGCCACATGCCTAGAGCTTCCTGGCAAGGATAATATTCTTCTTGCTTTTGCTCTGTTGCAGTCTCGAAATCCGACAAATCTTTGCCTAAGGAGAACGCAGCCCCCATACAAAAGATTTTCTGTTTTTCCAGATCATTCGGAAACAATTCGCTAGACTTCTGACGTATGTTAGTTGGTAATATCATAAGCTATTTTATGTAATATTGTTGTTTTTCTATATCATGTTGTATATGCAGCAGTGCGATATATTCATCAGAATCAGGGAAATCAAATCCAGCCTCTTCTTTTGCCCATGCCTTGAAATCGGAAATTGATTTACTCATTTCGTCTTTCGTAAGCTCGGCAGAAGAACGGAGATACTTATAACATTCTCCCGTGAATTTATCAATCCCTTCTCTAAGGAACATATCTTTATTAACCACCAGCTTATAGAAATGTGTCTTAACTTCGTCAAGAGTGTAGCCGTATTGGAGGCCGAATGATGATAGAAGTAAATGAAGGTAAGCATTCTGATTCAAAGAACGCCCACGTTTCTCTTTCAGCTCTACCATAGCACCCTTGCCCTCCAACTCGGTTACTTTTTCTCTAAACTTTTCCAGTTCAAACACATTTTTCAGATTGAACCACATAAGCGTTGAATGTTCGTTTGATTAACTCGAATCCCCTATTAAAAGGGAAGATCTCCACCGCCTTGTTGTTGCGCCTGCTGTCCGGACTGCATAGGATTCGGCGAATTACCTGGAGGTGTACCACCACCAAGCATTGCATTGCCGCCTGCCTGTGGAGGAACATATCCACCTGCCTGTGGAGAAACATATCCACCCGCCGGAGCATTATAGTTCTGTTGAGGGTTAAGAGGAGGGTTCTGGGCAATCGGCATGACCTGCTCAACTTTCCAGGCGTTGATAGAGTTAAAGAAACGTCCCTGATACTCGTGTGCCGAGATATCGAAACTAACCTTTACGACCTCTCCAAGCTGTAGTGCAAAGCTGTTGATTTTATCCTCTCCGAAGACCTGGAAGCAAACCATTTTCGGATATTGTTCCTCGGTGGTAATCACGAATTCCTGTGACTTCCATTCTCCTCTTGCAGATACGCCAGAGCGCATCGGTAAGATGTTTGTTACTTTTCCTTGAATTTCCATTTATTTTTTGTTTAAAGAATTTTTTAAAACCAAATCGGCCAGCTCGTCAAAATAAGCTGCATCCTTGATAGCGGAGTCCTGTTCTCCTGTGACCTTTGATGCTATAGAGCCTTTCTGCATAATCAAGCTATAAAGATAGCCATCGATAGTATTTGCGCCCATGAGAATCCACGATGTAACCGCATTCTTCTGGCCATTACGATAGGCACGGCATTCACACTGTGACAAGTCTGCCATCGTCCACGGGAGTTCGACGAACACCACGTTGGAAGAAGCCGTAAGCGTAAGACCTACGCCGGCTGCCTTGATGGAACAGATGATGATTCTCTTTTTCTTAGCCTGGAAAGAATCAATCGCCCACTGCTTCTGCTGCTGACTGTCAGAGCCAGTGACGGTGCAAACTTCGTCAGGGAACTCTTTCTTGATTTCGCTAACGACTTCACGATGCTCAGCAAACACTATTATCTGTTCTTCTGTATCGTGAAGGAACTCTATCGTTGCCTTCATCTTACCTCGACCGGATATCGAGCGAAGGTTCATGAACCTAACAAGAGCCTTCATTCTTAACTTTTTTCTTGCCTCTTCCTCGGAACAACTCTTATATTCGAGAAGGAACGTAAGCAGGTCTTTCTGACAGGTATCGTACTCTTCCTGCGTTTCCGGGTCGAGAGCAACGTTGATGGTCGTTCTGGTCAGATCCGGCAAATCTTTGAGGACATCTTTCTTCTCTCTGCGGAAGTAGCACGTTTCATGTATCTTCCGGTTGAGCTCTTCAAGATTCTCGTTCTCACCATATCTGTTGCAGAACTCACCAAACCCTCCGAACTCATCGTTCAGGCGACCAAGGATTGCAAGCTGACAGGCCAGGTCTGTTGCGTGATTAACAACAGGCGTACCTGTGAGTTCGTAGATGTATTCCTTGCCCTGGCACAAGCCCATGATGATTTTAGACTGCCTTGTGGACGGGTCCTTGACTCTTGCAGACTCATCGATAATCACAGACTTGATAATCTTTAGCTCATCACGAAACAGAAAGTTGTTCAGTCGTAACGGCTTTGGTCCGAGGCTTACGACGAAGTATTTTGCAAGCGACTCATAGTTGCATATCACCACGTCATACAGGTTCATCTTCGTAAGATGATATCCGTATGTCGCATTGACGGAATCTGTAAGGATGAGAGGGCGGAGGTTCGTAAACTTCTTTATCTCTCGTTCCCAATTAACTTTGAGTGCGGCAGGGCAAATAACCAGGCAGGGGGTTGCCTTTGCACGTTCTATGGCGACGATAGACTGAACCGTTTTTCCAGTTCCCATGTCGTCTCCATTGATACATCGCTTCATGGCTAGCTCCATGCGCACGCCCTCTTCCTGGTAATCGTATAATTTCGGTTTATCTGACATAATAAATAAGTTATAATAAACACCACATGCGGAAAGCCCATTCAAGCGCCTTCTCCCTACCACGCAAGTACAGCTCATCACCTCGCTCAATCTTCTTATAGAAGACCTTCTTCTTTGTCTTTGATACGGCAAAGATAAAGTCCTGATTTCCGTATCTTGGGTCGATGCTGTGAGTAAGGTCCATATACCATGCACGGCTTCTGTCCCAATCGACGAAATCAATCTGAGCTTCAAATTGTTCCTGCGATGTAGCTGCGGTGGTCTTCAAATCACCGCCGAACTCGCCTAGCCACCAGTCGAACTTGCATCTTACGGGAAGCTCGAACTTAAAGCCATTGTATTCCATCTTCATGTGCGGATTGATGAATGTTTTCTGACCGACCGCATTCTTCAGGACAAAATCAAGGAATCTGTCCTTTGTTGCTTGTTTCTTTAATACTGCAAGTCGGTCTAATCCCCATTTCCAATCCTTCTCCGTGTATTTCTCGTCGTCGACCGTCATAGCGTAATGATTACACTTTTCCGGTTCTGTAACGAGAGCATCAACCAGAGTTCCGAGATGAAATGCCTTTCTCTTATCCTCTTCCTTTACGAAGTTGAGCTGCGGGTTCAGGGCGAACTTCAGCGCAGTGAGGTCTGAATTAGAGACCTCACCACGAGAATAATAAGGATCAAACGGTTGTTCCGCCATATTACTTAGCTGTTATTTCATCCTCATATTTGATATAAGGAGAGACGATATACTCTTCTTCGCTGTTAGCGTGTTTCTCGCAAGCCTTTCGCATAAACTCCAACTTAGAAGCGAGTTTGTCTGGAGCCATCTGAGAACCCTCGATTGTCCACCACTGCTGGATGATATCGAGCCAAGCATTCTTGTCGGTAACAATCAATCGTTTGGTCACCTTGACTTTTTGCTTACTTGTGCTCACAGAAGTCTGAGCAAAAAGAGATTGAGCCTGTGCGGTTGCGTGCTGTGCGGCATTCTCTGCATCGCGTTTCTCTTGCTCTGCTGCAAGTCTGCGTTGCTGTTCTTCCTTTGCTGCTTCGTCAGCTTTACGAACCGCCTCCTCCTTAGCCCTTCGCTCAGCCTCCAAAGCAGCAGCTTCTGCTTCCTTGCGCTTGCGTTCTTCTTCGGCAGCTTTCAGTTCTGCTTCCTTGCGCTTGCGTTCTTCTTCGTCTTTGATGCGTTGAATCTCTTCCTGCTTTTTGCGCTCTTCTTCGGCAGCCTTACGCGCTTCCTCTTCCTTACGCTTGCGCTCTTCCTCTGCTTTACGTGCTTCTTCTTCCTTACGCTTGCGCTCTTCCTCTGCTTTCTTGATTTCAAGAAGCTCAGAAATCTTAGAGTCAAACTTCATAAGAAGTTCGTCGCGAGTAGCGTTTACTGTCTGTTTGTAAGATGAGAGAAGAGAAGCGGAAACTTCCTTGTATGCTCCGTTCATGATCTCCTTTGCGTCATCTTCTTCAATCTCGGAAGAATACGAAGGTTTGTTGTTTACAAACAGATGTCCAAGGTCGAGAACATCAGAGAATTCTTCAATGCGCTTCTTTACTTCGTCCTTATTATCAAGAGTGAGTAACGTAAACGTACTGTTAAGAGAGTTGATGGCAGTAGAGGAATGCTCGGTAAGAAGATTGTTGAGCGTATCAATAGTATCAGTCTTCAACTTAATCTTAGCCTCCTTGATGCGTTCTTGACGCAATCTTTCTTGCTCTGCTTTTTTCTGCTGCTCCAACTTGTAGGCAGCATACTCGTTGCGCTTCTCCTGAATCTTATACACAACGGAATCGGTGTTCTTGGCAGAGATAAGATTCTCCATCATAGTAAAGCCCTTACGGACAATATCAAACACTTGAGTAACACCCTTACGCTTCTCCGTCATTGCTTTCTCTGTCAGTTTAGCTTTCTTGATAAACTCAGCAGCTTTCTCATCAAGTGCATCGTTCATGCCAGACACGCCAATATCAAATAACAGAGATTCTCCTGCTCGCACGCATGCTTCATAAGACTTTCTATTAGCTTGCACCGCATTCTCTGTATCAGATTTGAGCGTTGCAATCTGTCTTGTAATATTGTTGGCTTGTTGTTGTACCAACTGCAATTCTGTATTTTCAGCCATATATGATAATTTTAGAATGGTGAATCACTATCAACCTTTACCTTGACACCTTTATCTTCCGGTGCGGTATCTCCAACACCAAAGGCTTCCTGCGAAGGTTTCTGCTGAGCATGCATGTCGATGTCGGCCTGCAACAGAGCTCCTAGACCAACCTTCAGCTTAGGATAGCCCTTGAACGCATGCTTGCATGTCTTCGAGATGAGGAATCCTGTGTCAATATCTTTGAAATACGTTTTACCATCGTTTCCGACATAGCTTCCACCGTAAAGAGCATTGGCCTTGTGGTCTTTACCTCCAAATTTAGCCGAATACTCACGCAAGCGGTCGACACCTTCACGGTCAAGAACGAAGTAATCGTAGGCATTATTCGGAAGAATAATCTTCACGTAACAAGCAATGATGTATGAATTTTCAGGTCGAGGATAAGTCTTTGTGTAATCAACGTACTTATGACCGTCACGTTCGCCGAAACGGAAATCGTCACAATTGTAAACTACGACAGGATTGTCGCAGCGGACAATCTGACCAGCACGCTGGCGAAGAAGGATTTCTCCATATCCAGTATATGTAATCTTGGCCGTATAATTCGTTTGTCTGGTATTCTTGTCGTAGTTACTGTAACCCATAAGGTAACAGAGTGTCGTTGTCCCCTTTTCGAGAGACAATCCGTTAATTGCCAAGTTCATGAAGGCATCGTGAATATTCAGTGACGGAGCTTTTTCAAGGTAACCCTTGAATGAGCCATTGAGAAGTTCTTCGTTGAAGAATGCCTTCTGCTCTTCGAAGAATACTTCTCCACCCTCTCCGAACTTCTGATTGTACACCTCTATGAATCTGTCTCTTGCCAAATCGCAAATCTGATCATGAGGCGTTTTGTTTAACTGCTCTATATCCATTTGTATAGAATTTAAGAATTAATGTACCCTGTTTAAATACCTAAAGTAAGTTTCCACGGTCGCCACATCACCTTTTTCATTGACGTAATCGTAGTGAAGTGGAACCTTACCGAGTTTTCTGCCCTCACCTTCTATGTAGTTGAGGTATGCCGCCTTTCTGGCCAGCTGTACCGACTTGCTTCGTGGAAGTTCCATGATACATGCATGAACCTTACGCAAGTCAAGTACAGCAAAGGCCATCTTGGCAGGCATTCTTACTATTCTATTTTCTATTTCTGTCATTACACTTCCATAATAGGAATCTCAGGACAGAACTTGCGAATCTTGTCAAGCTCCGCGTTGATGATCTTGTCACGAGACTCCTCGATGATACATTCTGCATCAGCAGAGATAAGCGTCAGTAATGCCATGTTGCCTTCGACGTGAGCGATAGTCTCGATTGAAAGCTTCTCAGGCTCAGCACCCTTGAAAATAGGAATGCTGATAGTGAACGATGGAGGAAGATTAGAGTCTACAGCCTTCTCATAGTTGTCTGTCACGGAACCATTGTCGCTGTATTCCTTCTTGATTGTCGTCTGCACCTTCGCAGAGAAACTCTTGAGGAGATTAACGAGTTCCATGTTTTTCTCCTTTGTCTCGAAGCAAGAGCGGTTGAGACGGAAGAAGTCACCAAGCTGTACCGGTTTCCACAGCTTTCCATCATTGATATGGAATTCAGAGAACTGGCGAGACAACTGAATAGAACCGACGATAGTCTGCATCTTGCGCAAATCGTTCTCGTTTGTTACAAGGGTAACGGTAAGTTCATCTCGATTGACCTGGATATGCGTATGCTCCTTGTCAATCTGCTCTGTTCCCCAACGCTTTTCGAGGAAAGCATAGATACAGGTAATGATACCATGCACACTAAGGTTCAGAGGCTCCTTTACAGGAAGCTTATAAGGGTTCTCGTTATCAACCTCACGGATAACAAGCTCTGCGGAAGTCTGTCCCGGAGCAAAATTTACTTGCAATTTTTCATTGTCCATTTTTCGAAATATCTAAAAGTTAAAACAAAGTGAAAGCAGACTACATAGCCTGCTTGTCACGGATAATTGAATATATATTCTTCGGGAGCTCGTCACGTGTTGCCGGACGGGAAGAAACAAGATTACCCTCCTTGTCATAGAAGGCGGTCATCTTTGTTTCACGGTCAACGAACTTGTAAACCTTCTCGTTAACCATACTACCCTTCTGCTTGATTTCCTTAAGGAGAGAAGAAATCTCCTCCTTGATAGGCTTCAGCTCTGCCTTTTTCTGCTCGCGGAAATCCTTGATTTCCTCCTCGATGTCAGAGGCGCGTGCGGACTGAAGAGCAAACAGGTCCTTCTTCTTCATCAGCTCATCAGAGTTGAATCGCTTGATGAACTCCATTTTTTCAACGGAGTCAGCGTTGTTGGCGAGGAAGTCCTCACGCTCCTCCAGGTCCTCGTACTCGTGACCGAGGGTTGCTGAAATAGTTGCTTTTTCTTTTGCCATTGTTATATGAATTAATGTGTTAATACTCGGCGCCAGCGTCCATGCTTGAATTTCTTGGCAGCGTGGATTCCGAAAAGCTCCGGCGTTGTTACGCCATTCATCATAGGAAGCATGTTGCCCTTATTCAGCAGTCTTTCGAAATGAGAAGAAGTAACAGGAGCGTGGCAGATGATGTTCTTCTTGACATCGTAAAGATTGCCGTACTTAGATACTACCCCCATTACTCAACCTCCTCCATTACTTTCAACAACTCACGGATACCTTCAACGCCAGGCATCTCTCCTTTTTCAATTTTCTCCTGGAGATCATCGAGCTTCTTCATCTTAGCAAGGAAAGAGTTTTTCTTGTCCTCAAGCGAATTGAGACGCTTGGTGATAGCCAGTTCCGGGTGGTCGCTGAGAATGATGTCCAATGCGATGTTAGAGAAGAGGTTCGTGTTATTCTCCTTCTTACGTTCATCTTCCACCTCGTCAATGTCACGAGTGAACTGGTTTTTGCTGTCGATGACCTTCTTGATTTCGTTGAACTCAGAAGGAGTCTTCGAGATGTCGAATGCTCTGTCAATAAGAGCCTGCTTGTCAATTACTACACTGACGATAATTTTGTCTTTGTCCATAATTTAAAATATTTAGAATTAAACTACTAGTCTTCCTTATCCCAACCAAGGAGATGCGCGACAAATGCGCATGCAGCGAACATAGCGACTGTGGCTATGAGACTATTGAAAATAATAACCATATCTTTTAGATTTTACACCTTATTATATTATATAGCAGTCGGACGGTGGATAATCAACGATTTCCCACTCATTCTTATTTATCTTGATAGCCTTACGGAATATCACGACAGACTCGCCGTTGTGACGTTTCCTGTTGTGAGCGATAAGTCTTGCTACAACAGCCTTTGTTGTTATCGAAAACTCCCTGAGCTTAGATGTATAGAGGCTCTTGACATCACATATCACAATCTTCTCACCTTCCCGATATACGAAGTCGGCAGTATAGTTGTGACCATAAAGCAATGACCTTCTCTCATACTTGACCTTAGTCTTAAGCTGCTTTGGTTTCAGCATCCATACCGGGTTGATGGCCGTGATGGTCACCTGCCTGTGGATGCAGCTTATGTCAGGATCATCGAGGATAGTCTGCAAATATAGATACTCTTCCCTGGAATCGTATTCGTTCCCGTCGGGAGCGTAATACTTCTTTGAACCTACTCGCCCCATGTCTTGCCGGCCTCCACTCCGGGATTTTTGAATAGCAGATTAATAGCCTCAGAGCCATACCTCTGCCACATTTTGTTACCCCATTGAATGAGATATTCACCCTTTCGGGCTTCAAGCTTACCGTCCGTATATTCCGGCTTAAGTCGAACAGTAATGTCCCTTCCGCTCTGTTCTACGCTTTCTACGCATTCCAGTTTCTGAAGTGCATTAATGTTCTCCTTACTGATTCTTATTGTATTTTTAACTTTCATCTTGTATAGCAAAACCTCTCCGTTTAGCCTACCACGCAAGGCAGGAGAGGCGGTTTCACGTGGTAATGTTTTATGGAGTGAAAGCCAATGTTGAAGGGAGGAGGAAGAATTGACTCCCTCACTCCCACAAACAAATAATCAAAAACTATAAATTTATGGCACTCACAATTAAGTGAGCCGCATGCAGGACTCGAACCTGCGACCAACCACCATGCTAGGCTGCTCTGACCAACTGAGCTAATGCGGCTTGTGCCTCCTACCTTCACAGGCAAGAGGATTTAATGCTCGAAAAAAATGATTTATAAGAGTGTGCTGACCGCTGTCAGCTAAAAATCAAAAACATTTTCGGAATTTTACCTAAGAAGCCCAGGGGAGACTCCAATTCCCAACCTCGCGGAAAGAACCACGGCTCTATGCAGTTGAGCTACTGGGCGACGCATAAGTTAACCAATCAAAATTCTTGAAAAACGAAAGAAAATTGGGAAGAGAGGATGGATTCGCACCATCGACCTCCAAGGGCCTTCCCCTGGTGCTCTGCTACTGAGCTACTCTCTCATAGAAAATAAAAAATAATCTATTCTAAATGGGAATGACGTATCCTATCTTCGCAGACCAGATACGCGAATGAACAATCTTTCACCTAATTTTAATTTAAAATATATGAAAACCTTTGTGTTGCAGAGTGCCGGACTCGAACCGGCGACCTTTGGCTCATGAGGCCAACGAGCTACCAACTGCTCCAACCTGCGATGTGTGCAGCCTATCTTCACAGACGAGCTGCATGTGAAAACTGAGTAAAATTTGAATACAATGAATTACAATTCTTTTGGAGAAGACGGAGGACTCGAACCCCCATCTCACGACGATAAGAACGGTATCATCTAGTTGTCGCTGTGCTTCCAATTACACCAGTCTCCTCTTTGATCTGAATTAGCAAGAACCTCAAGTCTATGTATTCTACACCTTAATATATAATATAAGAGGCTTGCCAACGCCAACCATTCTCGATGGTGGACTTGCATGGCCATAGGGTTCTTTGACTCTCCGGTGCCGGGGTTATAGACCCAGACACCTTCGGCCAGAGATTTACATCTTCTTCTCATTGATCCTCCGCTTACCACGACAATTCTTCGTTCCGTGGCAGTTCGGCGGATGGGAAATTTATGAAAGAGTAAATCATGTCTAACTGGTCTTCCGTGCTACGTGCGTTCCTTCTGGGCATCTTCGCTATAGGTTCCCGACCTGAGATAATTAAATCCGCTCTACCCGTACTATCTTACACGTACACTAACGCTATAATGCGCTATATGTCCAATATGTCAAAGAACTACTTCTCCTATCCTTTTAGAACCTCTACTGATGCAAGATTGTAGCTGCACGGACTACATACTTTATAAGGTAAGGACTTACCTTCGCACCGTTCGAGATACATACGAAACGGAATTAGTAAGAGAGTGTGACTGAGGTGAGGATCGAACTCACGCCACGGTGATTAGGAATCAACCTGCTCTATCCACTGAGCTACTCAGTCAAGATTGGGGCGAAAAAAGCTAAACGAATAGACATCGCCCCAAATAATCTACCGCTGTAGATAAACCCTAATAACTAACAACTAATAACCATACTCTCACGAGTAATGAAACAAATCTATAACTTTAACCATACCAATATTTCAACACACTTCCAATGTTAGAAGATGATCCTGTTCTTTTCTACCATCTTGCGAACATCAGACACTTTATAGAATATGGTGTTTCGCACCTTATAGTAAGGCAGAATACCCGATTCTCTCAAATCTTTTATGTATTCCTTACTAACACCACCAAGGTATGCCAGGATAGTCTTGTTGGTCAGGAATTCCTGGTCTATTTCCTTCAACGAGATGATTTTCTCCACCACGTCGATACCGACCCTTGAATGATACTTGTCGCCCATAGGCTCAATCTGTATATTCGTCACGTAACAAACTGGCGGCTTTTGCCAACTTCTCTATCAGAGAAAGTGTTTCTTTGCGACTAAGAAATACCGATACTCCGTCAAGTTCCTCTTTTTTATCACTATCATAGATAGTAACACAAACTAAATCTTCTGTAACCTTCGTAGGATTTTTATTTTCATCAACAGAAAAGGAAGTTGTAGTCTGAACTTGATATTCTACTCCGTCAAAACGAGAAGTATCCCTTTCAAGGTATTTCTCGCAATGGTTTTCCTTGATGAATTTATCATTAATTTCTTCTTGTGTCATAATCTTACTTTTTATTACCGTTATAATATCCGTTAAGCAAGTCCGGATTTCCTAAGAACTTGTTTATGAAGTACATTTGCCCTTTACCAGTAATCTTTGTAGTGAAGACTTGTATAAGCTCGCCGTCTTTTCCTTTTCGATAGTCTGGCTTCACAACAAACAACTCTTGCTCAGTATATCGTTGAAGAGGTAAATTCCACTTCTCTCCAGTCTTGCAAAGATAATTGTTATCTCGCATCCATCTAAAGAGATTGTTTTGCCCTATCTTGATTCCGTTCTGCGTCAAAATCTTAGCAAACTCACCGAGGAGACATCCTTCCTTTGCGATAGTCATTGCTCTTCCGAATACAGTATAAGGCTCATCATCCTTTGATTTCTGTTCGAGTTGCTTTATACGCTCTTCTCTCCTTTTCAGGGTGGCTTGTGCAACAACCAACGCTCTTGCCATCAAGTCTTCCTCAGATTCATTATCTTTAGCTAGAATATAGCCTCCATCCTTACGAATACTTGGAAGGACTTCATCAAAGACCCACTTTTGAAACTCTTCGGCATTTGACTTACGAGACATAAACACACACTTATAAAAATTAGCTTCATTGATATAAGTAAGTTGTACTTTCTGTGAAGTCGTAGCTCCGTACTGATTTGTTGTTTCGGAGACCCCGTCGGTTAAAACGACACCGTCTTGATAAAGTCTTGTTTTACAGTCACGTGAATTTTTAATATCCAATGCCCTGCAAACATCAGAAAGACAAAACATAGGTTTTTCTTTCGTTCCTGATATTCGGATAGCTCCAAATATTGGACTTACCTTTGTGGTACTAATGTTATTCATCACAAACCTCCTATACATTAATTATTACTACTCAACCGGAACAGCGGTGATAATCGCTGTATGGTTCTTGTAATCTGCCGAGGTTGAGTATTTAAGCACACCCTTCGGCAAATCTTCGTATTGAGCGAGCTGATAGGCGTATGTTACTGCCGAACGAACTGCTCTTGCGGACTCAAGCAGGAAGACTTCAAATTTTCCTGGTTTGATGCCCAATATGTCCTGTTTTGTTATTCTTGCAACTTTTTTCATCTTTGTTACTTAAATAATTCGTATAAAATTTGGAGGTGTGCGAAAAAAGTCGTATATTTGCAGTGTCAATGTAAAGTACGTACTTTCGGTCGCACAAGCCTCCGTTTGTAACGGCTTTGTTGGTTACTCGACCGTCAACGAGTGCAAAGGTACATGAATTTCGTGTAATCACCAAGAGGTTTACACGTTTTTCTTGTACCATTAACCTTTATTAGCACTTTAGGCGGTTTTAGTTACGTATATAAAACTAAAAATGTATGGCAGCAACAGAAAATCGTGTAGCAGGACTACGAGAAAGACTGAAGGAAGTAATGAAGTGCGAACAGCTTAACAAGCAGCAGTTCATGAAGGTGACCGATATAAGCAATATCGGTAGGAAACTCAACGGCGATGTTGCTATCACCAAGGTGGACATAAGCAAAATGAAACACTCATTGCTAGTTAACGACCAATGGCTTGAAACCGGCATCGGTCCGATGTATTTACCTGAGAAGCTAGAGGAGAAGACGAGGGAGTTAAACAGAATGTCCGGCAGCTATCCGCATTTACATATTAATGACGACTTTATAAAAGAGCAAATAGAGCGAGCAGCTCAACATGTAAAAGATAGCCCAAACTCACCAACATCCGTAATAGCGAGTATGTTCGGTCATCATAACAACCAGAACATCGAGACCGGGGCAGACCGCGCAAGGGAGCGTGAAGAAGAATCTCTAAAAGAGAAGAATGCTCAGCTCATTCAGATCATCAATGCACAGAACGAGGCCATCAGGTCTAAGGACAGCGAAATTCGTCTTCTCAGGAAGATTCTCGCAGACAACGGAATCGAAGTATAACATTATTATATATAAGGATTATGAAGAAGGTATTATTAGCAGCAGTATTTGCTTTGACAGGAGTATCATTTTTCTCTTGTAGCAGCAGTAACGATGACGAACCATTCACAATGAATGAGAGAGCCATCACAATACAGAAGGGTGACAAGTATACCATAACCCATACAGGTAAGGCTTCCTGGTCGTCAGATGACGATTTCGTTGCATCCGTGAACGACGGAGAGGTTACGGCTAACCATGTTGGTGAGACAACCATCTATGCGATGTCTGGAGGCTCCAAGAGTCAATGCGACGTTACGGTACGAGGCTCATACAATTATTTCAGAGAGCCATTGTGCAAGCTAAATGCAACACCTGAAGATGTAATGAGGTACGAGACAAGAAGCCTTGACACGAAGAGAAGTGACAGAACAATGCTCTTCTACTATCCGGCAATGAACGAGGATGTCGATGTCGTAGCATATACTTTCAAGAACGACAAGCTTGAGAGTGCCTTTGTATCAATGACTATGCACGGAAACGCATCTCAAGCATTGCAGATGATGACAAACTTTATGAGCGAGAGATATTTCGGAGATGGTATTTCAAGCGCAGGATACGTATACATGAATGCCACAAAAACGGAGTCGACAAGCAAGTTTGTGTATGTTACAAATACAACACCTGGTTACGAAGGAATAACAGTCGCATTGTATATACCAAGAAAATAGAGCGGTTTGTCAGCAATATGCAAGTAACAGAAAACAAGAATTTATAAACAATTGATAATAAGGGACTTATAAAATTAAGATGATTACAGTACAAAATTGGGCATCCTAACTATGTAAGTCTCTGTATATCAGCAATAGTAGTAAAACAACAATCCGTTTATTTTACATAAAAACACCACAAAAATAGTGTTTTAAGGTGTTTTGAGGGTACTTTTTGCAAGTAATATGCAAGTGCTACTTACCTGTAAAGTGAAGGATTACAAAAGAAATCATGACTATGAAGGTATATGTAGAGTCAAAGACTAACAAGGTATTTTTCTCGGTAACCCACATGACGAAGAGGTTCTATGTCTACACCGGGTTGCAGACAACCGAGAAGTTCAGTGGCATGATGTTTCCGAAGTCTGACAAGTCAGCAAAAGCGAAGACAAGAAGACTTGCAGAGCTGTATGCCAAGTGTGAGAGCTATATCCTCGACCACCATGAAGAGTCGCCGGATATGATGAAGGAGCATCTGAAGGAGATATGCACAGGAGCAAAGAAGGAAGACAAGTCTCCGTTCCTCAGCTCCATGAAGGCATTCGCAGAGACAAGAGAGAGGCCGAATACCAGGAGAAGCTATGAAAGAACCTACCGATGTGTAGAGGCATACGATAGTAAGTGCAGCTTCAACACTATAACCAAGGACTGGATAGAGGGGTTCATCAGGCATGAGATGGATAAGGGAAGGAAGACCAACGGTATCTCGAACGACATCACTCACATCAAGGCAGTCTTCAAGAAGGCCATCGATGATGGTAAGACGCAGAGCTTTCCGTTCCACTATATCAGGCTCAAAAAGGAGGAAACCAGGAAGCGCTGTCTGTCACTGGAGCAGATGAGAGAGCTAAGAGATGCCAAATTACACGGCAAACAGGCTCTATACCGCGATTTCTTTATGTTGGGGTTCTACCTCATAGGTATCAATGTTTCGGACCTCCTGACGCTAAAGAAAGAGGATTTCCGAAACGGAAGGATAAGTTACTACCGAAATAAGACAGGTAGGCTGTACGATATCAAGGTGGAGCCAGAGGCTATGGAGATAATAAGCAGATACCGCAGCAGAAAGCCACAGTACCTGCTCAGATTCTTCGAGGATGCAGGAACCTTCGATGTTGACCACTTCACGAACAACATGAACCGGACGCTGAGAAGGATCGGCCCGAAGGATCCTAAGGATTTGAGAAAGGCATCACTTCGTCCAATCGACAGCCAGATGTCTTCGTACTACAACCGGCATAGCTGGGCGACGTTTGCTTCGGAGATTGGCGTTTCGCTCGAAACAATCGGCCGAGCACTTGGCCACTCTGTATGGGACAATACTGTAACCGCCATATATGTCAAGTACGACAAAAAGACCATAGACGAGGCGAATCGAATGGTTATAGACTACGTTAACTCTGATAAGACCAACGGTAGCCGCGATGAGTCTTCATCTGCCCTCTAAGACATTTGTAGATACTACCAGAGTAATATCCGTCCTTAACAGCGCTTTTTATGGACGGGTATTTCTTTACATATCCAGAGCTAGATATACGGCATATAGCTACCGTATATCTAGTCATTGTCTTTGCAGCAAGTTTCACATGTTTCCTGGTATTTCTGTTGTGAGCGTTCTCGTATGCAGTCACCCATCTCAAATTGTCAACACAATTATTCTTCGGATTGCAATCCTTGTGATCGACATATTCCTTGTCCTTTGGCTTATGGATAAAAGCCATGGCAACTAGTCGATGCACAAAGAAGTTTTTCTGCTTTCCGTCAGCAAGGCGAAGCTTCACCTTATAGTATCCACCAGCATCCGGAGTCTGTGTCAGGAAGAATCTTTTTCCGTGTACGTACTTGAAGATTCTTCCCTTGTTTGATATATGGTAACTGCATCCGATACTTTTAAATTCTTCTTTCATGACAAATATCTATTTATAGAGTTCGGTCAGTTCCTTGGTAAGCTCAGAGATTTTATCGGAAATCTCACCGCACTCATTATCTGCATGATTCATCGCATCGATAAGCTGACTCAATGTTATCTTATGCTTGCAGTAATTAACCTTGGCGTGTTCGCATGACCACCTTTCCCTCCACAGCTTTTCAAGTAGCATGTAGAAACGGATAACCCTACCCTTCTTGACGATCTGATGGATTGCTATCTTCTGCTCCTTTTCCGCCTTCAGCTTTTCCTTTGTCTCTATCAGCTCTATTTTCAGCTTCTCGTTGCGGCGGGAGGTGTAGCAGACTTCAGAAACGAGGAAGACCATGATGGCGCAATCAGCAACCACGTCCCAGTTTCCAATGAAGCCTTCCGCAATGCAGAGGCAAAGACCGAAGACAATGCATACGACAAAAATGTCGATGCGGTCGAAAATCATTTTAATTCTTTCTTTCATACGCTACAAATCGTTTTTATAATTATTGGTTACAATCCAGAAGCTCATTACAATGTTGAATATCAGCAAGAGAATAATGATGGTCCAGTACTGTACGTCTGTAAGTTCAATTGTGAGATAGTCGAAATCCTCAAAGTTCTTTCTATGCCATTCCTTTTCTACAATCGGACCTATATACTCTGCATACTTTTCGAGATTTACCGGATTATTCATAAACCAGTCTCGGCTCTTTACGCCTACAACAGGACTATCACACCACGAGAATGCATTGCACCACTTGACCTTTTTGTTCTTATCGATTCCAACGCACACGACAAGTTCATTCTTGTTGCCGCCCTGCCAGTATGAGCGTTGTTTTTCAACGATTTCTTCCGGCTTGTTTGTAAAGAACAGAACGAACACCCTAAACTGCTTCCGTTCGCCGTAATATCCGTTCAGCCATCTCATTGCCTTCTCCTGGTTCTTCGGAATCTTCAATCCAAGAACAGGATTCTGGTCGTAGAGGACGATATCCGGATATTCAAACAGCCCAAGTTTACGTGCCTGCTGATAATCAATATCCTCAAACTTGAAAATAGAACGTGAGGCTTTCACTTTATTTTTGTAATCATGCTCCGAGGATAATGTGTATGAGTTTTCGATGGAACCATCCCATGACCACTCCTGCGCATCACCATCCTTGGTGTAGTAATGTCTGTGCATGTCTATAAACACGCTTTGTGTTCCAAGAATCTTTCTGACGACATTGAACTCGTTGTCTGTCATAAAGTACTCCTCCTTGTTTCTTGCATCAAAATAAGTCCAACGTTCCGGATGATTATCTACATACGAACAATCGTACGTCTCGGTACGCTGATGCTTTCCGCTTCCAACAGTCCTCGTACACGTGCGGTGGATATACTCGTTCCATGCGTCGTAATGACGGATTCTTGTCACATAGCTTCCGAGATACTCCGTATCGGCAGCATTATACTGCTTGAAAACGAACTCCATCAGGATGCCTATGAGGATGGACGGAATGATGAGTACTGCGTATTCCCACCAGGTGGTCTGCTTCCTGAAGAAAATCAACAGGAAAGCAGCAACCACGAATGGGATTAGAAATATGAATATTTCCATAAGCTGTTACTTCTTGAACAGGTCTACATCGTTATCCTCTCCAAGCTGCATGATCATCTTTGTCTTGGATGAGGAGATAACCTTGTATTCGATAGGCTTTGTGTCAGAGATGAACCACTTCGCCGGGTATGTCTTCACGAGCGTCTCGTGCTCACGGATAATATCGAGCATTCTCTCCTGCGATGTCTGGAACTCGGAGCGCTGAATCTCTATGGACTGCATGAGGTCCTTGTATAAGGATACGTCGAAGTTAGGATTGCTTTCCTTGATCCACTTCATGAGGGAGCCGTCTCCCTTGGAATATCTACCCTCGATAAGTTTCGGATAAATGGCCTCGAATGCGGACTTGTATTCATCCGTAACCTGGGCCTTCTGCTGAAGAACCTTCCACATCTTGTCGTGAACACCCTCAATCTTGCCGCGCTGAGCCTCAGACTGCTGGCGAAGTGAGATTTCCTGGTTGTTGTAATGGAAATAACAACCGATAACTGAACCTGCGGCGAGTACTGCTATTGCGAGTACTGATGCCAAAATAATGTTTTTTACACTCATATTATTTAAAATTTAAAAATTATAAACTAGAACAGTTCCTTGATTCTTCGGAAGTCCTCTCCCTCCGGAACCGGGCAATCCTTCACCCACTCCATATCCTTCACCTTCCAGAGTGACAGGTCAATATCCTTTGGGAGAAGAGCCTTCATATCTGCGAAGAGGTTGAGACGGAGGGAGCAGTCTGGGTCAAAACAGTCGTTTAGCTCGCCATTTCTCTTCTGCTCAAGCATCTCGGCGTTGATGTCGATAAACTCTTCAACGTCCACCTCCTTGTGAGGCGTGAGGCAGATTCCGTCGAACTCGTAGCTGCAATCTCTGAGAATGTCAAAATCGAAGAATGCAGTATAGAGGTAGAATTTCGATTTAGGCAAGCCCATGGCGTACTGAGCAGCTTGAATTCCATCAACAAGCCATATTACATTTTGGCTGTTACCGGGCAGCATAGGTTCTCCACCCGTAATACTAATCTCGTCGTAGTCCAGTCTGTCAACAACCGGAATCTTCTCGAAGTCGAACTGGTTGTTGCAGCACATCGGACACTTGTTGTGACACTTTGCAGTCACCAGCAATCTTAGTTTCTTATTCATAATCTCAATGTTTTTATGCAAATTTCTTCCTTATATTTAATGCTTTAAAATTAATATTTTCCTTTTTAAAAAGGTTATATGAAACAGGCAATAGACCTCTGAGTGAGTGGTTCACCCCCTTTACCCCCATCATTCATTGAAACGATGAGAGCTTGGAAGGAATATTCCACTCGAAGTTACATGAACCCAGTATAATGAGCCCCTTCGGTCGGATCGGTTGCCAAATCGTACAGCACCTAATCTAAGCAGCTTTCTGGGTACGCCCAGCCCTGCCCGCCTTCTGCCTTCAGTTCCTGCGGTGTCACCATGCGCCTCTTGTGACATGGGTTTAAAGTCTGTGTAGCCGAGTGTATTTAGCCGACAAGCCACCAAGACTACCTGTTTAATCAAACAAAGGAATAGGAAAAGTGAAAACCCTATCCTTTGTTCGTGTTGCGCTCCGAACTTTGGATAGGGTTTCGTATAGGGAAGTGAATAATCACTGTATACTCAATGTCTGTTGTTTAGTGCGCAACTACTAACAAGCACTGCAAAGATACTACGATTTTCCGTTCAGTGCAACACTTCCGTTTACACCATAAACCGAACATATTAAAGTAAAAAGTGAGGACATGTGTTTTAAAGATACTGGTATAGCTAAAGGATTCGTGTGGCGCAAAATCTGCTAATTGCAACATTTGTTAAAGTACAGAATATTTACAATTAACGTAGTTTAAGAAAAAAGTGTGATTTTGGGTGCTTTTTCGGTGGTTATCTTAATAAAATAGCCGCCTATCTGTAAAGTGATAAGCGGCTAGTTATGGTCTAAAACTTCCATTCTGTTACCTTGTATTGTATATCGGAAGGTTCCTTCATTTTAGCGAAATATCGCAGCTTATTGCAAACTCCATTTGATTTTACCTTCCTTATCAGTTCCTCGGCTTCCTCTTTGTTGCCAAACAAGTCAGCATCAATTCTTTGTCTTGCATAGAATAAACCACTACCAAACAGGTTGCTACCGATAACCGCGACCTGTTCATGATCCTCATTGCAAACTGCTACATAATACACCATTCTTCTGCCTGGAACGACTTTCGAAAATTTCGATTTCAGCTTTTCAAATACGACTTCTTGGTTAAAAACTTCACCCGAAAGACAAAGTGAAACCGATTCCTTCAATTGCTCATCCGTTGGACGATCTATATAGTCAGCAAGGATTGCCTCTACATAATTATCGTACTTGCTAATGTCGAATAGTAAACTCTCGCCGTCATCAAGAAGTGTAATGTGTTTTGTTTCTCTTGCCATTCTCTGAGGACTTAACCGTGATGTCGAGGGCTTAGATTTTTATAAATCGAACAAAACTCTTGGAAGACCATTGAATATAACAGGAGACTCCTTCCAGTCTATCGTAACCCAGTTATTGTACTCGGATATTTCTTCTTCATTGCTAGGGTAGCTTCCCTGCCAATCGTTAAGGAAATAAGCTGTACCATCTTCGTAGCAAACAAAAGAAGTCCTGCTGTACTCAGAAGACGCAAAGACGAGATATGAACCTTCTTCGCTTAATTCTTGTATATTATCTATGGTGTATGATACTTTTTCACCAGAGCAATTATATTCTGCTTGCTCAATGAGTTGTTTTGCTAAATCTTTTGTAATCATGACTTTCCGCTTATCCGTGTTGCGTAGGGCTTGGTTATTATTGCAGGAGCCGAAGCTCCCTATTTTGGGCTAATCGGGGCCGTTTTAAAAAGTCCTCCCCTACCCTCACGGGCAAGAGAGGACGCCATTTAAACAAATCTAGTATGATTAACTAGACATATATCATTTACCGCCTTTGATGACTTCGAACACCATGTGCTCTCTGTCTTCAGAAAGCCTGTTTCCTTCTTCGTCGCATATGTGGCCATCTTCGTTGACCCATATCTTCTGGTTGAACATTTTATCACACATGCCGAGGGCAAGAAGGTATTCCTGTGCTTCAATGGAAACATTCTTGCCAGTCTTCTCAGCCTGCCTGAAGTTCTCTATGAGCTCCGGATTAAGGTCAGGCGCTGTATCATCGTACTCGTCCATCTCTTCGTGATATTGGAAGTTAAGTGACTCCAATTCCTTTACCATAGCGGAATTCGTGGAAATCTCGCCTGTAAGCGCCTTTGCTGCTGTCTTCCTTATAAGTTCGGCATACTTTTCCTGGCACTCATTAATGAGTTCTTTCGTATTATCTTCTACCATATTCGTTATTTGATTGGTTAAACATTTGCAGAGGTGGTGGTTAGCCACCTCCAGTTTTGCTTAATCCTCGTCTAGTCCGTTATCGAGGTCTTCTTCATAGACGCCGAACAATCTCAGCGTATTGCTGTCAATCTCAGTCTTGCCGACAATGTAGCGCTGCGTCATCTGGATATTTGGCATACCGTTACTGGTATGTCCCATCATGACGGCTATCTGCTCCAACGGAACACCTTTCTTCGAGAGATTCGTTGCGAACGAACGTCTGCCGGTATGGGATGACACGAACCGATACTTCTTACCAGTCTCTTCCTTGCCTGCCTTGAACACCTTCGTATTTGCATCTATTCCGCAGTCACGGCAGATGTCGCGAAGTGCTCTGTTGAACGTCCTTTCACCTATCTCACCCGGAAGAGGCTCGTCACCAGTACCGCACACGAGGAACGGACGGAGCTTCTTGTGAAGTGGAACCCTTACCTCGGTCTTTGTCTTCTGTGTCACGTAGACCAGGAAGTGTCCGGTATCATCTATGTTCTCTTCAGTCATTCTCTGGCAGTCGCTGTAACGTGCGCCACAGAGACACTCCATGATAAACATTCTCTGAACATATCTTTTTGTTTTCCCGTGAGGGTTGTACTTGATGATCCTGTTTATCTCCTCGTCTGAGAGATATACGGACTGGACCGGTACAGCCTTCGCCCTGAGGATTCTTCCGAACGTAGGGCTAGGAATCTCCCTGGTGGCATCATTCTCGCGTATCACAGCCTTGATGGTTGCGCATACAGTCTTTGCCGAGTTTGGAGCGTAGTTCTCCTGAATCTTCTCATAGAGGTCGCGCAGATTGTCGTCGGTGATGTCTTCCCATAATGGCTTATGTCCTAGCATCTCCTCGAACATCCTTACGACCTTAATAAGCTTCGGGTATTTCCAGATGTAAGCACCATAGAATGTGTCATGTCTCCACGCATTGCTGTGATAGTCTGCGAACCAACCCTGCTTGATGGCAGTCTTGTACTTCTGCTGCTGAGTGTAGCTCAGAAGTCTCTCCCAATCTCTTGTCTTGATTCTTATTTCTTCTGTCATAATTCTAATATTTTGGTTACTAGTGGCAAAGATACTAAAAGTTTATTATATAAACCATCATCTTTGCCGTTTTTAACGCTAATTTAACCTTCCGAAGCAGTCTGCTTCTCGACTGATACGAGTTCTATCGTATCTTCATTCCATTCATTCCATACGCTCGCATAGTCATCTGCCTTATCTTCGGCATCTCTTTCTGATTCTGCAAGGAATACATAAGGCTCATCCATGTCAGCAGTAGTTCCGTCTTCGTACAGAAATCTGTACTTTGCCACATAAGTGCTGACGTAGCCATTCAGCTCGTTGTTCAACCCGGTCGCAATATCAGAGAGCAGCTCGATCGATACGCAATCGTCCAATGCGCTTACCTTATGAGGCTCTTTGTAACCAACACCGACATTTATAACGAAAACCGGAATGTCGGTGTCACCGCTACCTACCTCTACGATATCTACAAGACTACTATTGTTGATAACTATAGGCCAGCCAAGTTCTTTCTTCAGCACATTGTGCTCTCGCATTATCTCACGGATGGTGCAAGCAAGCTCCATCTTCGCTGTTGAACGCAACTCGTCAATCTTGTCTTTTAATACTTTCTTATCCATAATTCGTAAAGTTTTATCTTTTAATAACGTTGCTCGCAATTTCCATTATTTCGGAATTTGTGCAATTAAAAATACTCTGGCTACTTTCGACAATTTTATCAATTTCATCATCAGTGTAGCCACAATCAAAGTGCAACAGGTCATGTATATAACCCATTGATTTAATCTTTCTGCTCATAATCTTAATATTTTGGTTTAACTTGATGCCTGCCGTTTCCGGCAGGCTTGTTTGGCTTAGTCTTTTCTTTCGATATCAAGGCCTGTAAGCACGCCTTTCATATAGGCTAACGCCTCTTCCTTGCATTCCGATAGAAACTTCTGGCAGCCATCAATGATAACGCCGTACTTACCGCTCGGATAATTCTGTAGAGAGCACGAGTGGTAATACTTTCCGGATTTCTCCTCGATTTCTCCTGCGAGTCGCTTCCCTTCGTCGACCTCATTTGGACGATTTTCTGGATACTCATCGTAAAAATACTCGTGCCATAAATTTAGTAGCATATCCTTGCAATCCTCCATATCTTGCAAAATGTCCGATAATTTGTATGGCGCGCCGTTAGCACCATGTCCATCCTCGCCAATCCATTTGCTGGCTTCCTTGTCAGGGTCGAAGTCGCTATAATATTGGTACAACTTATCCATGAAGTCAGACTTATTGCCATTCTCAAACCAAATTGTTGCAATGAAGTCTTGGTCTTGTGGGGAATACTTCTCTAACTCTACGCAAACCTCACCTCTTTCGTTAGGTGTATCGTCAACATTATAACTCCATCCTAAATCCTCTGCTAATTTCAAAAAATCATTCATATCTTTAATTTTAATTGGTTAAACATTGCACCCTCCGAAGAGGGCTTTTTTAGGCACATTTCTTGTAGGCATTGATGACTACGTGGCGCTTGTCAGAATCAGCACGGATACTAAGATATACACTATCATTCATATCGATCACTACGCTGTTGTTGAAGCAATCTATGATACTCTTGTTCTGAATACCGGAAATATTGCCGACAACAATATTAGCAGCCGTAAAAAACAGATTTTCGTCAGTAATGGCTTTCGTAAATCTGACAATCATCGTGTTTTCGTAGTACTCAGCGGAACAAGACCTTCCGTTACTGAATCCTACCGCTTCGTCACACCCGTTGTCCGTGTACTCGCCATCGTCGAATATCTTCTCCCACAGGAATTCATTGTAGCAGTAATCATCCAAGTTGAAAACTGGCAACTTGCTCACATTTACATCTACTATTTCCATAATCTTTCTATTAATTGGTTAATACTAGAAGCGTGAAACAAAATGTTCCACGCATGGTTCGGCTTAAACCGGCAGAGACACGATGTATTCTTTCTTCTTCTTTCGTGTTCTGCCCGTGACGGAATATCCGCAAATGTTTCTCAGAGAGAGAGCGGCTTCCGTCAGAAAAGGCTCGTTGACAAAGATTATCGGTCTTATCATCTTATTCTTTACCATAAACTGATAGTCGAAGAAATCGAATGGGTCATTGGGGTCTTCCGATTTCTTCTGCCAGATACTTACGTCCAGCATTTCAATGAAGTCTCCCTCTGGTGGATTTTCCATATCAAGGAATCTCTTCGGGAGAAGCAAAATTGTTTCCTTTGGTTCATGTGTCAAAAAGAAATCTGAAACAACGCTACTGAATATGTTTAGATTAAACACCTTCGGCTTCAAACCCTTTGCCTTCAAGATCTCATTAACGTTAACGATTCTTGCTATTGCCATAATTCACAAAATTTTAAATGGTTAAACATAGTACCCTCCGAAGAGGGCTTTTGGCTAGTGCGCAAGGAATCCTACCGCCTGACCTTTTCCGATGGACCAGCATAGTCTGTCTTCCTTCAGGCACTCCGTACAGTTTCCTGTACAGAGCAACGTTCCTTCCGGAGCCGAAGTTTCGCTCTCGAAGATAGGATGAGCTTCCGGGAATCCGTGTCTGTTATCCATCTTAAGGCCAAGCCATCCCGAGAAGAGAATGTGCATATTATCCGGAATGACGTTACCCTCATCGAGATACTCGTTACACACGTCGAACATCTTGGTGAATGCCAGGAACTTGGTATCCTTGTGCTTGCGTGCAATCTCGCACATCTTGTCAAGATACCATTTATTCTGTATGTCACCGCCGATGTGGAATCGGAATACTCTAGGATAACGATAACTGATGTAGTCGTCAATCTCCTTAAAGTATCGCTCGGGATCCTCGTGGTAGATGGCAGAGTTGATTGCTCTCGTCTTGATTACATTCTTGTATATCATGTCGTTGCGCAGGTCGTAGCAGCTCTTGGAACAGATTGCGCAGTTGCCGCAGTCCATGACCGGGATGAGCGATATGGATGGGATTGCTCCCAACTTGTTGTTGCTCTCACTGATCTTGACGTGCAGGTTCTCTACGTTCTCTAATGCATTCTCGTAAGCTGCCTGTGCCTTAGACAGACGATTTTTCATACCTTCCTTGTTTAATGTCCAGTAATTTCTACTCATAATTCTCTAATTAAATTGGTTAAATTTGGGGTACAAAAAACCGGCGTGTCTCACGACAGACCGGCTTGAACCATTTAAACAAAATTTAGTTATGATAAGGAGTCAGCCGCTGCTAACGACTGACGTGTTTGGCTAATCTTCATCTACTTTTACATTGTAGTGAAATCTTACTGTAAGGTAATTTACGCTCAGAAAGAATGTATAGATTAAAGGCTCTGCCTGGCGTTCGTCGAGATACTGCTTCGTCTCGTAATAATATATGTTGTTTTTGGAATCGCCTGTTAGTCGTTTGATAATCTCTCTACCCCACTCTGATGTAATCCCCGATCGTAGCTTTCTGATAGATAGGTAGTTTCCGTGATACTCTGTCATTGTAGGTGCGCCTCCGACAAATCCCAATGAAAAAAACTTATTGCTAAGATATTGCGAATCGTCAAAGATGGAATCGAGAAGTGATTCCTCCACGACATTCTTTCCGTCAATAGGAGCCTCAACATACTTTCTTCTATCTACATTAATTTCCTTCATAATTCCTCATTTTATTGGTTTAACATAGAATCGGTTACCGAATCAGTAACCGACTTTTGGCTAGCATGGCTCCCGGCTGGCGCCTTACTCTAAAAGTTCGATCAAGAGAGCTTTAGCTCGAAGGATTACCTCCAGTAATAACTGGAGGAGATCCTTCGTTGCAGAAGCTCTTGTAAACACATAGCTGCCAGGCCACCATGCTTTAGGTGGCGAACCTTACGTACTACTGGTGATTACTTGTTCACGCTCTTAGCTTTCTTCCATTCAAGAATCTTACCCTGGATGTTAATACCAGAGTCCTTGATGAGCTGTTTCAAGACACCGAGCATCTTCCAACCCTCTTCATCGTAGAGCTTTGCTTTAGACTCAATCTCCTTCAGAGAATTGGCTTCAGACATCTTACGTGCGTTCTTCAGGAATCTTGCTCCGTGGAACATGATGAGGTTTCTCATCGTGTAGTAAGAACCAGAACCCTTGTAAGCATGAATGAATGCCTCTGACTGTTTGGTATCCCATGCGAGATGCTTGCGTTTCTTGTTGAATTCGCGAACTGCATCGTAGAGCTCCTTGTAGGTAGGAACAGCGCCCATCTTGTTGGCGAGGTCACGGAGAGGAGTATATACCTTTCTCTCCAAGTCAGCGACGAAGATGTTTTCGTTCTGAAGACGGATATAAGGATTATCCTTGCAGGTATGCTTGTATGTCTTCTTCTCGTTTCCATCCTTGTCTTTCTTGACAGTGTAGATACACTTGTCGTCAATGTAGCTGCGGAGCTTGCTGATGTAGTCAATAGCCATGTCGTGTGCTACACATCCGTTGAACCAACGGTTTCTCGCCTTGAGATTCTCGTAGTCATTGTGGTCACACATCTTCATCTGAGCATAGAGCTCATTCTCCAACATGCGCCACTGGTACTCGTATCCCTTGCGCTGCAATACCTCGTTGAATGACAGATAATTCTTATCCATGTCTCTCAACATGTGGAACATCTGGCTCATCACCCAACGGCGGAAGAGCTTCCGGTTACTTACGTATCCACCCTCGACAATCTGCTTGCCTACCGCATCGATGGTCGCATCGTCCATATCAACAGGGACTGCCGCACCATTTTCGATTTTGATAAGCTGGTCATCGCCGAGAGGGAAGTACTTGCTTACGTCAACACCTTCTGCCTTCAGAGCTTCAAGACGCATCTGTGCCTTGGTCTTCTTACCGGTAGCTGCTGTATCCTCTACATTGTTAGTTACGATGTTCAAGTTCTCACCAGTGATTGTTACAATCTGCTTCATAATTCAAATAATTTAAATTGGTTACTAAAAATTTATTTAACTCTAGTGGATGAGGCTTATGCCCCACCCTTGTTTGGCTCAACCCAGTCTCTGAGGATAATCAGGTCTTTGTCGTTCTCGGAACGCCAGAACCATGTTCCCCATCTATTCTCCCACGCGAGGTTGCCTCTGAGAAGCTGAATCAGTACATACAGCTCCAGCTTGCATCTCGCTACCTCACGTCGCTCACCATACATCATGTCTTCGTCTGAGAGCTCTTTCTCAGGCAAAGCCTTGAAGTAGTAGCGGCGATGGGATTCAGAACGCTCTGAAGGCACAGAATGCTTGTATGCCTTGTACCTCTGCTCTATTGCGAACAGGACTACTGCGTGTGTGAGGTATGGTGTATCCTTCGGCTTGTCTTCCTCGGACATTACCACCTTACCATTCACACGACATGTTCTCTTCTGGAAGTTGATGGTGAACTTTGCACCATTCTCAACCGCATTGATAATCTCGTCGTATGTCATAATTCTTTAAATGTTGGTTAATAGGAGTGCGCTCAGAGAATCTGTTGCGTAACTATAAGGTCTTGATAAATACTGTATCTGAGTCCTGACGGATCCAGGTAATCACCTGGATGCTCAGGATGATTGATACCGTATTGTACAATCTATTCTCCTTGCACACCATTCGGCTCGCAATAACCTAGACTTATCTCATGTATTATGTTGCATGGATATATGTTCGTGATTCAACCCCGTGGATTGGATACCAGAGCCTGCGGAGATATCGGCAGGCGCTGGTATACCACTCACGTGGTATTAAACCTCATACTCTTGATAAGTCGTGATGCAATTCACTTTGGTTGTTGTAGGTACACTCATAGGTCTGTTGCCTTCCTATAGGCTGATGATTCGGAACCAGCTGGTTTACGCGGGGAACATCTTTGCTCTAAGGATGTCTCCCCGCGTTATTTACCAGCGGGTATAAATACGCAACCTCCTCGTGTACCTCGTTTGGCAATAACGTTGTCTTCATCTGAGAGAGTGTGGCACGTGGCTTTAACAGCATGATTATGGGGCTGTTGTAAGACGCCGGAATACCAGGATAGTGTTCCGGGGAGGCCGGCGGCATGGAAACAGCACCCTTAAACGTCTCTCCTCTGAAGACTACCCTCGTGCTTGGGTGATACCCTGGCCGATGGCTCGGCACAATACTTTATATTTCTGATTTGACACAGGATTCGCCAGAATAGATGATCCAGAGGTCGTAAGTAGTATACTTCGACTCTCAGGATCAACTACTCTGGTTAAGAGACCTGTTGCATAAACTTCTGCCATCCGTCAGGGAGTGGTGGTGTGCGCCACCTATGGAAGTCATACGGACCGTCACATTTCTGTACTTCGTAGATGAGCTACGCCTTGTGCGCGAATTCGTCGACAATCCGTCTCAAGTTGCAAACTTGCGAACTTGGACGCATCGTCGACAAATTACGTTATAGAGGCGCTAGACTGAATCTGTCCGTCCTTCTTTCACGTCCGTGTGCTCGGTTACAGAGTCTGCCAGTCAGAAGATACTGCGCATAGCTTTATCAGATTGATAATGTCCGGTTTAGGACGAGCGTAGGGCCCATCTCATAGAGATGGAGGCCCATGCACTCCGCAACCGGGATATTTAAAACCTCGTATCTTCATTCCGGCAGTTCCTTGCGCTAGGATGCCCATCTACAGAGTATTCACCAATGTGTTGTACGCAGCCCTGCTAGTACGCAAGGCATTCTGAGCACAACCGATTGATAGATACCCCTTGATTTCGCTCTCTGTCTTACCCCTGTTGGCTTTCACGTTCCTGCCACGGCCTCGGTCTATGCAACCTACAGCCTGAGTCTTAACGTAGCCGAGTCCACCGACTTTCTTCTTGCCTGTCTTGACCGCACGAATGCAGTCCATGACGAAGGTGTTAAGCTTGTCGATGTCCTCTTTGACGTTGATGACCGGTAGAACCTGAGTAGCCCAGGAATAATCGCAGTACCCCTTGTAGAGATATCGGTTCACTGAATTGATGGCTTTCGTTACCGTGGTATCACGCTTCTTTATCGTCCTCTTCTCAATCTCCTTCTGAAAGGTCTTGATACGTGTGGACGACAGAGAGATATTGTGACCCTTGATGGAATACCCCAAGAACTTGAACCAGTGATTAGCGTCAAGATACTCAACCTTCTTCGGGTTGAGCGTCATCTGCATCATCTCCAGCTCGCTCTTCATGATATCCATGGCTTTCTCATAGTCCTCACCTACGAACAGCGTATCGTCAGAATAGCGGACGTAATATCCGTTAAGCTTAGACAGCTTGTCGTCAAGATGATAGAGAATGACATCAGCCAGCCATGCAGCAACAGAGCATCCCTGCTTGAGGGACTGATACTTCTCACAGAGGTTGTTGTCCTCATCGAAATAGATATCCGTGTGATAGTAGTCACGAATGACATCTATCAGCGCAGACTTTCCGTGTTTCTCCTCTACCTTGTCAAATGCCCAGTCGATGAAACGAATAGGTACGGAATCAAAGTACTTGGAGAAGTCACCTTTCCATCCGATGATTTTACCCTCTGCCGAGTATATTATCCGAGACACATCTTGCACCACACGACCGCAGCCGATACCCTTCTGGTACGACGTACAGCGTGGATGCACCATCTCTGGCATCAGCTCGAACAGGAGGTCGTTTGCTATGCTTAGCAAGATTCTGTCTACAGGTTCATTCACGTAGACGGTACGGAAATCTCCGTTGTCTTTCGGAATTTTTGCTGTGTGCGGCGGCATTATCTTGTAATTACCGCTCTTGATCCTGTTGTACATGGCTAGACGAGCCTCAGGTGTCGTCAGCTGATACATTACTGCTTTGTTCATGTCCTTGAATAAGCCTTTCTCGATAGCGTACTGCCATCTGGCTTTCTCGAAGAACATTTCTAGGATTCTGTCTTCATTCATAATTCTTATGTTTTGGTTATTGGTAGGGAGATTGCTCTCCCCGTTTGGCTAGTCGATGTGCTGATAAACATCTCCTCCCTGCTCTTTTTCGTTGTCAGCATAGAACTCCTGATTAGAATCAAGCTCTATTTCTTCGTTTACGAAATTGTTGGAATCGAGAACGATGACAGAATCATTGTAGGCTGTTTGCACTTGTTCAAGCGCATCTTTCTCACTCTTAGCATCTACGCTGACAATCTTGTTTAAAGTCTCGGTGACTGATACGTAATATCTCTTCATAATTCTTTGTAATTTGGTTAATAATGTCAGAGGGATTGCTCCCTCCGTTTTTAGGCTACTTCTCTTATGTAATATGAGAACTCCTCAGGGCTATCCTCTACGTGTTCGTTATCTAACCATTCTTCGTAGCTCTGAGAATAATCGAACACTTCATTCTCGTCGATATAGAACGAGTTCTCGTAATCTGACAGATAGATGGAGCCTATGTAGATTTCTCCACGCAGTTTCTTCAAGTCATCCTCGGACAAGTCCCATACGTGGATTTCTTTCTCGTTTCTCAACACGTCAAGCTCTGCCTTCTACTCATCATCTATGAGACGTTCGCAGACATAGCAATAAGAGCCATAGACGTTCTTGAACCAAGCAATCTCTCCGCAGCAGTCTCTCTTTAGGATATACATATCCGTATCGAGAAACGCCACGTCTCGCCCATTCTCTGATATGCACACATAGGTATCTGTGCTCGACCATCCATCTTTGATGAGGTTCAATAACATCTCCTTGGCTTTCTTTTCAGCCTTGGCGAATCCGTCAGCCTTAAAGATGTTGTCATCAGGGGTTCCGTTCATCACGGATCTCAAATAAAACTTTCTCATAATCTAAATATTTAATTAGTTAATGGTGATAGCCAGGAGGCTATCTTTAGGCTAATGCATTCAGCACTCTGTGAGCGTTGTATGCGACAGGATTGCTGTATTTCATCTCAGCCGATATTCTGTGCTCACAAATCTCAATGCATCTCTCGTGTGCAATATTCTCGGACAGAGCATCAAATTCGATGTGGGTGCTGCCTGATGATGGCTTGCCCACGCAATACTTGTGTCCGTCACGATAGCACACGATTCTTCTGTTCACTCTGTAGATAGTTCTACTTCCCTTCTGTGAAATTGTAATCTTTCCCATAATTCTATTTGATTGGTTAATAGAAGAGGAGCATGCAAGCTCCCCTTGTTAGGCTACTCCTTCCACCACTCTGCAACATCAGAGCGCTTCAGGTTTCTCTTCTCCAAATATTCCTTCAGAGTACTACAATATGTGTTCATACTGTAGAAATCACCCTTGAGTCTTACTATTACCTGTTTCATGATGTTATGTGTTTAGATGTATGACTTTGCTCTTCCCTTACACTCTCTGAGTTTGGAAAGAAGATATTTTCTATCACTGCCGGAGAATGAATCACGCACGAATTTCTCACACTCTTTCTTTCTCCAGAAATATGCACCCTCCTTCTTACCGGGAGACACGCAGTACCACATTCTTCCGCCTACTACGTCACACAGACCCACGTAGGTAATACCTTTCTTGAAATCCATAATCTAATATCATTTAAATGGTTAAACATTGAATATCCCCATGCTAGGGGATATTGTTAGGCTTCCTCGTAATCTTCCTCCATCATAGAGTGAATCTCTTCAAGCTCGTTGGAGAAATTATACTGGATATTGTACGTACCGAATGCTTTGAAATACCATTCTTCAAGGTATGCTCTATCCTCGTTAGCCTGCTCGCTGTCCTCTGCGGCATCAAGTCTGGCTACCATCTGAGGATACAGGTCATAGTAATCGTCTCCATCGTAGTCTGATGCCCACCAAACACCTGTAACGTGCTTAGGGTAATCCTCGTACAGATTAGCGAAATTACCATTCATGTGCTGAGAATCCTTGTGGAGATATTTCTTCATCTCCTTGTTTACTTCAAGAGTAAACTCCCACGCAAGAGACTGGATATTCTTTCCGTACAAATCGGCAATGTATTCTTCCATATCTTCTGCGTCATCGAAATTCTCCAGGCATTCGCGATAGAGATTCTCAATCACCTTGGCGAAGCTTTCCACACCGATATAATCGGCTACCTTCTCGATAACCTCGCCCTTGCTGTTCATAACATATTCCCAAATATTCTTTTCCATAATTCTTCTGTTTTAATGGTTCATAATGGTTCCCCACGATGATGTGGGGAGGTTTAGCCACATATGGCAATGTCGCCATAGTTCTTGTAGAAATGCTTGTACGCCTCAAGACCACTGGCAGCTTTCAGGTCTGTGACCTCTAGTTTGCCGGTATCCTTGCGTACCTCTGCAATAGAGAATGTATTGTCGTTCTCCCACTTGATGAGGTCCACACGCCTAACAGGATTCTCTACTGATTCCACGATTTTGCACTTAAGCAAATCATCGTTCAGGATTTTCTCTAAATCACTCATAATTATAGATTAATTATAGTTACACATTATTTCTGTCTCGCTGATAATTTCAGCACAATGCTTGCAGCGATGGCACATTATGTAGCCTTTCGCCAGTAACTTGCTGAACTTAGGGTACGGGCATTTCTCACCCATACCGGCTCTCGTAATATCAATTTTAATCATATTCAATCTGTATTGGTTAATAGAAATCCCCGCCCGTGAGAGTGAGGATTGGTTTGGCTATCCGAACATGAGCATATCTACCATCTTATAGAATCCTTCCGTGCTATTAACACAGTGAAGATGGTCGATAAATTTACGCCTCTCTTCCATCTTAAGCGCATGGTAATAATCCTTGAAGTCCTGAAAATTACCATTCCTGTAAGCAGATTCCATTATATACATCATCTCTTGTTCTTTGTAGTCTCCCTCTACCTCGTAGTACTTAGCTTGCTGTAGTAGAGTCTTGCTTTTTCTCTTTGCCATATTCAAATAATTTATCTGGTTAAACAATAGAAAGCACGCTCACGAATGGGCGCACCTTGTTAGGCTTACTTACATCTCAGAAGCTTTCTTACGTAACGAACTTCTGACGGATAGTCCTGACCGGCTGTATACGTGTAGCATAACTTACCATTACGTAAGTATTCAACACCTATTCTCTCCAGGATACCGCAATTCTCTACTCTACCATGTCTTATGTTGTTAAAAACAAAATCCTTGTCTTTCATATTAAGAGTACTACAGATACCATCTGTAAATTCTCTCAATGCTTCATCTGTTAGAATGAACGGCTGATGCCATCCATGTTTGTGATAATAGCTGCCACAAAGAACATCTGAAACGGACAGAAATCCATAATACTTTTGTCTCATCAGACCGCGTATGGTCTTGTAGTTTCTTTTTCTCATATTCGTTTAATTTTGGTTAATAGTTCCTACGTGTCTCCACGCAGGATTTTTTGGCTTAATAGAGATATTTATCTGTGTACACCCCAAGGATATAAGCGAGTTCAAGCATCTTTTTTGCTATATTCTTGAACCAGTCTTCCACAAAATTGTGGTCATGGCATTTCCATAGCTTTTTAATTTGCAAAATGTCGTAATCTGCAAACGCTATATTCATTGTACTACACAATCCCTGTAGCCAGTCTGTAAGTAGGTCAAGACGTGATACTCTACGATTGTCGTTCTTTACCATCTCCTCGTAGAACATCTTGAAGGCAAACTCGATTTTCATCTTGTCGCTCAAGACACTGACATCTACGTCGTCGGAGTGAATGGAATCCAATATGTATGAATACCATTTCATATTCTGCTCATTCATCTCGGCAGCTGTTCTGATTGCTGCAATTTCCTGTCTTTCGTTCATAATTCTACATTTTTATGGTTTAACATGGTTTCTGTGCAGATAGGCTGCACAGAATGTTTGGCTAGAACTTGCGAGGACGCATGTAAGAACGCTCAATCTCAAGAGCTTTCTTGTCTGCACGTGCTACACGTTTGAAATACTCGCTCTTGTCGAGATTCTTCCGTCTGCACTCTTCGCTGATCACCTCCTTGTGGCTCGCTACGAGCCTTGCAAGGAATTTTCTGTCTCCGTCTGTCATAATTCTAATTTTGATTAGTTAATAATAGAAGCAGGACACAGGACGTGCCCCGCAGTTTTGGCTAGAAGTTGTACCCGTACTTCTTGCGAGTTTGACAATCAATGTAGTATACTCTCGCATTGGGGTATTTCTGTAGAATATCGTCAGCGTTATTATAAACGCTCTCGATAGAATGACACCAGCAATATCTTTTCTCTCCTTTATCTATTGCGTAATAGACATTGTAACCGTACCATATAAAGTGGTCCAGATTTCTATCTATATATTTTATAAAAGAGTAGCAAATGTTTGCTGCCATCACATGCATATTCACGTAATCTTCCTTTGATTCGCCCAAAGTCTTGGCGCACATCAGACGTATGCGCTTTTCTCCAGGGTAATCAATGTAGAAAGACGTGTAAATGCCCTCATTTGAGCCGAACTCAGTAATAGAGAATACGTCAAAAGTCTCTTTCTTGATTTCAGTCTCATCGTCATCGCTCGGGGAGAAATAATCAAGCTTTGCACTCTCCTCAAATCCACCCTGCACGATATAATCACACAATAACTCTCCTAATTTGCGAGGAGAGTAAGGTCTCTCAATACCTGCAACTTTCTTCTTGCTCATAATATATTCTGTTTTGGTTAATAGCAGGCAGCACATTATCGTACTGCCCAGTTCTGGCTAGAGATTGTACACCGGACTTTCTGAAGCGCACAGAAGCGTAGGACCGGTGAGTACGGAGAATGCACAAGGGTCGAAACTCTCGATATTCTTCATACTCTCGATGTGTTTCTGTATTGCGTAGCGTATGGATGACATATTCCATCTGCCGTCGATAGGCATAATAGAATACATGCCCACCATTTCCACGATACTGAAATCCTCTGTAAATCTCATGTTCACAAGGTCAAACTTGTTGATCTTGTGGTAAAATTGTATCCACTTGCTCATAATTCTAGTATTTTGGTTTGTAGGAGAGGGAGTTTTATCTCCCTCATTTTTCAGGCGTGTACTTCTTGAGAAATTCTGCAAGCTTGCTGTACTCCTTGTCCATCTCTTCCCTGTCATCCACATGAAAGAAATTTGCTGTGCAGCTGTCTGCAACATTACACTTATCATCAAAGACGGCAGCATGAGCAGACATAGCTCCTGTGTCACCGTCTAATCTGACAGTAAGACTCACACCTGGCAGATTCTCTGCTAAATCTCTCTGAATTTCATGCAACTTAGGCAGGATGGTAGAACGTATGTACTCTACATTCTCCTTGTATTCTTCTTCTATCATAATTATAATTTTTTGGTGAATAGCATGCGTGACAAATCGCCACGCACATTTTAGCTCATGCACAGCACTGCTATCTCTGAGAAACTCTTTGAGATAGCCTTCTTGCTACGATAATCTCTGTAGCCGCGATTATTGTTGTTGTGCCACTGGCGTGCAGCAATCTTGATCTTCTCCATCTCATGCATAAGCGCACGCTCAAAATTCTTCTGTGATTTCTTGTCTAACATAATTCAATTTGTTTAATGGTTTTACATAGTATGCCCAGGAAAATGCCTGAGCACATTTTTGGCTACAATAACTCCAAGCAGATGAGGATAATACAGCCGCCGTCATCCCCGAATAAGTACTCAAAGTTCTCTACTGTAAGAGTGTTGTCTATCCAGTATGAGAGGAGAGGTTCGTCTGTGCAGTCTGCTTCATCAAACCACAGAGCACAATATGTGCCTGGCTGTATTTTCGTACGCCCGGTGCTTTTCCCGTACCATTCCTCGGCTATTATAGACGATTTGAATTCGTCTACGCTGTACCTAGAATTATCTAATCCGGTCACCTGAATTTTGTTCAGCAGTTCTATTACCTGCGCTTTACTAATTGCTTTCATATTTCTAATAATTTGGTTAATAGAAGAGAGGAGCAGAAACTCCTCTCAAGTTTGGCTACTTTCTGAGACCTACGAACATCGTAGTCCCCTCTGTTGTGTGACTGCCGTTCAACTCTGAAATCTCGTTAGCCTGAGAAATAACGGTTTTTCTAAGTACCACGTTTGCTCTGTGACAATTCACGAGAGTAACTGATACCATAAACAATGCAACACACACTACGGCAAACAATGCCACGAAAATTCTCTGTTTCATAATTCTAATTTCAATTTGGTTAATACTAGAACCGCCTGAATATCTCCAAGCGGTATTTGGCTACATTTCACAGAAATCCTCTATCTGCTGCTGTATTGCGTCTATCATCAGGCAGATGATAAACAGACCGCACATTTCAAGTACCGCAGAATATAACACGGCTTGAAAATCTCCAAGCAGAAATCCTACGATGGCAATGATACCACACACGAAACTTGTAATTAATACGAGCGCAGCAGATAGCACGCCCTTACTGATTCTCTTTTCCATAATCTATATAGTTTAATTGGTTCAATTATCGTACTGCCCAAATCTATCGGGCAGTTTAAGGCTGAAATTTTCCAAGCACAATTATCGTACTTTCCAAATCTATCAAACTCCAGGGAGGATGAAATTCTCCAAGCGGAGTGTAGAACGCCACAGCTCGCGGAAATACCACTTTCCCTTTATCGTACTGCTCCAAATGTATGCAAGCAGAATCCCATAAAGAATTCCAAGCACATTTAGGAGAATTATCGTACTTGCCAAGCAGATGAATATTGGCGATGCCTGAATAAATCCAAGCACAATTATCGTACTTGAATAAATAATTTGTCTTGTTTTCATAATCTATATGTTTTGGTAATTGTTCCGTAGCCACACACGACAATTATCGTACTGGCTACGGATTTTTAGGCTCACATCTCACAGAATAATGTAAGCACACCATTCTGCAAAGATCCGAATTCTACGTGACTTAAAATCTCCTGAGCATCTGCAATGATACTCTCTACCTCTTTCATATCGAGGCATTTAATTCTCATCGTACTCATAATTCTAATAATTTGGTTATTGTTCCCTGCACACAGCAGGGAGATTAGGCTAGAAATTGTTTTCTGCACGGAAATTGTCACATAGCTCTCTCAATACTTCCGTACGATTTTTCAACATTCTGAGAGCTGCATCTGTCTTTCCTTTCTCCATAGCGGATATAATATTGTCCAAATCGAATACTGACGCAGCTGTCTTGTTATAGAACTTGAATACTTTTTCTCTTTCCATAATTCTAAATATTTAAATGGTTTGTAATTGTAGAGCGGAGATTTCTCCCCGCCCCGTTAGCCAGGACGTGCATCGTTGCACCACGTTTTATCTTTATCGTCTTAACTACGTGGCTCACGCCCTACAGATTTTATGCTTCTGCCAGCAGCTCGTTTGTTTCTGAGGAGATAAATCTCGCACGGATGACAAGCAACCGATTTCAGTCAGCGTGGATAGTGTGCGCCTTGATACGCTGCAAATCGTGATTGCACACACTGGGATTTCTCGGGTAACCACTCCCGAACGGCTCACAACACCGCATAGAATATGAATTATGATTTCTTTCTCTAAACTCTCATCTCGCTAGATGATACAAATCCCCTAGCCGTCGTGCCGTCTCATCTCATTCGACGCTCACGCCAGGAATTTTTGCGTATCTCTCGGATGGATGTCTCTGAGCAATCACGTTGCTCTCTCCCATCTCGGTGTGCCTCTCGCACTCTCGATTTACTGAGATACTTCTCTAGAATTTTGGCAATTAGTCCCCTGAGGGAGAATAAATTATCTCTCTGAGTAAGCCCACACACCACGACAAGGTTTACCAAACGTGTGGGAAAAATAAGGATACGGTGACCCGCACCGCACGGATTTTGTACGGTGTAAAATTTCCCACTGGCTACCGGTCAGATAGTCAGCGGGAAAAAACTAGATAGCTAGATTTTTCTCTAGCTATCTGTTTTGTGTTGCTTACTTTTGCGCTGCTGCAAGTTTAGCCTGTAACTCTGCAATTTGCTTTTGCAAGTCTGTTATGCTTTCGCTCTTCTTCTTTGCTACCTTTGCACCACTTGTGAAACTTTGGTGCAACTCGCACAACTTACTACCTAATCTTTGCAAGCTATCTATAATTTTGTCTTGCTTATCTTTGCCGTTGGTATCAAACCAAGTAAAGAAATTAGGCAGTTTATGCCTGCGTGAAAACTCGCTTACTGCGCTACGCACACATTCGGTCTGCAAATTGCAGTAACTTTCGTCTGAAAGTACGTAGTTTGTGGCTAGTTTGTTGTATCTTTCTCTAGCTGCATCTAATTCTTTCTTTGCGTCCACTAATTCTTTGTTGGTACACTCGCTCAAAAGCTTTTTGCGGTAACTATTGAGCACTTCTAAACTCTGTGCTAAAATAGCACTACCTTTGCACTCGCTTACGTAATAAGCAACCTTTGCGCTCGTGTGCTCGTAACCTTGAGCACCTTTAATTTCTAGTTCTTTCATACTATTCTCTGTTTAAATGGTACAAGCAATATTGCTTGTTACCTATCTAATTACAAAGCACGTGCCAAAGAACAAGTTTAAAATTGAGTATTTATGCATTTAACCTTTCGTATATACTTGATTTATAGATAGTTAGAGGCTTGTAATAATTACAGCATTTGTCAGCATTTGTTAAGGTTTAAATAATTTAACGTCTTCGCCAACGTGGCAGACTTGTAACTATATAATAATCAAGCAGTTATATAACTATATTGGCAGTAATTGTTAAATATTTAACTTAATGAACATTAATCTTTACAAATTGCTAACTAATTGGTTTACAGGTAGTTACAACCGCCAAAGTGTCGGTTTATGTTAAACAATTTAACCACTCATGTAATAACCTTTTACCAATTTCGTTAAAATGTATTTAGTATGTTAAACACGAATATTTATTCATGCATAAATATGGTAAAGATATTTTCAAGCATACAATTTGTAAATAATACATTGTTTCACGCTTTTATAATAATGTATATTT
>ERZ1026876.213-NODE-213-length-38601-cov-72.128989_pt1 | contig 38601 bp, 82 predicted proteins | sample MGYA00380168_ERZ1026876 | MGnify/ENA primary metagenome ERZ1026876 (study PRJEB33269, sample SAMEA4719804) | human gut metagenome | biome: human-associated habitat; feature: organic feature; material: feces | place: Cameroon | collected 2013-10 ... | reverse complement strand
AGGGCACCAGCCTTCCAAGCTGGGGATGCGGGTTCGATTCCCGTCACCCGCTCCATGAAAAAAATAAATAAAATTAAATTTAAAAATTTTAAAAAGGAGATTAATCAATATGATTAACACCACTAACCACAATCAGGCGGTTGCCTCTTTAGTTCTGGGTATCGTAGCAGCAGCTTCTTGCTTCTTCGGCCTAGGTGCTATCATTGGTCTTGTCTGTGGTATCATTGGTATCGTGATGGCTAACAAGGCCAAGAATGCTGGCAATACCGAGGGGATTCGTAAGGCTGGTTTTATCTGTAGCATCGTAGGAACTTCGATTGCTGGCGTAGCACTACTAATCGCGATTGCTACCATTGGCCTGATTGGTTCCATGGCTATGTACTATTAATCTTAAAATTTTTCGACCTCAACAAGTCGTTAAACTGTTGCCCTAAAAAACACAGGGACAAAATAAATAATGGCTAACGGCAGTTACTCCTTAATAAAGGAAAGACGGGTCGGGACTAACAAAGACAGGTTAGTAAGTAGTACAGCGGTAAGTAACAAATCCGCAAATCGAAATTGAGCCAGGAAAACTGGATGATACGATTTAGTTTCCCTCTTTGAGGGTTAGAAAGAGACTTTAGGTAAAAGGTAACAACTTTTAGCTGCTTTCTGTAAAAGACCATGAAACCGGGTTATAGCTACTACATTATTTATTTTTTAGTGAGATATATGGAAACAGAGAGAGTCCTAAGCTCACGGGTGTTCTAGACGCCTTCTCTCTCCTTCAATTTGAGACTGTAGCTCAGCTGGTACAGAGCAGTAGCCCTGGCGGAATAGTATAATGTAATACGATTTCTGAAAAAATAATCTTAGGAAATAATTCTAAGAACGGCCAAAGAAAAAGATATGAGTTCAAATCTCGTTTCCGTCTCCATTAAGCTATTGGTCGAGAGTTCGAATCTCTCCAGTCTCACCAGAGGGTAACCCCCTCACAAGATTGCTGATATATTTATACACCTAAAAGATTAACACTCCAAAAGTTTTCAAAATGAACCTCCTAAATTTATTTTGCTAAAAGTCCTACTTTTGGAGTGGCCCTAGGGATTAACATCTCTAGGGTTTTCTTTTTTGTTTAAAGTTTAATTTTTAAAATTAAAAAATTCCTCTTAACCTCTTGACATCTTTCTAATCCTGTGATATACTTTTTACATGTAGAAGAAAAGGAGTATTCATATGAATGGAGTTACAATTCTTAACACATACACTCAATTAGCCAATGGTCAGACTATTTTTGGCTTCTTAATTGGCTTGTTTTTTCTTTTATTGACTACCATTATTTTAATGTCTGCATATTTTCTTAAATACTTTGAAGAGAAGAAAAAGAGTAACTACACTTGTTTAATTGTTTCCATAATTCTTTTTGTCTTATTTATAGTTGGAATTTGTAATTTTCCTTCTAAAAAATACCAAACTTATTACCAAGTAACTATTAATGATTCAGTAAATTTAAACGACTTTCAAAATAAATACGAAATCGTCAGAGTAGATGGTAAGATTTACACTGTGAAGGAGGTTGACAAGCAACATGCTTAGTGGTTATCTTTCTCCTGATGGAACTTTTTACAACGCTCCTTCTTATAGTCATATGTCTGTAGCACAACAAATTGCAGAGCATAACAGCTACTACAATCCTTGGGAACTTCCAGAAGACACAATTCTGTCTCGTGGATACATTTGCATTAGGACCCGTGATATTTACAAGGCTTGTTTTTCTAATACAGATACAGGAGAGATTCTAAACCTAACTTCTGCTCAACAAGAATGGCTTCAGAACCACTATGAAGAATTTACTTCTAGCCAAAAGCTTTGTTGTGATAGGATGATTAAGGACTTTGGCGACCCGTTTAAGTTTGCAAAGGAGGTATTGCATAATGCTTAAAGGTATAACAATACTAAACAGTTATGATGTTATAACCCCTGAGTGGTCCGATACGTTTTTCCCTGCTATTGTTTTTAGTTTTGTAGTAGTAAGTGGAATAGCTCTTATTATTTATATATTTTATAACTCAAAACAAAAAAAAGGATGCATTTATACCATCCTTTATTATTAGCCTTTTCACACTTCTTGGAATTTTTGTGTCTATTAATGGATTTACTCATTTACCTGAAAATAAATACCAAACAAGATATGAGGTAACTATCAGTGATGAAGTGAACTTTAACGAATTCAATTCTAAATATGAAATTGTAACACAAAAAGGTTTAATATATACTATAGTTAAAAAAACTGATTAAGGAGGTTGCTATTATGGATGCAGTAGAATTCATCATTCAACGCAGACGTATGTTTGCTAAGAATTGTATCACTAAAGGTATAACAGATTTTTCAACGCCTCCAGAAGAAGTTGTTGCTGAGGTTGAGAAGTGGGCTGAGGAACATCGGCCTAAAACCCGTCAAGAAAAGTTCCTTGAGCAATTTCCTAAAGCTAAGCTTTTTACCGATGGTGTTCTAGATTTGTGTCCAGAAGACCTTGAGGGAAGTTGTCAATACAAAGCAAACACACAAGATACAAATTATTATTGCGATAAATGCCGTAAGAAATATTGGTTGGAAGAGGTAGAGTGATGGATGCTGTGAAGTTTTTAGAGGAGCGAAAGAGAATGTTTAAGAGTGGTAGTCCTGTACCAGGTCTTAACATTGATACTAATTACGATTCCAAGAAAGTAGTTAAAATCGTTGAGGAGTGGTCTGCCGCACATCCCCAAAAGACCCGTCAAGATGTGTTCTTAGAACAGTATCCTGATGTTTCTCTCAGCTATGGGATAATTAATATTAAACCCTGTCAAATAGTGCGAAACCATACTTATGGAGAGTGCTGCATAACCGATTGTCCACAATGTCGAAAAGAATTCTGGACTCAGGAGGTAGAGTGAGATGACTAAACAAGAGGCCGCTGAGTTGCTGGAACAGCTGTATGCTGATTATTCTGCGTATAGCTATTGTGCTGGCAAAGGTATCGAAGAAGCAGTATCAATGGCTATACAGGCTTTGCAAGAGGTAGAATAATGGCCACCTCATTTGTGCAAGTTAAGCCGCTTACATACGACCCGTGCGATTACTGTGCTTTCTGCGATGGTTGTCCGTCGGCTCATTTCTTCCCGTTTGGTTACCATAAGTGCGGAGATATGCGAGATATACGAAAGGAGGCAGAATAATGGCTGAATTAGACCTTTGTCCTTTCTGTGGAGGCAAAGCAGAATGGGACGAAAAGAATAAAGCCCCTCAGTGTTCACAGTGTAAGGCAACAATTCCATCTGCGGGTGGCATTCTTCGAAAATATTTTGATAAGAGTGGATACCGTCAATATATGGCTGCACTTTGGAATAGGAGGATTAATAATGGCTGAACTAGAACCTTGCCCCTGTATTCACGCCTCTGGTATTCAGGCTAATGCTATCGGAGAAACGTTAGCATACTGCGAACTCACAGCGGAATGGATGAATGTTACTTTGGGCGATTGTTGTGGTAATTGTGATAATGAGGAGGAAGACGATGGCTAAATACATAAAACTCGAAGCGTTGAAAGAGCGTTTTGCAAAACGATTAGTCTGGCTTAAAAGAGACATTCATGATGGGTATTCTGCAGGATTGTATGATGGTTGTGAATATGATGCACATCTGATTGATGAAATCCCAGCCGCTGATGTAGTCCCGGTGGTGCATGGACGGTGGGAAAACGGTAATCCAATTTGCCCTGTATGTGGCGAAGATAAATTCAAAGATTTAGACGCAGATATCTGGTGCGATTGGCTACCCCCTTTCTGTCCTAACTGTGGAGCAAAGATGGACGAAGAAGGACTATGAGGAAATGTAATAAAGGATGTATTCCTTGTTGTGATTATTGTAAATTTGTAGTCCATGAAGTAATTGAACTTGGGAATCAAAAAATTGTAGGCGGCCCTATTTTTTGTAAATTACACTTGGATAAAAAGCATACACAGTTAGCGAGAGCATGTGGCTCCTGCAAAGACTTCTGGTGTATGAATGCTGATAATTTTGATGAAGGTAGCGCTAATGCGAACAGAGAGATTGATTGATGCTAATTCCTTGAAAGACCTGAGGGACAAATTTATCCGTGGCGAAATTCACTTCGATTATGAAGCTGATATGGTCGACAAATGTCCCACTGTAAAAGCTGTCCCAGTTGAAGCACTAGAACATCTACGAGATGAGCTTTACGAACACAACTTAATCACCATGGAAGGGCTGAAACGACTGAACATGCTGATTGGAAAATATACAACAACACATAATGGAGGAGCTAACAATGGTTAAATATATTTGTGATATTTGTGGAAAAGAAATTGATACGAGTAAACCTTTTGAATATTCTAAGCACAAACTAAAGAATTATACTTTCGAGTATGGTACTTGGTTTTGGAAAAGACTAATTGTTCACAACTCTTGCTGGCGTTCTATGTGTAACTACATTAAAAATTCTCAAGAGGAGCACAGCTCATGATTCCTTCTAAACCCCATTGGATAGATAATAAACTCAATGGTTACAAATGGTGCTTCATTTGTTCTTCTTGTGGATATGTTGATGGTTTCCCTTTCAACGACCGACTCCCTCAGTGTCCATGTTGTAAAGCTACTATGGATTTAAATTATTTTAAAGAAAGTGAGCATAACCCTAATGCAGAATGAAAATTATTTTATTCCTCTAAATCCTTCTATCAACCCAGCTTCTTTTACCTCATGCACAGGAAAGGACTGCTCTCGCAAGAATTGTCATAGGCACCCTGTTAACAATCCTCATCCTTATAGTAGTGGTAATCTCTATCTTGGGTGCACATCTTATCTAAAAGAAGAGGTTGAACCTGAATCTGAAAACAAGAAGGAGTAAACTAACATGGCCGATACAAAAGAAACCTGTGTAGAGTTTTATGGCGATGCCAACTACCTATCATGGTATAGTTCTGAAACTAAATATATCAATAAGATGAGAAAGCTTCTACAAGAACACCCAAACGAAGTTAAGGTTATCTCAGATGATGAATACGGCATGATGGTTCATGTTCCTAAGAAGTGGTTCAAGGTTCCTAACGTTCCTAGAACTAGAGTTCTTACTGAGGAACAGAAACAGCAAGCTGCTGACCGTTTGAAGAAAATGAGAGAGGGCAAAAGTAAGAATAATTAATTTTGTATTCTCAGAATAGAAAAAATGAATCAATTTGAAGACTTTTATATTTACTAGGGTAAACTTACCTCTAAGAAAAAAATTGATTCTAGATTCAAATTTTCTATTCTCTTATCATAAAAATTAATATTGACATTTTTTTGTGCTTTTCAATTTTCTACTGTATTATTCAGGAAATCTATCTTAATTTGAGCTTTTTCATTTTTCCGAGGGTAACTATAGCCCCCCAATCTAAAATCAATTTTACGTTCAATTTTTATGGTAATTACAAGAGAAATTTTTCGTCTATTATTTTACGAGTATAAACACACCACTCAAAAGTTGTGAAATTTTTCTTCACAATTTACCATAGAAAAATAATAACAATTAAATAGCAAAAATCTAAACTAAATAATAAAAACACAACAAAAAATACAATTAAATAAAAAACAATTCAAACAAAAACAAAAAAGAAAGGAATTAAAAAAATGAATAATCTTGTTGACATCACTCCTATTATTATGGCAATCATTGCACTGTGCACCGTAGTACTAACTTCCTTCGTCATTCCTAAGCTTAAGACAAAGCATCCTCAGGAGGAGATTGATAAGGCTCTGAACCAGCTAGAGGTCTATAAGAATGTGGCTATGTTAGCTTGTCGTATGGTTGAGCAGCTTTATCCTGGTATGGCCCAGACCAAGTTCAACGAGGCACGCAATTTTATGATTGATTACCTAAAGAAGGCCGGTATTGAAATTAATGAGGACCAGATTACTGCTGCTATTGAGTCCGCTGTTCTGGAAATCAATAAGACCCTTCATAACCCCGCTCTTGAAGATAATGAGCAGGCTGATGAGTGGGTTAAAAATGACGAAGCTAGGGACTAAATTTTAGCTATAACAACATAATTCAAACAAAATTTGGGAGAGTAAATTAATATATTTACTCTCCTTCTTTTTCCAAAAAATAACTCAATTCATTTTAAAGAAAGGATGAATTCTCATGCCGAAGTCTACTAAGAACAACATCTCTAAGTCTACTTATCCTACTCGTGTTCCTTTCCGTTCTAAGGACACTCCAATTAATTTTGGCGAACTCTATCGTAACACCCAAGGAGAGATTTTTAAGTTAGTTTCTCGCGCTGCAATGTATGATAATCCCGAGGAATACTATCTTCTTCTACAGAGTTTGGACAAGAAGAGAGTTGACCCAATTCTTGTGCTGGAAGACGATTTTAAGTCTGGAATCATGTTTGAGATTTGCAATAGATTTATCTAAGATTGATAATTAATTAGTTTTAATTTTTAAAATTAAAAAATTTTCCTAACCCCTTGACATTTCTCGAAAAATATGATATACTAACATAAGAAAAAGAGCTAAGATGTTTCAGCAAAATTTTCACCTTATCAACCACAACATCTTGCTTAAATTATCAAAAAATTTAATTTAAGGAGGGTTTCTACCCATGAATGCTCACGATATTAACAACTACAATAAGAAGTGGGATATTGAAAATAAGAAGTGGTCCCCCAAGCCTGAGAGAACTCCTGTAAACAATTCCGCACGTTCTCGTTCTAAATCTATCACCCATGTTTCTAAGTATCACCTCACCCCTATTAACCCCACTTCCACTAATCCGCCTTCTGTTAAGGCAACCTCTGTTTCTTCTTTTGTAGATGCCCTGGTCACTACAATTGATGATGCTTATAACAGAACTGCTACAGAGAACGGCGCAGTAGCTTTCGAGCACACTTTTTCTAAGCTGCTAGACCTAAACTTTGCCCTATCTTCTCTTAATGGGTCCTCTGATAAGGAAATCCTCGATATGTGGGTTCCTGCTTTTAATGAAGACCCCCTTCTGGCAATGAAGTGGCTTTTCTACTCTCGTGATGTTCTTCAGGGAGCTGGTATGAGACATCTATTTAGAGTTTGTCTTAATGACCTAGCTAAAGATGAACCTAAGTTTGTAGAGAAGTTTATTCCTCTCGTTGCTGACTATGGACGCTGGGACGACCTGTATTGTCTTGTAGGAACTAAGTGCGAAAAGCCTATGTTCACTTACATGAAGAAGGTCTTTGATAAGGACCTTAAGGAAGCCCGCAAGAATTTGGCGTAACTAATTAACTAAATCCAAATAAAACAATAAAAAGGAGAACTGAAAATATGGCAAGTTTGATTTTTAAGTGGCTTAAGTCTGAGAATACTTCTTCCCCCGAGTCTCGTGAGCTGGCCACCAAGACCCGCAAGGCTTTTGGCATGACTTCTCGTGACTATCGCAGAGCCCTAACTGATGGCCGTAAGTATATCGACATCGTTGAGCGCAAGATGTCTTCTAATAATTGGCAAGCTATCGACTATGAAAAGGTTCCCTCTAAGGCTAACCTTATTTATAAGAATGCTTTCCTTAAGCATGATTCTGAGCGTCGTCAGGCATATCTTGATGCACTAACTACTGGTGAGGCTAAGATTAATTCTTCTGCTTCTTTCCCTCATGACATCGTTCATAAGTATGTTTCTGAGGGGTATTACAATTTCGCCATTCATGATGAGGACACCACTCTTGAGGAGATGTGGAAGGCTCTTCCTGATTTTGTAAACGGCAATGGTAATACTATTGTGGTAGCAGATGGCTCCGGTAGTATGACTTGTTGCGTTAACCCCAAGGCTCTTACCACGGCTCTTGAGGTCGCTAATGCTCTGGCAATTTACTTTGCTCAGCATCAAGAGGGACCTTTTAAGAACAAGTATATTACCTTTTCTTCTCGTCCTAAGTATGTAAATGTAGGTTATCCTACTCTTCGGGAGAATCTTATTGAAGCCTGTAAGCACAGTGAGTGTTCCAACACCAATATTGAAGCTGTCTTCGACATGGTTCTTAAGACTGCTGTAGACAATAAGCTTCGCCAGGAAGAGATTCCTAATATTCTTATTGTGTCTGATATGCAGTTTGATGGAGCTGTTTGCTGCAATAGCTTTAATTGGGGCATCCCTAAGACTTTGTTTGAGACTATTGCAGATAAGTATGCCTCCTATGGTTATGCGCTCCCTAAGCTAATTTTTTGGAATCTTAATACCTATGGTCGCTCCAAGAATGTCCCTGTAACTCAGAATGAAAATGGAGTAATTCTAGTTTCTGGATATTCCGCTGCTATCTGTAAGATGGTTCTAAGCAATAAGACTGACCCCTACGAGGCTATGATTGAGACTCTGAATTCTGAGCGTTATCAGGCAATTGAGGACGCTTGGAATAAGGCTGTGAGCTAATAGAAAATAAAAAAAGAGAAAGGAGGGAGAAAGTTATGTCTGAAGATATTATGTATAGGTTTACTTTTGATAAGCCTGTGAAATTTAAGAGAGCATATAACTTTCTTCCTCTTTTCGCTTCTGCAAACATGCTTTGGCTTCCCCAAGAATCTTCTGAATCTTATATTGCTTCTACCAAGTCTAAAACGAAAACCATTTTAGTCAAAATACTAAAAATTTCTCCTAAACTCATTTGGGGAGAACAATGCTATGCCATAACACTAATGGGAGACTCTATGGATAGTTTTTCTGTTCAAAAAAATGATATTACTAAATTTTTAGAGTTATTTGGTTTAATATGAAAGGTGGGAAGTAAAATGAGCAATATGAATCCAATCTATAAGTTTGCTTTTGCTGACCCCATTATTTTTAAAAGAGTTTACGACTTCAAAATGCCTAGTTCTTTTGCTAATGAGTATTGGACTCCTTTAGATTCCGACAAAAAAGAAATTGTCAAATATCAAACAAGAAACACTCTTGTTTACAATATGGCCCTAACATATCTTAAACAAGAAGGCGTATTTAATTCTTATTATTGCGTTATAATAAGAGGCGCTAATACTTTAGATGGTTTCAAAGTTATGGCATATAATATTAGTGACTTTCTGGAGATATTTGGCATCATGTAAAATTATATTATATTAAATTTAATATACCAAATCTCAGCCCCTTAACAGATAATTCTAATTTATCTGTAAGGGGTTTGAGTGCGTTAAAAACTTTCAAAAATACTCCTAAATCACTATTAACTACTTGACTTTTCCATGAAAATATGCTATACTGTTATTAATCCAGAAAAGGAGGAAAATCAATTGGCCTGTATGTTCACCTTTGAGAAACCAATTCTTTTTAGAAGAATTCCCACTTCTAACAATTGGATACCGCCAGACTCTTATTTTGATTATATTGACAAGTATTCCTTTCATTCTAAAGATACTTTGGTGTCTAAACTTATAATCATATCTTTTAAAATCAAAGCAGAATATTCTATTTTTTTGTATAACAAAAAGAATCCCACTATTTGTGCTGATACCTTTTACGTTGATTCAAAATATTTACCTGAATTTTTGGAAAGGTTTAATTTGATATGATGCAATTTACTTTCGAGGTTCCTTTTAAATTTGAGAGAGTTTATAACTCCAGCAATCCTTGGTTAGCCCGTAATAATTATTGGGTTGAAAATGATTCTAATCCTGATTTCATCAAACATTTCAGATACAACACAAGACAAACTTTGGTTAAAAGTTTAGAAATCTCTTCACTTTTTAAAGGAGACAGGCAAGACACAGAGAGATACCTGGTTACTTTAACTGGAGTAACAGGTTCAAACGATGTTTTCTATATTTCTAATAAACTGTTACCCAAATTTCTGGAAAGGTTTGATTTGATATGATGCAGTTCACTTTTGATATTCCTTTCAAATTTGAGAGGGTTTATAACTTCGACAATCCTATACTAACCCGCAATGATTACTGGTATGAAGATGACTCCAACCCTAAACTTATTAAAGAATTTAAACACAATACAATGCAAACACTAGTAAAAAGCTTAGAGATTTATAAGCTGAAAAAAGAAAAATATCTAGTCGTTCTAAATGGGGCAACCGACTCAAAAGATGTTTTTTACGTTCCTATTGAGCTATTACCTAAATTTCTAGAAAGATTTGATTTGATATGAGTAAGACAATGTTTTTTAATTTTGAATCCCCCATTATGTTTAAAAGGGTTTATGATTTCACTAATCCTGAGTTAAGTCTTAACAATTATTGGTTTGAGACTAAATATATTGAACAATTCAAACCCAATATAAAGCAAACTTTAGTTAAACGTTTAAAAATTTCTTTAGTTTTCAATGGTAAACCAAGTCATGAAAAATACTTGGTTACTCTAACCGGGGTTACGGGTCCAAAAGATGTTTTCTATGTATCTGTTCCCTTGCTTCCTAACTTTTTAAAGGAGTTTGACTTACTATGAACAAAACAATGCTTTTTAATTTTGACCCTCCTATTATATTTGAGAGGATATGCCCCTTTGACAATCTAAATTTTATTTTTTATTGGTGTGCAAAGGATTCAAACCCCGAAGTTATCAATTCAAACAATTATAGAACAAAGAAAATTTTAGTTAAAGACCTGTACGCTACTTTTTACCCTAAAGACTCTATATACACAATCATATTATCTAGTAGCTCTGGCTCTCAAGATAGTTTTTTCGTATCAATCACTGAGTTTCCCAATCTTTTGAAGAGGTTTAATTTAATATGAACAAGACAATGCTTTTCAGTTTTGAGCACCCAATTACTTTTGAACGGATTTATGATTTCAGCAATCCAGATCATCCTTTCAACTGTTATTGGGTTGCAGAGGACTCAAATCCTAGCTTCATTAAACTTAACAGTTATAAAGTCAAAAAAACTTGGGTAAAGAATCTGTATATTGCTTTTTCTCCTAAATACAATAAGTACGAAATCACATTATCAGATGATTCTGGTTGTAATGATAGTTTTCGTGTATCGCTCACTGAGTTCCCTAATTTTTTGAAGGAGTTTGGACTATTATGATGCACTTTACTTTCGAATCTCCTAAACAATTTAAGCGAATCACTACTAGACTTCAAAGAACTCTTCAAACCCCAGACATTTGGTGGCCCTGTAACTCTGAAGAGGAAACTATTAAAAGCGTGAGTTCTCAAGAGTATGAGATTATAATATCTTCAGTTAAGAGTGTTCTGGTTAGTGAGAGAATGGTTGACCCCGGAAGCGGAAGTGTATATTATGAAATTGTTCTTTTCGCAGAAAACAATTATTATTTGAAAAAGAATAGGGATAGGTTTTTAGTTTTTGAAAGAGATTTAGCGGAGCTATTAGAATATTTTGGTATAAAGTAATTTAAAGAAAATAGATGGATAAATTGAAAGATAAAGTTTATGGAAGTAAATATTGCTCCTGTTTGCCGTTATAAGTTCTTACTTAAGGAACCTGTTCTATACATAAGGCCCATTAGTCTTAGTGAAAACATTACGACAAATGTTAAGTTTCTTGTTATTTCTCATAATAAAGCATATAATAATTATGCTGTATTTTTATATGGGGAGAATGAGAACGTGAATTGGAAAGATATTTTAACTAGTAAATATGGTTTTATTAAAATACGCTACAATGATACTTTTTTCCTGGAAAATAGCAAACTCGAATGGTTCTTGTTGCATTTTGGCTTGAAGTAATAAAAACGGGAAGGGAAAGATTTAAAAATATGAAAACTGTCCACACTTGTCGATATATGTTTTTATTTAAAGACCCCATTACATACACACGACCCCTAATGTTTGGGGAAAAGAAAGTAACCGATGTTAAACTTCTTGTTGTTCTTTATAATAAGACGGTTAATCACTGTGTGGTGTATCTATATGGGGCAAACGAAAATGTAAATTGGGATAATGTCATGACTAAAAAAATAGATTATATGAATCTGATTTATAATGATACTCTTTTCATTGAGAATGATAGGCTTGATTGGTTCTTGGAATACTTTGGTTTGGAATAATAATAAACAAAGAGAATAAAAAAGAAGGTAAAGGAGTATAACATGGGAAGACCTAAGGGAAGCAAGAACAAAAATACTGTGGTTAAAAATAAGACTAACGATAAAACAGAAAATAAAAAGGCCCCTATTAATACTACTGTAGAAATCACAGATTCCACAGAGACCACAGAAGTAAAAAAGACACCTAAAACAGATTCAAAACTTATCTCAGCTAAATATGAGTGTGAACTATGTGGCAAACCCATCTATGATAGTCCTAGAATTATTCGCTGTACAGAGCTCACAGGCTTTGCGTTATATCATAGGTCTATTCAAGACCAGTATAAAGTGTGTAATGAATGCGGGAAGGAATTCAACGATGTGGTTGAGAAGTGGTTGATTAAAAAGGGAGCCAAGCTGAGAGCGGGATATATTGATAAGAGGGAAAAAATTTAATAAAAAAATAACAAGAAAGGATATAACAACATGGTTGATTTTAATAAAATTATAAATAATCTAGATGCTCCTAAAGTGGTAAAGAAAGACCTAAAAGAGAAAATTAATAAAATTGAGCCCGTTGAGGTTAATGGGAAATATTATAAGGTTGGACAGAAAATCATTGAAGATGAACATAAGAAGATTATCGTAAGGGCTGCATGTGAAAAAATTGAAGAGGAATATAAAAAAAGTATTATTCCCGAGAAGAGAGAAGTTTGGTTTTATATGGATGAAAATGGAGTTGGGATTTTTAGATGGAGAAACTGGACTAATAAGTGGCCTTTGAGTATTGCTGGAAGCTTGATTGACGGCTGGGTGTATGGGAACAGAGAGATTCAGGGAGAAGAGCTGGTTGACAAGATGAAGGAGATTATTGGCGAGAGTGTTGGAAAGTGGTTTGAGAATAAGTGGAAGTTGAATAAGGAGTTGGATAAGGAAAGTAGCGAGGCGAGAGTTAGGGAGATTGTTAGAGAGAGTTAGAGATGAGAAGAGAGAAATTGGGGAAAGATAAAGAAATAGAGGTAGAGAGAAGTTAGCTATGCGCTGGCTTCTTTTTTTTATTTGAGTTTAGGGGCTGATTTGAGCGGATGAGGCGTAAAGGGGCGGGGAAACGGGAAATGGCGCGGTAGGAGAGCAGTTCTCCGTCGGGCCGTAGTGCAGCATAGTGGTGGCTGGGTTGGGTAGGAGTAAAAAGGTGGGGCGGTGGGTAGGATAAAAAATTCCCCGGCTGGGAGAATTAAAAAATTTGGTGTGGGATGTTAAAAAATTATACCCACTTAATTAACAGTAAATGGGTATAATTGGGTATAATTTACTTAATATTTAATCAAGGTCCCCTAACCATAAAGTTTCCCTCCGAATTATTTTTCATAAGTTCGTAGATTTTCACCATTCTATCTCACCACCTTTCCAATCTCGTCCTCAACTTCACAATAAAAGGTATCCATAAACTCGAAATACTCAATTCCCACTTCTGCTGTTCCTCCTTTCACGATAAATCTCATAGCAGAAAAACTCTCCAACATCATCGGTAATAACCTTGCACTTAATGCGCTTCATATCTCCTTTCTTGTTTTTATACTGCTTAAGGAAATCTTTAAGCTGTGCCTTAGAGTAAAAGAAACGAGAATCAGTCTCGCTATCAATACAGCGAGGTCTGAAATTCAAAAAGTGACGAACAGCTTCTTTAATGGCTTTATCAGATTCATCCTGAATCATAAGATTAGAAAAGTTCATAGAGTTAATATCAACTTCCTCGCCATTAATAACTGCAAAATGGTCGTTCACAATCTTATAGTCTCTCATGCTTTTTCTCCTTTGAAATTCATAACGTTGTAAGGGATTCCGCTGGTGGTATAATATACTGAAGTGATTCCCCTTTCTTTTATTGCTTTTTCACAAGCTGGACAAGGTTTAGCACACCCAATTGTGCCGTTCTTAAGCTCTCGATATACATAGAGCGTGGTTTTATCCCAATCAATATCAAGAAATTTTGTCTTAAGCAAGATTTGCATCTCAGCATGACAAATTCCATTATTCTTAACATTCTGGTCATAACCACGCTCTACGTTATATCTTTTTTGGGTGGGATTAGTTTTATTGGTATTATATCCTGTTGCCAAGATTTTATTACCATAAACCAAAACCGCACCAATAGATTGCTTAGGATAGGTAGAACGTTTAGCTGCTTCCCTTGCCCTCAACATGAAGCGTTTAATAGTGGCTTCACTGGGCATTGCATCACCTCCTTTCTTTTACGATTGTCTCCAACCCAGATAAAAGATGAACCAAACAAAAAGATTGGCATAAAGAATGAAACCTTCAACGCTCATAGAATTCCTCCTTTTTCTTTTGCATTAGATATTGTGAGTGTGATTATATTATAACAGAATCACAACTCATTGTCAATATCTTCTTGCGTAATTTTACTGTCTGCCAACATAACAAGAATACCAATGAGTATAAAAATAAAATAGAAAAGAAGGTTCCAAAAATGGAGATGGTGTGTTATGAGCTTATAAAACATGAGCGTGCCAAAAATGATAATATATACAATCCCCATGGGTGTATATTTGCCACAGTCTTTGTTTCTTTCTGCAAGCACAGCCTTGTCTGCTTCTTCATCAACCTCCTTTACACAAAAAGAGACAAGCCACGAATCCTTAATAATACTAATATAAGATTGAGTTGCTTCTAAACTTCCAAGACATTTACAAGAAAAACTATTTTTATCATTCACCTCCTTAATAACTTTGTCCCAGCTTTTACACCCATGATAATTAGGCTCAAACCAACTCTTGGCCGTATCAAACATGGCGTCTTTAGCTTCCTCTTCTGTGTTATAATAACTTACGAATTTATATTTCTCATTATTATAACGACATCTTTTAGTTTGCGTGAGTCTATACATAGATGACCCCCTTTCTAAAGTAAATTTTTAATGATTATAAACTGCCAATCTACGACCAGTATTGGCTCTCCAACAAAGACCACACTGGTCACAATGAATGTTGAGCATATGACCTTTCCCTCCAGTCTTTTTAGGCTTAGAAACAGCAGGACAATGAGGAAGCTTGGCAATCTCAGGGTCTGTTCCATCATCCCAAACAAATTTATTCAGCTTATCGAAATTATACCCCTTAATGTTATCCTTCCACTCAGAGATATTAATAACAAAGTTGGAAGGAAGACCTCCTTTCTCTTCCAAAAGTTTCTGAACTTCATCAAAGCGTTTGGTGTAAAGATAAAACTGAATGCTAGGAATCTCTTTTGCCAACTCATAACATCTGACAAGATAATTGTAATCAATAATCTCACCAGAGCTGTGGAAGCGAAAAGCCTTAATAGGATTACGACGCTTTTTAAGGCAATACTCCTTAATCATCTTGAAACCAAGGTCGGGATTATTACGCATGATGAGCGTGTTTTCTCCATTAGAAGGAGCGACTGCGTTATAGTGAAGCTTAAGCCCTTTAACTGCATAACAAGAATGCTGACAGCCTTCACACACTCCACCACATGTGCCTTTAACATTTACAACCGCTTCTCCATTTTTGAGTTCAATATAATCATTGCCCGGAAGCATGTTAAAAGTAGGAATCTTACCAATCTTAGAATTTCCACTGGAAATATGAACCTTAGCAGTGTTACGATTATAGCTCAAAGAAACACGAAACTTCATAGACATTCCTCCAAAAATGATTTTTTCTTAGAAATTAAGATTATTTTCTTTAATAAGGCGACGCATGACCATCATATTGGGCTTTCTAAAATTAATAGAAATTGAACACTTACCAGTTTTTACCCAAATAGCATGGTCTCCTTTTTGTCTGGAAAGAGAATATCCATTAGCCTTAAGGACCCGAGAAAAATCCCGATAACTCATATTCAAAGATTTGTTGTTGTATTGCTTCATCGACTCCTCCTTTGAAATCAAATAGTTTTGTTAATATAATCAGAACAAACAAACTTATCACTCCCACATTTACACCTAGCATTACCGCTTTTACAGGCGTAATAATATTTACTAGCACGAATCCATTTATAGGTGCGGCCACAATTATTGCACTTTGCAAAATAACGGTAACCACTTTGGATTATTTCAACCCAATCCTCATAAGAATTTGTTGTTTTAATAGGAAGAAAATTGTAATTTTCATTTACCTCTGAGGCAATCTTTTTCCATTTACTTCCATGGTCCATACAATCAGGTACAGAATGAATTACTTCATGCATAATAGTACAATGAATCTCCTCTGGTTTACACTTCCTGAGATATTTGTAATTTATCTTAATCTTATAATTAGAAGTTCCATGAACTTTAGAGCAAAAACCATACATCTTATAGCTGTTATTAATAAAACCCACGTTATAAGTGTTCTGAGAGCAATCGTATCCCAAAGATTTGAGAATTGCTACATCTTCTTTGATTTCATCCATCAAATCCTTCCAAGTATAGGTGCTGGTATCTTTACGAATAGAGTGTTGCTGGATAACTTTGTCCATCAATCATCCTCCTGTCCGTTATTATAAAATTCACGAATATATTCCTCTCCGCACTCATCGTCTACTTCCCAGCTTTCGTCGAGATAATAGTTTTCCTCAGGAAGCGGAATATCCTCGTTATATTTAGCATTATTGATTGCTTCGGCAAGCGTGTCGGCCTCAACCTCAGCCACAGCAGTAACAGTCCAAGAAACAGGAATCTTCCAAGTCTTCATAATTTTGTCCTCCTTAAAGAGCCTTTCCAATAGAAATTTTTTCGTTAGTTGCTAAATCTTTAATATAAGCGGAACAGCCTTTGTAAACTCCATAGCAATAATAAAATTCACAAATTTCTTTCTTAATAATGAATCCTTCTTTATCCTGACCTTCAAGATAAATCACATGCTCATTATTATTTCCAATACCATTTGCATGGGATACCTTTGTGAACTTCAAACCACTACTTTCGACCGCCTTTCTAAACTCAATGATATTATCGCAAGCTTTATGATTACTATAACAATAATCTTTAAAATTTTTCTGGTTTGCAACTATGTATTTATTAAAGTTATTAACAATGATTCCAAAGCACTGTTTCCTAGTCATATCTTATCCTCCTCAAGCATAAATGATATTATCGCAAGCATAATCACTATTAAGAAAAACTTCTACAGCTTTCTCAATGAGCCGTTTTCCGCCAACAACCTGTTTAACCTCTTTGCCTTTAAGAAGTATTGACAAGAGATAAAGTTCCTGAACAAACTTGTTCGCTTCGTTTTTAATAATTACTTTAATCTCATCACATTGTACTTCTTCTCCAAAAACAGTGAATTCCTTAGCATCTTCAAACTTCAGGTTAAAATTAGAAAGGTTCATCAAATCACCCCTTTGAAAATAATAATGTTCCCAGAAGAAAGCTGGTTAATCCAATCTAAAAACTCTTCCCTGGAATTTTCCTCCGTCATAAAAGCAATGTAATTAGTTCTCAAATCCTCTCCAATAATTGCAACCATACAAGGGGTTGGGCGAAGCATATTATCAGGAGCAGTAACAGCTATATACTTACCAAAACAAGCATATTTTTTTGCCTTATCTTTAAAAGCAAATTCTTTTTTTGCCTCAAAAAGGTCATATTGACGTCCTTTCAGGCAAGTAATGTTAGAAAAACGATTATTCATAAAACTCGTCCTTTACAACGTCAAAATAATTATTTAAAATCCCATGTGTAAAATAATACTCAGCTCGTTCATCAGGATTATTAAAAACAAAAGCCCTAACAAAACTTTCTTCTAGTAATTCATCTAAGAAGATAACTCTATAATGACCAGCCGTTACTTTAAAATATAATATATAATTACTTTTTGTTTCTTCTCCGGAAGAATGGATAATAATCAAAGGTTTTTCTCGTTTAAAAACAAGAAAGCTTAGTGGTCTTGTACTATCAATATATTCTTTTATTACTCGTGTAATGTTCATTTTAAACCTCCTTAAACCTCTTACCACTCATTTTCACAAACTATTTGGCCTTTTTCAATTCTTTCTAAGTACTTAAAAAATGCATCGAAACCTTCTTTTTCTTTATGAGCCTTAACAGCTATTTCATTTCCGAAGCAATCGTAAAAAGAAATATAACATTCATAGCTAAAAGAGTAAAACACAAAAGAAATATACTTACAAATACATATTACCCCTGTAGCTCTGTTGAAAACTTTGATATCTTTAAGAGGGTTGTAATAGGTTTCCATAGGATTTTTTAATAATTTTTTTGGAAGTGGAGAATATGTGTATGAAGGTTTCATGGTTTCCTCCCTTTTTGGTTATACTTTAGGAAATGATTTTGGTAATATGATGCATAGATATTACCTTTTTGTGATTTATACAGTCTAAACAATATTCCACAGCTTTTTCCACTTTGCTTTTATCATTTATAAAACAAGCAGAAACATTTAAATTGTCTTTGTTATAAAAATCAATTTGATAAATATCGTGACTAATAAAGTTGTAAACCGCCAAGGTTCTACAATCATTATATTCTACACGTTCTATAGTAATAATTGAGAAATTCTCATCCGTTTTTAAAATGGTACTTTGTATTCCAGAGGCCATATTAATCACCTTCTTCTCATAGGGCTCTTAAATCTATTATTCCTTTTTTAATCTGAGAAAATCGTTTTATCACATCATCTCCGTAACAAGTTTCTTCAAATTTTATTAAGCCTGATTTACTATAATATATGATTTTGAATAAATCTTTACTTGTTTTTCGAAAATTTGGAGTACAAAAAGAAATATAATAAATACTTTCCACTTTTCCAGTAAGACCAACTACAGATATTTTTTTATCTAAAATCAAAACATCTTTTGCCGTCTTAATTGCGAGTTTAATTCCACTTGGAAGATTTTTATCATTATTCATTTTTTTTGCCTCCTTTACTAAAAGAGATTAAAGAGGGGTGGTTTCCCACCCCTCAATAATAATTACCAAAAATTACCAAATCTCCTGAATATTCTCAGCCTTAACGGTCATACAATCAGGCTTCTCCTTCCTAGAGTCACTAAAATAACTATTAAGGACAAGACCACTCTTCTTCAGGTCATCAAGAGAAACCTCCTTACCATTAAGAATATACTTAACAGAAGCCTTATTGGGGGTAGAATACAAGCGAATGTACTTATTCCCCTTATGCTCAACAACGAGACCTTCATAACCCTTAGCCCACTCACCAAACGGAAGCTCATGAGTAAGAATCTTACCAGCCTCAACTTTCTCCTTAACACACTTCTGATTCTTATAATCAATTCCCTTACGAACTGTCATATCAGAAATCTTATAAGCAACCACTCCGTTGCGCTTGGCTTCTGCGTTGAGCTTAACATCAGAAACGAGACGAATCTTGAAGAAAGAACCATTCTGCTTACGGGACAAAGTGTCAATAATCATGGAAGTATTCATAGTGTTTCTCCTTTTCTTTTTGAAAGATTTGTTGTTGTTAATAGAAGCTAAAAATAAAACTTAGATTAGTTGGTCTTCATATCGTATCCCACCTTCTTGCAGTATTTAACAAGAGCCCTATGCTCATCATTGGTAACATTACGATTGGACATACCACGAGCCTGAATAACACGATTGCCTTCAATCTCTACTGTTACCAAGCTCTTATCCATTTCCTTTCTGAGACGAAGGAACAGAATAATACACTTATTATCAATAACTCTCTTAATATAAGAGGCTACACAATGATTCAGAGCATTACCTTCCTTCTTAACATCCTCAGAATTTTTGGGAGGAATAACACAGTAGTCCCCGATAGCAACGCCGACGACATCTTTATACTTAGACTCAAAGATTTTCTCATCTTCATCAGTTACCTGAATCTTGAAATTGCGTGCTGCAATATCATGAGTAAGCTTAAGATAGCTACTGTACAGTGTGGGCACACTTCCATTAGAAGTAGCCATATAAATATAATCCTTAAGGTTTTCCACAAAAGAGGACACAGAAGTATACCCCTGGTTGACACTCTCAGAACAAATATAATTCATAAACTTACCAAGAGGATAAAGAGAAGAGATGTTAATTGAACGGGTTCTCCAATCATTACCCGAAAAGATGCTCAAACAATAATACAAGACACCTTCAGTCGGGAACCCAATATTATAAAACTTCAAATCTTCCTCATAATTAGCAGCCTTAACCGCCAAATCTAAGAGTTGCTGGTCAGTTCTCTCAATATTCTTATCCCTACGAACAGTAGGATTCAAACCCTTAAGAAAACCCTTAACTTTACACAGTTTATACAAGAAACGTTCATATGTGTCATTAAGCTTTTCTGCTTCCTTATAAACTTTGGGGTCAATATCAAACAGCTTATTCATGGGAACAGCAGTAGTTGCAGGAGTATTATAAGCAATAGACACCACGTCTGCGGGACAAGTCTTAAGAATGATTTCATGGCAAGGATGAGCCTTTCCATCGTAAACTTCTCTAAGGTTCATCTTAAGGTCATTTCTTTTGATTTCATACATGAAATTTATGAATTCTTTGCCTTTTGTTTTGTTTAGCGCTTCTCTGTAACCACCAAATCTTGCCTCAGTAGTATTTACCTCCTTTTCTTTATAGTCATAATAAGTAATTTCTTTTGTTACGTCAACCAAAGGAATAAGGTAATCATACCGAGGAGACATCTTAATAGACTTACAATCCTGAGAAATGGTATAGTTGCAATTTCTTATGACTACGCTTCCAAGATTGTAACAATAGCCAACCACATAGCTGAAATCACCTGTCTTGGTATTAACATTAATATAGTTACCATCAGCTTCACCCTTTTCTACATAAGAGAGTGTAGAAATGTCAAACATAGAACAATTGCTTCTACCAGAATATTCCAAATACGTCGGAGTCTCTGCGGGAGTAAAGCCATCTCCATACATTTCTCCATAAATGGTGAAAAGCTCGTCGCTCTTCTGCTCGATGAGCTTATTAAGCTTGTTAATTTCTCTACGAATCTTTGCAGTTTCGTCGTTTTCTGTCTTATTATTGAAAAAGTCGTTGTAGGTGTGAGGGGTCTTGAAGAAATCACCAATTCTGCTCATAATTTTATCTCCTTTTAGATAAATATAATTTGGTTTGTAATGTTTGGATAAAAGTTAAAAATTAAAAACTATTCTACTTCTTCGTAAGAGCAACCATCGCCATAATAGTACATATTTCGTTCGGAAACTCCATTACTCATCTTAATCGTTGCAAAGAATCCTCCTTCAACTTCTTTAACATCAGAAGCTTCAAAACAAACCTTCTTCACTGCATTAAAAGGAACTAAAACTTTATATTTCTTAGGAGGAGAAAACAAATCTCCAAAGACTTGGACGTAAGTAAGATAAGGAACCATAATAACCATACGATGAGAAGTGTAAAGAGAACAAATTTTCTCAACCTCTTTCTTGTTAAGTTGGGACTTATCATAGATTCCCACCATAGATTCATCATGCCGTTTGAAACGATAAATACCAATATCTTCCTTTTTCATGAATTTTCCTCCTTTTTGAATATAGAATACATAATAGTTTTTCCTTGAGAATAGCCCCAAACCGCAGCTTCGCTAATGGGAGTTTGTTTTGCTATGCTGGTTTTGATTCGAGCTATCGCAAAATATTCAGCTGCTTCGAGAGTGGGAGCGGAATAAACATCTATCATCATCCCTTCATTATTATAAACTCTTACAATAAATTTTTCATTTTTCATAAATTTTCTTTATTTTTGAAATTGGAATACATAATAAATTTCCCTTGAGAATAACCAAAAACCGCAGCCTCATTTATAGGGGTCTGTTTTGCTATACCAGCTTTAACATGGGCTATCGCAAAACGTTCTGCATCTTCGAGGGTGCTGGCGGCATAAGTATTTACCTTTACCCCGTTCTTGTTAAAAAGACTTACAACAAATTTTTCATTTTTCATAAATTTTCTTCATTTTTGAAATTGGAATACATAATAAGTTTTCCTTGAAAATAACCATAAATCGCAGCTTCGCCAATAGATGTTTGTTTTTCTGTATTGTTTCTACTAGCTTTGATTTGGGCTATCGCAAAACATTCTGCATCTTCGAGGGTATTAGCTATAAAATTATTTACCTTTACCCCGTTCTTGTTAAAAAGACTTATAAGAAATCTTTCCTTTTCCATGAATTACCAATCTCCTTCAAAAAAGTAACGATAGTCGTCATAATCTTTTTTGTCTAATAATTTTTTTAACATCATACACCCATTTTCACAGCCACTTATTTGCCACTCATACGGTAATTCATCAACATTGAAAATGTTTGTATATGCTGTGCGTAATTCTTTATTAGATAAAATACCTTCTTCAACAAAATCATTTGCTTTCTTAATAACAAAACACTTGTTGAGAACTTCCTCAACATCCTCTCTCATAACTTCAAAATAGTCACAGTTATCCAATGTAATGCCATAGGATTCTGCAACATCATAAAAAGCCTGAAGGATTTGCCATTGCTTTCGCCAATATACTTCTTCTGTAAAAATTGAAGCATAGGGGTGAAGACCAGGAGTAGCATAAGTAGCTTCATAAAAAGGTAGAGCATCTTTTTCCAAAGCGGAAAGCGCATTTGGTGTTTCCCCCATTTCAAAATTTTTGAAAGTAAAATAATGCTCTATATTTATGAAATTCTCTACTGTTAGTTTGGAATCTATTGCTTTGTCTGGATGCCGTTTAACAGAAAAGATGTGTAAGTCAAGTCCCATTTTTGTTTTCTTTCATGAAATTATTCCTCGTTTAATAAGCTCATCTAAGAGTTGTCTATCATTGAAGTTCGCAAGGATTTTTTCGTTTTCTTTGTCGTAATTGAAGTAAACTATTGTGCCATTGTATGTATAAATACGGTTATCTTTTACAACAATTACGCCATTGTCTTCTCTTTCCTCTCCTTCCCAAAATATTTCTCCGTTCAGTTTGTAACCAGCTGGTTCAAAAAAGTTATCAACTAGAAACTTAAGCCATTCGACGTAGTTGTAAAATTTTTCTCCTTCGTTCCAGGCTACATTCCCAGCATCGTTGATTCGCCAATCGCACCAATATCCGGGGGCTGTCCATTTTTTTCTAATTTCTGCAAGCTCTTCTGGAGTGTGGCTATTTAAATCAATGAGGCTTTCGAAGTCAATAACGCCTTTACAAGCACCTTCTGGCCCAACGTAATATAAGCCATAAGGCCCCATATTACCTTCTAAGCAATTTAAAGCCCAGTTGACATCTTTTGCTTTGAGCTTTTCTATATCTCTGGGCTCATGTCGTGTTTCACCAAAGTCATTAATAAATTTAATAAACTTTTTGCTAAAAGGTTTGTCAGGAATCAATTCCCCAGAAAACCAAGTAGTGTATCCCATAATTCAGCCTCCGTTTTTCAAGATAAAGCTTTCTTTTAACCCTTCTAAGGTTTCGATGTATTCTTCATATCGTCTGATATTTTCCATATGAGCATTTTGTTCTGTTGCAGTAGCACTTCCTTTTAGCCAAAGTCTTTCGTTTGAAAGAGCTCTGAGTGTGTCGTCAATTTCGTCAGCATATAGGATTTGAACCCACGCCTTAACCATCTCGTCCATTGTGCTCTCCTCTTTTTATGTTTGAGATATGTCTAAAAGCAAATCAGTAAAATATTCTATTGCGTTTTTCTCTTTTGCAAAACCAAGGCTTTTATGTGTGGCATATCTTTCTTTCGTATCATAGAAAACTACATTATAACCAGGGTCCCAAAATTCTATCGTAATATACTTGAAAAAAGAAGCATAATAAGGGAGACTTATGTTGTACTTATTTGAATCTAAAAGATAAAACGGAAAAGGCTTTTCAAGTTCAAAAATGGTGTATTTTTCTATACCTCTTTTCCCTAAGTCTTCTACAATTCTTTTCATAAAGTACATTGTTTTTGTGATATGTGTAAAAGCAATTCGTTAAAATATTCTATTACCTCTTTCTCTTCTAGAAAGGGAATATTTTTATATCCAGCAAATTTTACTTTCGTATCATAGAAAACTATATTATAACAACAGCTTTTCCAGAGCTCTATCGTAACATACTTAAAATAATTGGCGAAGGGAGATTTTATATCAAGTTTGTCTAAATCTAACAAATAAAGCGGAAAAGGTTTATCAAGTTCATAAATGATGTATTTTATTACATCTCTTTTTCTTAGGCTTTCTACAATTTCATTCATAAAAACACCTCCTAATGGCTACTCTCACTCACCAACTTTCTCTGTTTGTATAAATTTAAAACTTAGAACTTAAGAGCCTGAAGAATATCGGCAAAGCTGCCAAGCTCTTCATTACCATTAAGCCCAGCTTCAATGAACTTTTGGTCAGCCGTCTTTCTCAGAGGAACACAATGCTGAGAGAAATCAGAATAAGCCAGATAAGCACCATACGCAGTACCGTTGAAATCTGCCAAATCGGGAGCTCTATAGCAGGAAATCAAATCAGCACAACGAGAAGCAAAATTATCTGCTCTACGCTGAGTGTCCATATGTTCAAGGTCCATCATCTGAGCATATGCATCAAAGATGTCCTTTTCAGTAATCTTAATCTTGCACAGGGTATCAGCATAGGCTTCCAAAGCAGACATCTGCTTCTTTTCCAGAGCAATCATCTTCTCAGCAACCTGAGCAATACGAGAAGAAGCACTTGTTGTGTGTTTGAGAGTTACGCGATTTCTGGCCCCAGCAAGGTTGCGACCAATCTGATTAGAGCAGAAAAGCCGAATAGTACTCAAAGTCATGGTGAAAGAACAACTTCCATCGTGAGAACTAATCAAAGACAGGAAGTTATCCACGGGTTCACCCTTAATCTTATCAGCGCCAATCTTATACTGAAGGAACATCTTGGAACCACCATTCCAAACCTTGCCATAGGCAGGAGTAACATTAAAGCCATGCTTCTCAATCTCTTCCAGCAAACTCATCATGTAATACACGCTATCGTCAAACTGAAGAATGGAATAGCGGTCAGTCATATGACGACCAATAACCTCGTCAGTCTGGTTGTTAATAAGATAGAAGTCGTTGGGAACCTCCTCAATAGCACCAGAAGACAGCTTACGCATAGCAGGAGACTTAATAGCTGTAAAGTCAGCCCCAATCTCCTTGATAAGCTGCTCAGTAGACCCCTTAAACGTGCTAAGGTCAACAGTGCCATAACTATTAACATTGCACCGTCTACCATTGATATACTCGGGAGACTTAGGAATTACCAAAGAATTATAAGTGGGAAGAACCACGGTCTCAGTAGCAGTATCAATAGCCTTAACGGAATCGAGGATGGTGTTCAGAACAGTGCTCACAGTAGACATAATTTGTTCTCCTTTCAGTTACAGAAACAGTTGGTTGATTAAGGTAAAAGTTTGAGATTTAAAAGATTAAAAAAAATTACTTACGCTCGATAGTCGTTACACCATCTTTATAAACACCTCTATGAATAGCGCTCTCGTAAAAAGCCTTATTAATCTTCAACTTTTCGTAGTCATAGGGTTCAACCTTGGACCTCTCAATCTTATAATAAATCTCATTCTTATTATGCTTTTCTTTGATAAAAACAAGCTTATTATCGTCGTTGTAAAAACCACCAGAAGCAAAAACAGTCTTGGTAATGATAGTAGCCATAAATGTTCCTCCTTAGTTTTTAGTAAGTCTCACTAGCAACCTTAATAACAGTGTCAAGCTCTTCTTTGGTGGAAGCAAAGGTTACGCCATAGTCACTAGATGTGAAGCGTACACCAGTTCTCTTTTTCCACCATGCCCTTCTTTCCCGTTCGTTTCTTGTGTTTACAGTCATCAAAGCCTTAAGATAGAGCTCACCGAGTTCAGCTTCTTTGCTCCACAAATCAACATATTTTGTGATGCTGTCATAAACATGGTTGCTGGTGCGATTGAAACAATTTTCTTTGAAATAACCACCAACATACTTATCAACGTCCCACTCAAATCTGCCAGCTTGGTTTGTGTTAGGGAGAACTCCAGTTCCACCAGTATAGTACTTGGCAGCAATATCAAAAGCATGACTCATTGCCTTGCAAGTTTTATTGATAAGTTTGAGATTCTCAGGGGAATCCTTCAAGGTTTCAGTTCCAATTCTCTTAACCAAATAATGGCAAGTATATTTAAACAAACTTCCTCTTTCAAGGGGGATGCAATACTTATTAATAGCCTTGAGGCACCCTTCTTCCATTTTAAACCTAGCCTTATAATCGGCAGGATTTTTAGAATCAAAGACAGAAATATTTTCTTTAAAATCCGCGTTCTGACCAGCACTATAGTCAACTGCGAGATTAATGAGTCCATCGTCAATCATCTTACTAATAAATCTATCTTTTAAAGCTTTTAAAGTAAGAGCCACGGCTCTTCCAGAAGTGCCAGATACACAAGAATTGGACTCATTAGGTAAGTAAACGTTTGTAATTAAAACATTTTTAATGGGTTTATAATATTTTGCGAAAAGCTCATCTTTTAAAGCTTCCTCTTCGTTGATGAACATTCCTTGGAGAATGCTGTAAGCACCCCAAGCTCCACATTCAATACTAAAAGTTTCTTTTGTATTCTCAGAGCATTTACCATCAAAAACTTTAAAGAAATAGACCTTAGATTTTTTCGTCACGTAATACCTTTTAATTTCCTTAAAAGATTTATTATACTTAAAAATCCTAATACAAAAACCATCATCAGTCTTGGAATAATAAATAGGAATTACAGAGCTCGTCATCTTCCCAATATAATCATTAACTTCCTCATCAACATTCTTAACATCAAGATTAAGAACATCTTCCAAGTCTTTAATAGTTTTTTCACTAGAGACTCTTGGGGCAAAATTCTTATAAAATTCAGCAAATTTATAAAAGTTTGCAAAAGTCTCGCTTACTCCCATGCTTTTAGCAAATTTTGTAAGCTCATTCGCTTTTTTCTCTTGCCGACCATAAGAATATGCATTACACATAGTTCTGCAAAGGAACTGATAAAACATTTTATTGTAATACTTACCTTTGTGAGCTTCCCAGAGAATATTACCCCTCTCATCCCAAGGAGTAAGAGAATCATTAAACAGAAAAACCCTGTGAATTTCTCTTCCCGAATCATCTTCAAAGGAATAATACTGTTTTTTATAATAATCGAATTGCGATTTATGAGCGGTATAAACAGGGGGTCTCAGATTATTTTCAGATTTTCTGTCATATCTCTTGGTATTAGTTACTACCGAACTAAACTCAATAAAGCCATAAGTGTCGTTGTACTTAACATAAGGACAATGCCTATCCTTATCAGAAGGATTAAAAATCGTCCACTTATCAAAGCCATACAATTCCTTCACTTTATCGAGACCGAATTTAGAAACCTCATTCTTAAAAACTCTATTTAAGTGGGGGAAATAAAGGTCAGTTCCATTTTTTCTTTCGATAGTAATACAAACGGGGTCAACAAACTTATAGTCAGGTACTGGAGTAGCAGCAACATAATCCTTAATGATTTGAGATTTCTGAGCGTCAGTGTAAGCCATAATGGCCTCCTTTCTTAGTTGTGGAGAAAGGGGAGGGAACCCCTCCCCAATCTCAGTCGTTGGTGTTAATAGACTTTACTAATAATTATCCAAGAGCTCTACGCAACACCTTCAAGATGTTTTCATAAAGAAGCTGAGAATAATTGACCCTAGAACCCCATCCTCCTTTCACGAAAACTTTATAGCTCTTAGGAGCATAGTTTTCGATATACCTCTGGTTATCACTATCGCTAATGATATAACAATTGGTATTATTAAAAGCGGAGAAGTTCTTCTCGTGGCCTCTACCACGACAATCGGTGAACGCATTGCCATCGAACAGAATCACATTACAATTGAAGCAATGTGCTTTCTGAAGCTTACGATAAATGGGATGAATTTCATCATCCAAATCATTACCACCATAAGCTTTGATGAAACGCTGTCCTTTGCTATGCATCTGCTCACCGACCTGACACGAAACCAAGTCATATTCAAAGAACGGGAACCTACGCTCCAACGCATCAAGAGACTTAAGAATCGTGTTTACCTTAACAACGTTGTTACTAAAAGAACCAGACGTATCAATGAACAAATTCAGATGAAGCTTGTCAAAACCATTGACATAACCATTATCATCTTTATAAGTAAAGATACGCCAGTCCTTACGACCAACATCATAAGGATTGATAACACCGAAATAACCTCTACCAGCGTATTTAGTACGATTGTTCTTCTTTTCGAAGTTCTGGAAGATTGCAGCGATGTTATCAGTCAAAGAATTATCAATATACTTGTTCAGCGTAGAATCCAAAAGCTTCTGCTTCTGAGACTTATTCTTATGCTGGTCAATAATACGACAATTCTTGTCGATTTTCTCAAGAAGCTTCTCAAGCTCCTTCTTCTTATTCTCCTTATCATCGTCTTCTTTGTTAGAAGTAGGAGACGGCATATCACCATCTCCCTTTCCGGGTTCACCACTACCGGGCTTCATGATGACAGTATTACCTCCTCCCTTACCTTCCTTTTTGGGATTGTGGTTATGACCATTCTCATCAAAATCATCATCAACAAGAATGATGGTAGTGATTGTGTCATCACCCATGGTTCCACCGGATTCCTTGTTCTGTTTTCTGGCACAATCTCCAGCAGACTGCTCTTTCCCGCTCTGATTCTTACTATCATACTTGGGGTCAAACTCATCAAGAGTCTTCTTGTCATTGTTCTCGTACCAATCTTTGCAGATTTTGTTGAACAAATCTTTGATGTCGTTCTGATAATAAGAAACAGAATAATTTCCTCTGTCTCCATTATCCATATCATAATATTTCTCAATAATGTTATCAACAATATTGAGATGTTCTCTCTTACCACTTCTGAAACGGACGGTGTAATAAAATGCTTCAAAAGCGTTCGTGGGCTTCTGTCCTTCATAATTGTTCATAAGAACAATATTCTTTTTGAAGTTAACACCGTAATAATAATCCTTAAAGACTGTCTCAATACGCTCATCCTCAAATACATTGAAGAGATACGCATCAGTTTCATCTCTGGTCCCCATCAAACCTTTCGGAGTGATAAGAGCATGAGAAATCTCATGATAAAGAACACTTCTGATACACTCTTCGAGGTCATCAGTGCTCTTCATCTTCTCAAACATGGATTCCATTCCCTTATAAGAAATGGTAATCTTATCAATGAGAGGCTCATAATACGAAGTATCAGCTGTCGTACTGATTTCGGTATCAATGTTCCTCCCAGTGTAATAACTAATGGGGACGGTCTTCAAGATAGTCTTAAACATGTTCAAACTGACTTCCATAGTTTGTTCTCCTTTCTTGATGTGGGGGAGAGAGGATTAACCCCTCTCCCCAATTTATGTTTACACTTACTTAAAAAACGATTAGAAGCTCCAAGCAGCCAAATCCTTATCAGAGGGCTCGAATTCAACAATGTCAGAGCAACGGTCGACAATGGCCTCAGGAAGAGACATTGCCGCGCCCTGAATGAACAGGTTCATAGTTGCAATGACATTGAAGTTGGGGTGAATCTGAACCGTCTCACCCTTAAACTCAAAGCTGGGCTTGTTATCCAGAATGCCCTGAAGCAGCTTCTGGGTGTACAGAGGTAGAGTATTAAACTCATCGAGGACGATGGTCTTACCCTCCTTGATAGCCTTAGAGAAGGCACTGCTCATAAAACCGGGCTGGCCACGGTCGAAATCAAAGTCCTGGAGCAGCTGCTCAGGCTGGGTATCGCCCTTGCAGATAACACAAAGATTACCCGCTTCCTTCATCGCCTTGGTAGTCTTACCAGAACCAGGCTCACCGAAGTAAACCTTCAAACGAGTATTGATAACCCGAGAGGGCTTATTCAGAGAGAAGATACCCATGATGGAGTTGAATTCCGGGCTCTTCATCTTATCCTCGATAGCCTGAGCAAACGGACTATCAATCAGCTTGAAGTAGTTTGCCGCGTAACGACGACCAGCATCGAAGCTCTCAACGCACCGAAGCGCGAAAGTATTGATGAAACGAGCATTCGGGCTGAACTGGAACTCAACGAAGAACTGACGAAGGTCATGAATGGCTTTCTCCAGAGCGCCGGAGCCAAACATCTCATCGAAGCACTTAAACTTGTCAGGATTCTTACTCATGTGCTCACGGAGATTGAATTTCTTGGAGTTCTTCTTAGCATCTTCGATACCCTCGCAGATGTCCTTAAGGGCATCAACACGGGCTTCATCGGTCTCTACCATATTCTGGTGAAGAGGATTGAAGTTGGACTCGATAGAATCCTCGTACTTCTTAATGGTCAAACCGCCATCAAGCTTATAGACTGCCTCAGGCTTCACGCCCTTCTTCTTTGTCTCCTTGCCCGTGATTTCAGCTACAAACGCGCTGGTTGCATATTCAAACTCATCAAAGGGAAGAGCAGTGAATATACCAGCTACGCCAGCCATCTTGGAACCACGACGACCCAAAAGCTTAGCATCAAAGGTGTCGTTCTCAGTATCGATGGCAGTGACTTCCAGCAGGGAATTCTCATCAATGATGGTTCTACCGCAGCCGGGCTTACCAGTCACCTTATCACCAATCTTGAACACACCGGAACCACTGGGAGTGGTCATAGCCATAGAAATAGCAGAAGAAGCCTTGGACGTGGCCATAGCAAAAGTGGAAGTGGTGGAAGTGATGGAAGTGTTGTTAATGGTCTTCATAATTGTTCTCCTTTTTTAAATACGTTATTGTTGTTGATACTTACTATATCACAAAACACCAAGTAAGTCAATAACTAAATTAAGTTATTAACTGCTTGATGATATTTTTGTGAAATCCGTTAAATTTTAATAGTGACTAATAGACTTTTTGTATTAACGATACACTTTGTTGATATAAATCTTCATATAAGTTTCGCCAGAAGAAGCATAAAAGACCTCAAACCACGCTTCTTCGTTAAGCTTGTTTACTTCATAATCATAATCCATTTGCCCCTCATCAGGGTCTTCAATGAGGTCTTTAACAAAGCTTTCTGCTTCGTTTACAGCATCATTAAAAGAATGGCTAAGATAACTTGCGTTATCTCCATCCTCATAGATGTAAGACGCTGCATAAAGCTGTTTAGTAATAGCCATAATTTTCTCCTTTCAGCTATCTAATGATGAATAGGGACTATATTATAAAGAATCAGATTTCTCTGATTCAGAAAGTTAAAAACTTTAAATAACAATTCGTTTAATGTAACTCTCACGTCTATCAAAAAAGCTTGTATATTTCTTGTCGATTTCAGGCTGTTCTCCTTTTTCATCAACAAGGAAATCAAAAAGAGATTTAAAATAGGGTTCACCAATACAAGAAACAGCTATAGAATAATCATATTTTTTATCTTTTAAAATAAAAAATACCTTTTCTTGTTTGCTATCAGGTTCATAAACAAAAGCGTTAAACCTGACCCTGTAAAGACAATTTCCATTATCTATTATATTGAGAAATTTATCTTTCTCAAAATTCAAATGAGCAATCATCTTATTCTTACCTCCCTTGAAACTCTTGAAACCTTAAACAAATCATCGTAATTAATATAGGTGAACATCTTGTTTGTGAATATAAACTTATGGGAAGACTCAAATTCTGTTAAATGTCCCGTTAACTTTAGACAGATTTTTTCTTCAAATCTCCCCAGTAATAACAAGTTTGACTCATTATAAATACTAAGATAGTATTGAGAAATAGTGTTCATTGGATAAAAAGAAAACCTTGTATATCTTACGCTGTATTTGGTGCCATCTATCTCAAACACAAGAGTTCTTGGACGTTCGAACTTAACACGACCTCGCATAAATATTTCACCTTCACTTTCTAAGTAGGATAGTTGTTTTAGTTGATTTGTATAACTCTTTCTATAAGTTGTACAAAAAGAGTGTGGAGCACATAATCCTCATTTTCAAGACGGTAGTAATCACTGAAAAAGCTACTACCAGATTTATCATAATACATGACTGTCTTAATAGAATTTGTATTGGTTTTATCAACCATATACTCACCAAAACTAATATAATAAGCTAGTTTTCTCAGATAGCGTTTTTTACTGAGTATTAAAGTTGGGTTATCAAGCTTCAATGCTGTGTGTTTAAAGATGGTAACATTACTATTTAGTTCACACCCCTTAGGTAATGAGGGACTCTCTTTCATAAAATCATCTCCTATTAAAAGCTAAAGCAATTTCACTTTTGGACTGTATGAATTGATATACACAAGCTCTTCCGAATAAATTTCTACTGGGGCTTTGTTTAGAATCCAGCGAAACTTTTCTTCTATTGTTTCTTTATTTACAACAGTTTGCAGAAGTAAGTTGTCATCGTTGTAAAAAATCATAACACAATATTCTTGTGGTGCCTCTTCGCTTTCAATCAGCACACAAGAATCATAAAACACTTCATAAATACAGATTCCGCTTTCGCTTTTGATGAGAAGCGAATTTTCAGAATCAAGCTTAACTTTTGTCTTCTTCATAATTATATAAGATGAACATGGGTTGAATTACAATTGAAGTGGTAAATATCACCTCTAAGAATTGTAGCCTTTTCATTTTTTAAGATATTGTTTAATATGTCGCCCAAAAAGTTACCACGCTTTATCATGTGGATTAAAACTTTATCTCCAAATTCAAAGCTCAACTCTTGAACTTGTTCATCTTCTATAAAAATGATGTGGTTAAACTTTACCAAGTAATCTACATGTGGAGGGAATCCGTAAGCTATGAAAACCTCTCTTTCAGTCTCGAACGTAATATCATATTTCACAAATTTCATAAAAGCCTCCTAAGATTCACTGGATGAATCTATAATGTTTTCCCAAACCAATGCCATCCTCAATGAGTTCAACAACGGTAATACCATCATTAAGCATTAAGAACGGTGGTTGCCATTTATAACCTTGACCTTCAAGATAAGAGGTAATTTCGTTTACCTTGCAAGTCTTGAAAATCAAACAGTTATTGTTAAAGATAGAAGAGTAACAATTGAATCTTCTATCATAGCCAATACGAATACAATCACAACCTGAATCTAAGATTAGGTTGCAAACATTGTAGAAGCCCTTTTCAAAGTTCGCTTCTTTTTGGTGCTTAAGAAGAGTTGAAAGCTTCACAGTGAATTTCTTGTTTGCTTTATCGTTGGGGTTAAAAACCCTCAACTTAAGAATCTTGGAATTGGTGTTGTTCATGTTTGAGTCACCTCTCAAAGGACACCAAAGAACCTAAGAACAGAAATGATAAACCCGATAATAAGGATGATATAAAGATACGAAAGGATTTTCCAAGTGGTTTTGTACGTAAAGATATTCTTCAAGAAATTTTTCATGGTTGTGTATCTCCTTTTTATATTGAATATTAGAGCATAGAGCTCTTCTGTATCTACAAGTTATATGTTTTGTAATTTACAAAAAAGATTATAAGTTGTAAACACAAAAGAGCCCTATGAGGGCTCTTGAAAAACTCAAAGAGGTTGATAAACTATTTGACAGAAGTAGCTTTGAAAGTCTTGATTCTTCCATCAGAAAGCTTAATGGTTACCTCTTCTCGTTCTTCAAGAATCTTTTGAAGTACATTGACGGCTTCCTTAACTCCTTTGTTTCTTCCATAATCACTCATGGTTATGCCAAAGCCAATTTGGAGAATGAATATTACGATGAGAAGTAAGATGTTCATTTGATAACCTCCTTTCAGCTCAGCCTGTCAAACAGACTCCATATCGTATCGCTGGGAATGTCAGTGTGGATAAACATCCATTCAATTTGTTCTTCAGTGGACATAATTTATACTCCTTTCTTTTTTAGCCGTTATTTGCTCTGAAGAAGTCGTAATAGGCTCCATCAGACCATTCGTAATCATAGACATGGGAATTACTCCCGAATCTAATTGTATATGTTCCACCAGAATCCGAAAGTAACTCAGCGGACTTAACCGCTTTGTCGAAGCCTTCGGTATAACCTCTGGATTCCATGTGTCGTCCATAAAGGACAAAGCATATTGCAATAACTGCGATGATAACGATGGTTTTGATGAACTTGAATTCGCTCATAAGGTGTTCCTCCTTTTAGGTTTAGAAATGGCTTTGAAGTTCAGGAATGATTTTGTCCTGAATCAGCTCCTCAGCTTTTTCAATAGCTTCTAAACTATCTTTGACATTAAAGCTTTTTAGAATACGAGTTGCTGTCCACTTTGTTGTTGGAGTGTAGATATAAAGCGTATATCTACTAGAGCCATTCTTAAACACTGTAACCCAGTAAAGCTTAAACTTCAAATAGCCGAAGTCTAACTCGGGAAAACCAGTAACATCACTCCAAGGATATTTCATAAAATCACCTCCTTTCTTTTTAAGATTTGTTTGTGGTGAGGTTACTGAGCGTTCACCTCTTCATCACTCAGCTTTTCGACGTGGGTTACGAATGCCGACCCATCATCGTTCCAGAAGCCTTCGATTTCGAAGGAATTGTCGAAGAACTTATTGTTCTGACGAGAAAGGAATTCTCTCATCTTGGTGCCCATAAAGCACTTTACGTGCTCGCCATTACTGACAAGCTCGTAACGACCTTCTGCGGTCAAAGAGATGCTGGCTTTATCAGAAAGAAGAATGGCCTCTCTCTTAGGGAACTTCAGCTCAACCTTCTGAGGATTGGAGACGATAGACTTGTTTGCCGCCATCTCGAAAGCAGGGACAACTTTGAATGAGAAGTTCTTCACAGCTGCACCCTTCTTCTTGTACTCCTCGGTGAGAATGGACACCTTATTCCGCTTGGTAATAACGGCATCCTTAAGAGCAGAAGCCATGGTGCTGCTCTTGGAAGAAGCTTCCTCAAGCTCAGCGAGCTCATCCTTTGCCTTACTCAGCTCCAAGGCAGAGTCTGCGTATACGTCACTGAGAACCTTAAGGTCCTCTTCTCGCTTGTCGAAATGTGCCTGAAGAGAATCAATCTCCTCAGTGATGGAGTTGACGAGGTTGTTGAATTCGACAGGATTGGAGGCAAACTGGTTTGCCAGAGAGATAAGAGCGTTGTTGACGGTCTCGGTCATGTTCATAGTGTTCTTCATTTTTGTTTCTCCTACGCTTTATGGATTAGCGCTAACCATTAAAATGTAGCAACTTTTAACGTGGTTACATATCACGAAGCACGCTTACTTAATCTCACAATTAAGCATGTGACCTCTCGCACCCATCACCTACAACCACTACAGTAAATGGTTCTCTGGTCGTTTGGATTCCAGAGCGTGGGTTAATGCGAAGGACACTAGAGATTTTAAAATCCCTAGTGTCCATTTGGAGTAGTTATTTAGCTACGTTAGTGGGGTGACCACTTTCGTAGTCGCAGTGTTGGCAATAGCGCTCGCCAGTACTGATGTCTGTGATGAGCGGATTACCACAGATGGGACAAGATTTACCCACGGAAAACACTCCTTTCTTAAAACCCAATCTTCATTTTGGGCTTGGATTTAGACTCTGCTTCAATCAGGCACTTAAGCTTAGAAACAGAGTCAGCATACATTTTGTTCTGTTGCTTGGCGTCATTGAGTCGTTGCTCCGCATCGAGGACGATAGAAGCGGTGAAAATCTCCATCGCTTCAGCCTTCTTCAAGGCTAATTGGAGTTCCTCCAGGGACATTGAGATTAGTTCTTTCATGCGTTTTATCTCCTTTCTTTTAAATGTTTGTTATTTTTACTTCCGTTTAGCGTCAAAGCGCATTACGGAAGTGCGGGTCCCATTGAAGGCCGTATAGACCTTGTAGGAAGGTTTGGATTTCAGCTCCAGTCGGTTAGATGTGTGATAGGTGGAAGTTACGCGGTTAGCCATGATATCATTATCGTGGTGACCATTCTTGCAAACCTGATTATTGCAAGTTTCGCAGTTTCTTGTGCAGTTGAACAACATTTTATTGTTCCTCCTTAAAAAAGTTTTTTAGAGCATATGGCTCTTCTCCATACCTAAAATCTTTAGATACAGAGAAGAGCTCCCAATTTTATTTTCGGGAGCTCATTTATTTTTTGAATTTTTATTTTTTGTGTTGGAGAATTATTTCTTGAGTGCATAAGTTAAATACACTCAAGCAGAGAACATGCGAGAACAAGGAAAAAGATTCCTCCAATGAGAAGAGTTGCTGCCAGGGTATCGTGGACGTTTTCGTACCATTTCTGAGTGTGTTTGTGATTTTTCATTTTATTTTACCTCCTAAAACATTTTGAATTTACATAAACAAGTAAGTTTTTTTACCTACTTATATATATATCAGGTATATATCTAGGAGTCAAAAAAATTTTTTAATTAAAAAAAAATAAAATTTTTAAAAATTTCAAAAAAAAAAAAAAAAAAAAAAAAAAAAAAAAAAAAAACAAAAAACTAAAAACTCAAAAAATTTTTTTCAAAAAATTTTCAAAAAATTCAACAACCCAAAACCTCATTTTCCATTTACCCCCAATTCCAATAACAAAAAAGACCGCAAAGTAACCAAAGTCACCTTACGGCCTATCTTTCACCCATCTAATTTTTCATCTCACCCTATCCTCTCTCACCCCAATTACTCTTCCCCAATAATCTTCTTATACATCTCCCAAATTTCTTTCCCCATAACTTCTCTCAATCTTTCCTGCACTTCCCCAACAACTTCCTCCATTTTTCGCGTAGCTTCTATCAATGCTTCGCTATCTTCACCCCCATCATTCCAACACCCATCATTATTCCAACATCCATCATCCATCTCACTTATCCATTCATTTCTCCCAATAATCCCCTCAATCTCTCTCCGGCATTTCCTTATCCTCTTATTTCCATTCTCAACTTCTCTCCTAATTTCCTCAACTTTTCCAATCCCATATTTTTCCTAAACATACTTCATCAGCTCAGAAGTTTTCTTAGCCATGTTAAAAAATTTTTCTTTCCCTACACTCTCAACAATTTCTCTAACATCTTTCCCTAATTCTACCCATCTATTTCTTACACTATTTCCACTATCTATTTTCCAAATTTCGCCTTTTCTAATTTTTAAATTTATAGCAAGACGTCTATAATTATCACCACTTAACCCATCATTCTCAACTCCAAGCTTTTCCCTATCAACACCAAATTTCTTAACTCCTTCAACAATTTCCTTACAAACATCTCCAACAAATTCCCCATCAACATCCCTACACTTTTCCCTTACATCAACCCATTCTCCAGTCTTAGGAAAGAAAACTTTACCAAAATTTTCATTATTTAAATCTTCCCCTTTAACTCCATTCTCATTCCATCCAAATTCTTCCCAAATAACTTCCCTAACAATCTTTCTCACCAACCCTTCATCACTAACAAATTTACAAACTCCCCTGTTAATCACCTTAAAATTCTGCTCATATTCACAGTTCATTACGCTTTCGATTTCTTTTCTAAATTCATCAACAATGTTTCTTTCTTCCCATCTTATAACTTTAAAATTTGCATTGCTTTCATTATTCCTACCGTCATTATCTCTACAATACCCAACTTCATAAAATTCAGGAATACTAATATTAATTTCCCAACTTCTATTTCTCTTCCCATTACTCCCAACACTACCCAACTTCTCAATAATCCCACTTTCAACAATAACACCCTTTTGCATAAATTTTAAACCTTTAAGTCTATAAATCTTCCCAAAGTCTATAAAAACCCCATCACCTAAATCACCCAAACTAATCCCCTTCCTCCGTGCAGCTGCAATTCCCTTGTCTAAAACCTTCCTAATAATTCTCCCAGCAATATTTACAGCGTAATATTTTTCTCTCATAGAACTTAATTTTTCTCTAGCATTAAACAAATTTTTAGTGAGTTTTTCTTTAGTGAAACTATCTTTAATGGCACTATCATTATTTACATTATTTATATTGTTTGCATTGTTTACATTGTTTACTTTATCATTAACAGTGAAATTTTTAACAATCTCACCATCTGTTTTCATATTCGCATTTATATCTATATTAATACCATTAGCATTATCTACCTCAGCTTCAACTTTTCCAAAGTCTTTCTTACTTTCGCCTCTATATTTCTTATTCAACCAATTAAAAAATTTAGAAAACATATATTACTCACTTTCGCTTTAAAAATATAGTTTATAATTTTGCTTATAGCTTTATCTATTCAACAAAAAATTTACAACTAGTTTACAATTCACCCATAATTTATTCACAACTTATTCATAGTCCGTTCACAATCTATTCACAATTCATCTTACAAAATCTATAAACTTCAAACTTTCACCAAATCATTCACTCAAATTCCCCAAATACAACATCTTGTGGTTTACAATTTCTCCAACCACAAATGAAGAATTTTATATATCACTTCGCCATTTTTTGTCAAAGATGCATATAAACGTAAAAAGTAAACTTAAGGGTCTCTCTTGTAACATCCCTCAAACCCTTGGAGTACAACAGTTTCCAGACTTTTTTTGAAAAATCCTTAAGTTTACTTTTTGCTTTAAACATTCGCGCAGACATAGAATAATATATATAAATATAATATAATATAATATATAATAAATATAATAATATATATAATAAATATATAAGCATTGCTAATATATAAGC
>ERZ1026876.212-NODE-212-length-38747-cov-15.394423_pt1 | contig 38747 bp, 28 predicted proteins | sample MGYA00380168_ERZ1026876 | MGnify/ENA primary metagenome ERZ1026876 (study PRJEB33269, sample SAMEA4719804) | human gut metagenome | biome: human-associated habitat; feature: organic feature; material: feces | place: Cameroon | collected 2013-10 ... | reverse complement strand
GCCATCGGCATCGGGTACTACCTCAAAACCAAAACGGCATAACGAAACAGCCGGGAGGCGTTCCAAAAGCGGAAGCCTCCCGGCTGTGTTTTTTATAAGTTGTGTGCTCCGTCGGGTTACTTGAGCAGGGCGCTGTGGTCTGCGCCGTCAATGGTCAATGCCGCGCGGAGGCCGGTGTGGGTCCAGACGACGGCCGCTTCATCGGGGGCGTCGGGTTCCGCCGCCAGCAGGGCGTCCACCGAGACCGTGGTGGAGCGGGAGAGCAGGGTGGTGAACACAAGAGTCTTCACGCCCTGAGCCTTCAGGGTGCGGACCATGCCCAGCGTCAGGTGGGCCGAGGTCACGATGCCGTTGGCGCGGATGGTCAGGGTCGTGCCGTTCTGGGTGCAGGTGTGGGTGATCTGCTTGCCCAGAACGTTGGTGACATACAGCCCCTCCACCGTGACCGGGCGCTCCACTTCCACCGAGCCGGTGGAAGGTGCTTCTGCCCCTTCGGTGGGCGTCACGGTCGGCTGGGCGGGCTTTTCGGGTTCGGGTACATCACCGGGCTGGGAAACATCGTCACCCTTCGCATTGCGGCGGGTGATGGTGGTGCCCACCTGCAAACCGGAGAACTGCGTTTCGCCGTTGATCGAATCGCCAATGGCCACATCGCCGCCGCCAGTGGCATCAATGGTCACTTTACCCTCGATGATGATATCGGACTTGGCGTTTACCTCGCCAATCGTCTCATAAACGCTGCCACTGCCAATGGCCGCACCACCGCCGATAGGATAGTGTTCATCGTCCTCACCTTCACCGCCTTTGGCAGTGATATTGGGCGAACCGTCTTCGGTACTCTTGATGGAAATTTTGTTTCCGTTTCCGTCGGCGTCCGGCGTACCTTCTGAGCCGCCGCCGATTCCAGCGGCGCTAGTGCCGCCCTGCGCGTTCTCGATGGTGACATTGCCTTCAATGGTCACATTGCCAAGGCCGGTACCGGTATTACCACTGCCACTACCGCCACCGATACCAGCACCACCGACGCCTCCTTGTGCGTTTTTGACGACGGTATCACCGTTGATGGTTACATTACCTGTACCTTGGTAACCACCGCCAATGCCGGCGGCGATATCGCCGCCAGTGGCTTCTGTAATGGTGCCGCCGCTGATAGTTACATTGCCATCACCGCCGACAATAGTATCACGGCTAACAGATAAACTGCCGCTACTACTGCTACTAACTGTGCCGTTCGTCTTTGAACCCATACCACCGCCGATGCCAGCACCCTTGTCGTTGCCTTTTGCGGTAATATCGCCACCAGTAATTGTGACATTACCGTCACCGTATGCGCCGCCGCCAATGCCAGCGGCCATTTTGCCGCCAGTAGCGGTGATCGTGCCTCCGGTAATTGTTACATCACCGTCACCGGTATAATAGGTGCCATTGCTCTGATTGCCCGCACCACCAATACCGGCACCGCCGTTATTACCGGTTGCATTGATTGTGCCGCCAGTAATTGTTACTTGACCATCGTTCAGAGTACCGGCACCAATACCGGCACCGCCGAAACCACCAGTAGCGGTCAAACTGCCAGAGGCACCTTTGTCGTCTGTAATGGTTAATGTACCGCTGTCGTCGGTCTTATTATGCTCCAAACCGGCGTGGCCATATCCGCTTGTCAATGTGTTATTACCGTTCAGCTCGATGTTCGTGTCGCCGCTGCCGGTAACGCTTACAGCGGTCTTATAGGCGTTCGGGTCATAACCATATTTGTACCCTTCGTCTACATTGATCGTTACGTTATTCAACGTGACATCCACCGTCTTGCCTTCCTCTGCATCGATCGTTACCGTATTCGAAGACGCGTTAGAAGAGTCGTGGTTTGTAATAACTGTGTTCGTGTCATTCTTAGTTGTTGCACCATTCTGTGTGACATCGTTGCCGCTTTCACCAGCCGAAATTGAGATGTCACCATCTTCAATGTACCATGTACCCGCAAAGGCGGGGAGCGTCATCCCGACCACAAGGGCGGCGGTGAGGGCGAGGGCGGCGGCGCGCTTTGCGGTGGAGCGGCGGGCTGTTTTGGCCGCAGAAACCGGGCTGTGCCCCAGAACACGCATGGCGAGTTTGCGATAAGAGATCATAAGTGGTACCTCCTTACAAAACTTCAAATCCGGTAAAACATGGGCTTGTGCTTGTAAGAAAATTATACCACTCCGGGGGGGGGTGCAAGTAAAACTGCGTGAAAGGGGGTGTTTTCTGCGTGAAAAGCGGAAAATTGGCAAAAATTACCTAAAAACTGCCAGAATTTTTACTTCCAGCCCCGTGCTGTGGGGTCCAGCATTTCGGCGGCGGAGTAGACCAGCGCGTTGCAGATGGCGGCGGCCACGTTGCTGCCGCCCTTGCGGCCCATGGCCGCGATGGCGGGCACGCCGTAGGTCTCGCAGACGGCGAAGAGCCGCTCCTTGCTCTCCACCACGTTCACAAAGCCCACCGGCACCCCGATGACCAGCGCGGGCCGCAGCCCGGCCTCGATCAGCTCGGCAATGGTCAAAAGGGCCGTGGGCGCGTTGCCAACGGCGAGGATGGCGCCGGGGTGCTCCGCCGCCGCCCGGTGCATGGAAGCCACGGCGCGGGTGGTGCCCGCCGCTTTGGCCGCGGCGGCGACCTCCGGGTCCGCCATGTAACAGAGCGCACTGCCGCCCAGCTTTTTCAGGCCCGGCTTTGTGATGCCCGCCAGCGCCATGTTGGTGTCGGTGACGATGGGGGTCCCGGCGCGGAGCGCGGCCACCCCCGCCGCCACAGCCCCCGGCGTGAAGCGGAGGTTCTGGGCGTAATCAAAATCCGCCGTGGTGTGGATGACCCGCTTGACCACCGGGGCCGTCTCCGGCGGCGGGGTCAGGCCCAGTTCGGCCAGCTCGGCGGTGATGATGGAAAGGCTCGTCCGCTCAATGTCGGCGGGCAGATGATGTTGTGGGGTCATAGCTGCTCCTTTCGGGCAAGGCCCATGGCGGCATACACAGCGTCCATGTCCAGCGCCTTGCGCACCCCCTCGGCCAGAAGGTCGAATTGCTGCTGGCGGTACTGCTCCATGGGCATCAGGGCGGCGGTGTCGGGGGCAATGCCCTTCCGCGCGCACAAAGCGGCCACCAGCTTTTCGGTCAGCTCGCCGGTGTCGAACAGGCCGTGCAGATAGGTGCCAAAGACCCTATCCTGCACACAGCCTTCGGGGGTGCCGTCCGCCTGTGTGCAGAAGGGGAGGCCCTCCACCTCGGTGCGGCCGGTGTGGATCTCGTAGCCCGTCAGCGCGGCCCCGGCAAAGGGGGCGGCGGTGGCTTCCGCCGTGACCTGCGCCCGCCGCTTCCGGGCGGTGAAGGTGGTGCGGGTGGGCAGCAGCCCCAGCCCGCGCAGGGTCTGGGCGCGGCCACTCTCGGTGCCGTCGGGGTCGGCGAGGGTCTGCCCCAGCATCTGATAGCCGCCGCAGACGCCCAGCACGGGGGTGCCCCGCGCGGCCAGCTTGAGCAGCGCCGGTTCCAGCCCGGACTGCCGCAGCCAGAGCAAATCGTCCACGGTGTTCTTGGTGCCGGGCAGGATCACAAGGTCCGGCGTGCCGAGGGTGTGGGCATTTTGTACATACCGCACGCCCAGCAGCGGGTGCTGTTCCAGCGGCATGAAGTCGGTGAAGTTCGAGATGTGGGGCAGGCGGAGGATGGCGATATCCAAGGGCTTGACGGTCTTGCCGGTCTCCAGCCGCTGGGAGAGGGAGTCCTCATCCTCGATGTCCACCTTCAGATAGGGCACCACGCCCAGCACGGGCAGATGGGTCTTTTCCTCCAGCATGGCAAGGCCGGGGCGGAGGATCTCCACGTCCCCACGGAATTTATTGATGATAAGGCCCTTGATGCGGGCACGCTCGTCGGGTTCCAGCAGCTCCACGGTGCCGTAGAGCTGGGCGAAGACGCCGCCGCGGTCGATGTCGCCCGCCAGCAGCACCGGCGCGTCCACCAGCTTCGCCAGCCCCATGTTCACGATGTCGTCGGCCTTCAGGTTGATCTCCGCCGGGCTCCCGGCCCCTTCGATCACGATGATGTCCACGGCTTCGGCAAGGCTGTTGTAGGCCGCGAGGATGTCCGGGATGAGGGATCTCTTCATCTTGAAGTAGGCGGCGGCGGGCATCTGGCCCCGCACTTCGCCGTTTACGATGACCTGACTGCCCACATCGCTGCTGGGCTTGAGCAGGATGGGGTTCATCCGCACGTCGGGCTCAATGCCCGCCGCTTGGGCCTGTACCACCTGCGCCCGGCCCATTTCCAGCCCGTCGCGGGTGACAAAGCTGTTCAGCGCCATGTTCTGACTTTTGAAGGGGGCGGTGCGGTAGCCGTCCTGCGCAAAAATGCGGCAGAGCGCCGCGCAGAGCAGACTTTTGCCCGCGCCGCTCATGGTCCCCTGCACCATGATGCAGCTTGCTTTGCTCATCGGATCACCTCCGCAAGGGTCTTCAGCAGTCGTTCGTTTTCGGGCCCGGTGCGCACGGCGGTGCGGTACCAACTGGCGTCAAGGCCGGGGTAATTCGCGCAGCTGCGCAGGACCACGCCCTTTTGCCGCAGCGCCTCGCCCAGCGTCTCCGGCCCTTGCCCTTGCCATTGAAATAACAGATAGTTTGCCCGGCCCTCCAGCACCCGCAGCCCCAGCGCCCGCAGCCCGGCGGTCAGCCGGGGGCGCTGTTCGGCGAGGAGGGCGCGGACCCGGTCCACATAGGCGGTCTCGTCCAGCGCGGCCAGCCCCGCCGCTTGGGCAAGGCTGGAAACGCCCCACGGCTGCCCGGCGGCACCCATGGCGTCCAGCAGGGCGGGGTCTGCGCTCAAAGCGTACCCCAGCCGGACGCCCGCCATGCCGTAGAGCTTGGTGAAGGCCTTCAAGATCAGCAGATTCCCGCTGCCCAGCAGGGGCTTTGCGGTGAGCGAAGCGTGGTCGGGCAAAAAATCGAGGAAACATTCGTCCAGCAAAAGAAGCGCCCCGCAGGCGGTGCACTTCTCCAAGATACGGGCCACAAGGGCGGGGGGCGTCAACTGGCCAGTGGGGTTGTTAGGCTGGCAGAGGAACACCATGTCCACGCTGTCATCGATGGCGCCGCAGAAGGCCTCCGTCACCGCGAAGTCGTCGGCCTCCCGCAGAAAACAGCGTTCCACCGTGCAGCCGACCGTTTCCAGTGCGGCGGCATATTCCGCAAAGGTGGGGGCTGTGACCAGCGCCTTGCGGGGGCGCTTGGCCCACACCAGCCGGAAGATCAGGTCCGCCGCGCCGTTGCCGCAGAGGAGCTGTTCCGCCGGAACGCCCTCGTGTGCGGCCAGCTTTTCCCGCAGGGCGCGGCAAAAAGGGTCGGGGTAGCGGTCCGCCGTGGCAAGGGCTGCGGTGATGGCCTTAGCCACCCCCTCCGGCAAGCCCAGCGGGCTGACGTTGGCCGAAAAATCCAGCGGGTCGCGGCCAAACTCGGCGCGGTAGCCCGCCCAGTCGCCGCCATGTACGAATTGCATGGAAACATCTCCTTCCGCAACGCATGATTGAGAGGGCGGGCCTGTCACAAAATCGCCCGCACCGCCAGCCCAACTGCCAGCGCCAGCACACTTTCGGCGTACATCATCCGGTTGGCGCGGCGGATGTCCTCCGGCTCAATGGGCCGGAGCGGGTCGCCGATGGTAGGTTTTGCGTAATACTCGCCGAAATAGTAGGCGGGCCCGGCCAACTGGACGCCCAGCGCCCCGGCACAGGCGCTCTCGGTCTGGGCGCTGTTGGGGCTGGCGTGGCTGCGCCGGTCCCGCCGCCAGATGCGCCATGCGCCCTTCGGGCTGTTCCCGGTCAGGGCCGCAGCGGCGCACCAGAGCAGCCCGGCCAACCGGCTGGGCAGATAGTTCGCCACATCGTCGAGTTTTGCGGCGGCGCGGCCAAAGTAAAGGTACTTCTCGTTTTTGTAGCCCAGCATACTGTCCATCGTGTTGATGGCCTTGTAGGTCAGTGCCAGCGGGGCCCCGCCAAGGAGCATATACAGCAGCGGCGCAATGACGCCGTCGCTGGCGTTCTCGGCCACAGTCTCCACGGCGGCTTTGGTCACCCCTTCCAGCGTCAGGTTCTGGGTGTCCCGCCCCACGATGCGGCTGACCGCCTTGCGGGCGGCGGGCAGGTCGGGCTTGATGAGCGCGCGGTAGACGTTGGTGCTCTCCTGCGCCAGACCCTTCGCGGCCAGCGCCTGTCCGCACCAGAACATCTGCACCGCCAGCCCCAGCCATGGGCTGAGCTTTGCCGCGCCGAGGCAGACGAGGCTGGTGAGCAGAAAGGTGCCCACGGGCAGGGTGAAAGCCACCACCGCCCCGCCCAGCAGCTCGCCCTGCGGCGTTTGGGGCAAGCGGGCCCGCAGCCGCTTTTCCAGCGCCGAGATGGCTTTGCCCATCAGTACGACGGGGTGGGGGAGCCATGGGGGGTCGCCGAAAAGGGTGTCCAGCACAAAGCCCCCCAGAACTGCTTCGCCGATCATCGGGCCGCCTCCTTTGTGTACTGCACCGTTTTCACAAGGTGCAGGATGCGGTGCGCGGCCCAGTCGCGGGCGTCCAGCAGATAGCCGCCCGCGTTGGGGGCGCACCAGTGGTAATAGTCCTCGTGGGGCAGGGCGTAGCGCTCCATCGCCGCCATTTGGGTACCGCCGTGGGCGAGGATGACCAGCGTCTCTTCGCCGTCGGCCAGCGCCTTGTCCACCAGCGCGGAAAATGCCCGGCAGACCCGCGCGGAGAAGCGTGCCTTCGTCTCGCCGTCGGGGCAGGGACTTTCGCAGTTGGCGTCCACCCATGCCAGATAGTCGGGGTCGTGCTCCATCTCGATGAAATTGCGGCCCTCGAAGCTGCCAAAGCACATCTCCTGCAGGTCGCGCACCTCCACGAGGTCGGCCTCCGGGAAGAGCACTTCGGCGGTCTGCCGGGTGCGGCAGAGGGGCGTGATGTAGACGGTTTTCGGCTGGATGTCGGCCCGGCAGAGCTGGGCCCGGCCTTCGGGCGAGAGCGGGATGTCCCGCTGGCCCTGATAGCGCTTTTCGGCGTTGTAGGCGGTCAGCCCGTGGCGCAGCAGATAGATCAGCATGGGGGCAGTTCTCCTTTCAGAATGGTGGGGATGCCGCAGAACATCTGTACGACGCATTGGGCCCGGCTGGCCAGCAGACAGGCCAGCCGCCCGGCAGCTTCTCGCGCGGCCCGCTCCCCGGCGTCCACGGGGACCACGCCGCCGCCCACCTCGGTGGCGATCACGATATCATAGGCGGCGAGTTTGTCCGCGAGTTTCTCCAGATCGTCCGCATCCTTTGCAAGGTTCTGCACCTCGGCGATGCGGGTGCCCGACAGGGCGTTTGCAAAGGTGCGCTTGCCGCTGTACAGCGGCCCGGTGATGAAGATCATAACAGCCCTCCCCATTGGCACGCACACAGCGCCGCCAGCATCCACAGCTCGGCTTTCTGTAAAAACCACCCGGCCAGATCGCCGGTGATGCCGCCAAACTGCTTTTTTGAAACAACGTAATAACGAATAAAGATAAGAACTGCCGCCAGCGCCAGCCCCCAGCCGCCCAGCACCGTCAGCGCGGCGCAGAGGGCGAAGGCCAGCCCGAACAGAACGCTGCGGACAGTCTTTCGGTCCGCCGCTGAAGCAAAGGTGTGGGCGAGGCCGGTGTTCTTCGCCATGGGGAAAGCGGCCACGGCAAGGCCGGAAAGTGCCCGCTCCAGCACCAGTGCCAGCGTCCAGAGGAACCCTGTGCGCGGGGTAAACTGCACGGCGGTGCACAGCGCAAAATAAGCGAGGAAATAACTGCACAGTCGGATCACGGCAAAGGCCCCGCAGTGGGGGTCCTTCAGGATTTCCAGCTTCTTTTCCCGGTCGCCGTAGCTGGAAAGGGCGTCGCAGGTGTCGGCGTAGCCGTCCAGATGGATGCCGCCCGTGACCCAGACCGGGAGCAGACAGAACCCGCCCGCTTTCACCAGCGCCGGGAGCGGCAAGGCCCCGCACAGGGACCACAGCCCGCCGATGACCAGCCCGATGAGGGGGAAGGCGCACATCGCGTACCGCATATTCTTTTCGTTCCACTGGAACTGCGGCACCGGCACAGCGGAAAACATCGCAAAGGCCACCGCAATGGTCTGGAAAAAGATCATGATTTCGCTCCTTTATAAGAGACCGGGATGCCGCACACCACCCGCACCACAGCGTCGGCGCGGGCCGCCAGCCCATTGTTGACCTGCGCCAGCGCTTTCAGGTAGCGGTCGGTGTCGCCCGCATAGCCGGCCCCGCCGCTGAACACCTCGTTCGAGACGACGATGAGGTGTTCGCATTGTGCGGCCAATTGGGAAAGCCCGTCCAGAATGGCCGAAGCGGCGGCTTCGCCCGCACCGGCGGGGTCATACAGTTCGTTGGCGGTCAGGTTGCCGAGGTCTTCCAGCAGGGCGGTGCCCCGCGCGGGGAGCCGGACGGCGTCAAGATGCAGCGGGCACTCCACGGTCTCAAACTGCTTTTTGGCCCGCATTTGGCGGTGCTTTTCCACCCGCGCGGCACACTCGGCGTCCCACACCTGCATGGTGGCGAGGTAATAGCGGGGAAGAGCTGTTTTCAGCACCAGCGATTCGGCGTATTCGCTTTTTCCGCTGGCCGCGCCGCCCAGCACCAGCGTCAGCATTGGGGAGTATACGGCGTGATGCCGCCCTCCGCGAAGGAATAACAGTGGTTATAAACGGCCAGCGCCATATCCCACAGCGGGATGGACGCCACCGCGCCGGTGCCCTCGCCGAGGTGGAGCCCGGCGGTCAGGAGCGGGGCCTTGCCCAGTGCCTCCAGCACCAGCCGCGCCGCCGGTTCGGAGGAACAGTGGCTGGCGAAAACGGCCTTGGCAGCGGCGGGGCAGAGCTGTATGGCACAGAGCGCCGCGACTCCGCTGATGAAGCCGTCCATCAGGACGGGGATCCCTTCCAGCGCCCCGCCGAGGAAAACGCCGCACAGGCCCGCAAGGTCGAACCCGCCAAGCTTCGCGAGGACGTCGAGGGGGTCAGCGGCGTCGGGCGTGTTGACCGCGATGCCTCGGCGGATGGCGTCTATTTTGCGGGCAAGCCCTTCATCGGAGAGGCCTGCACCCCGGCCGGTCATGGTTTCGATGGGCTGGCCCAGCAGCACCGCCGCCACCGCGCTGGAGGTGGTGGTGTTGCCGATGCCCATCTCGCCAGTGGCCAGCAGCTGCACGCCTTGCGCTTTCTTGGCACGGACGAGGGCGATGCCCGCCGCGATGGCGTCGATCGCTTCGGCGCGGGTCATGGCAGAGCCTTGGGTGAAGTCCTGCGTCCCGGCGGCGATGCGGCAGTTGACCACACCGGGCACCGAGTCCCCGGCCATGCCCATGTCCACGGGCACGACCTCGCACCGGGCCGTTTTGGCCATCTGGCAGACACTGGTCCGCCGGGCAGCAAGGTTTTCGGCCACGGCGCGGGTCAAGCTCTGGTCGGTCTGGCTCACGCCCTGTGCCACCACGCCGTTGTCGGCGCAGAGCACCAGCACGGCCCGGCGGGAAAGATCAAGCTGGGCCGTGCCGGTCAGCGCGGCGGCTTCTTCCAGCAGCGTTTCCAGCGCACCGAGGCCGCCCAAGGGTTTTGCGAGGCTGGCCCAGTGGGCGTGGGCGGCGGCGCGGGCCGCTTCGTCGGGCGGGGTGATGGTGGAAAGAAGCTGGTTCAGTTCCGGTTCTGTCATGGGTTCGGCTCCTTTTGAAGATAAGATCGGGCGGCGGTCACAAACCGCCGGGGCAGGGAAGTGCCCGCCCAATACAAATGCGGGAAGCCCGCATAGAAATGCTCATTTGCAAAGCCGCAGGGCCAGCTCCGGCCATCGGCTTTCCGAGCGGTGAAGGCGTTGCCGTTCGCGGTGGTGTCCCAGTGGTGGAACTCGTGGACGGGGAGCGCTTCGCCGCGGCGGAACAGCATACTGTCCGCCTGTGGGGTCAGGGCGGCGTAGCCGAACCGCACGAGTTTGCCGACCCGGAAGCCCTGACCCGGCAGCACGCCCGCCATGGGATAGGCGGTGCCGTCGGCATCTTCCAGCGACTGCCCCAGATAGAGGAAGCCGCCGCATTCGGCCACGGTGGGCAGACCGCGCTGGATGGCGGCGCAGAGGGCGCAGCGCAGCGGTTGGTTCTCACGCAGCGCCTTGGCGTGCAGTTCCGGATAGCCGCCCGGCAGGTAGACCCCGCCGATGCCCTCCGGCAGGGCGGTATCGTGCAGGGGGCTGAAAAAGACAAGCTCAGCGCCCGCCGCCCGCAGCGCGTCCAGCGTCTCGGCATAGGTGAAGCAGAACGCTTCGTCCTTCGCCACCGCGATGCGCACCGTCGGCGAGGCAGGGGCCAGAAAATCGGGCAGGGGCGAAACGGGGGCGGGAAGGCTCGTCAAAGCAAGGAGCCGCTCCCAGTCCAGCGTGGCGGAAACTGCTTCGGCGAGACGCTCGATCTTCTCCTGTAGACCGGAAACTTCCTCCGCCGTTTTCAGCCCCAGATGGCGGCTCTCCACAACGGCGTCGGGCAAATGGGGCAGATAGCCCAGCACGGGCAGCCCGGTCTCCCGTTCCAGCAGGGGGGCAAGCAGTTGGTGCAGACGGGGGGAGCAGTCGTTGAGGAGGAGGCCCGCCAGATGACTCGGCGTCCGGAAATTTTTCAGCCCGTTGATCTGAGCCGCCAGCGTCACACTGGCCCCTTTGGGCTGGACCACCAGCAGAACGGGGAGGCCGAGGGTATCCGCCAGCGCCCACGCGCTTGCGGCGGTGGTACAGTTGAGCCCGTCATAAAAGCCCATGGCTCCCTCGCAGAGGGCGGCATCATGCCCGGCGGCATAGTGGGCGTACAGGGCCCGCACCGTGTCCGGCGCAGAGAAGAACAGGTCGAGGTTGTGGCTGTCCACCCGGAGAGCGGAGCGGTGGAACATCGGGTCGATGTAGTCAGGCCCGGATTTGAAGGCGCAGGGCGAAAACCCACGCTTCTTCAGCGCCGCCAGCAGGGCACAGGTCAAGGTGGTCTTTCCGCTGCCGGAAGCGGGGGCCGCAAGGACGAACTGGATCATTTTCGTTCCCCCGTGATCAGAAAAATGGGGTTATTGGCCATCAGGAGATGGAGCTTGCCCGCCGGTCTGGTGCGGCTGACGGCAAGCTGGGTTACTTCGGCGGTTTGTCCATGAGCCGCCAGCGCCGCAATGGCCGCACTCAGGGTCTCCAGCGCAATGGCGGAGATGCACAGGCGGGCGTTCGGGTTCTTGGCAAGGGCGGCGTCTACCACCTCGGCCATGCTGCCTTTGGTGCCGCCGATGAAGACGGCGTCCGGTGCGGGCAGGTCGGCCAGAACCTGCGGGGCGGTCCCCTCGATCAGGGACAAATTATAGGCGTGGAATTTCTCCCGGTTCTGGCGGATGAGGGCACAGGCGTCGGGGGCGCATTCCACCGCGTAGACATGCCCGCGCGGTGCGGCCAGCGCCAGTTCGACGCTGACGCTTCCGGTCCCGGCCCCGACATCCCAAAGGGTATCCGTAGGCCGGACAGCCAGCTTTGCCAGTGCGGCGGCGCGGACTTCCTGCTTCGTCATGGGGACCTCTCCCCGGATGAAGGCATCATCTGGGAAGCCGGGGGTCCGCCGGGCAGGGAGGACGGTGTGCTCGATGAGCAGAACGCTCAGGGGGGCACAGGCGTTTGCGGCAAGGGTCTGCGCCGTGCCGAATGCGAGATGTTCCTGCGGTGTACCGAGGTTTTCACCTATGATCGCATGGGCGTCCCCAAGGCCCGCATCGGCCAGTTTGGCGCAGAGGGTGGCGGGCGTTTCGGTGCCGCCGGTCAAGAAGAACACCGGGCGGTCTTCGGCGGTCAGGCATTCGGTTGCCGGGTCACAGGCACAGCCGTGGGCCGAGACGAGCTTCCAATCCTGCCACGGGCGGCCAATGGCAGCAGAGAGAAGCTGCACGCTGGAAATACCGGGCAGCACCCGCGCCGAAATGCCGAAGGCCCGCAGCATGGGCAGCAGCTTGGAAGCACCGGAATAAAACCCGGTGTCGCCGCTGTAAAGAAGGACCGCATTTGCTGCCGGAAACTCGGAAAGGCAGGACAAAATGTTCTCCGGTTTATAGAGGGCTTTCCGGTTCTCGGTGCAGCCGGTGGGCAGATGTTCCAGCAGCCGTTTTGCCCCGATGATGAGGTCGGCGCTCTGCAGGGCGGCAAGCCCCTGCGCCGTGAGCAGTTCCGGTGTGCCGGAACCCATCCCGATCAGTGTGACCATCCCAAAGCCTCCTTGCAGTGTGCCAGAATTTGTGCGGCAGTTTCTCCCTTTTCGGCCGGGCGGCGGAGCACCACGAGCTGTGCGCCCATGTCCTGCGCGGCCTGTGCCTTTTCGGCAAAGCCGCCCGCTGCGCCGCCGTCCTTTGTGACGAGGAAACGGATGTGGAACTGCTCCATCAGCGCCCGGTTCAGCGCGTAGGAGAAGGGCCCCTGCATCGCAATGATGTTTTTGTGGGGAATGTGAGCGGCTTCACAGGCGGCGATGCCGTCCAGCGTGGGCAGAACGCGGGGGAACAGCCGCGCCGGGTCGATGCTGGAAAAGGCGGCAAGCTCCTTGGCCCCGGTGGCCAGCAGGACATTGCCCTGTGTTTCGGCGAGAAACTCCGCCGCGTGCATGGCCGACTGGAACACCATGCTTCCTGCCGGGAGGGGGCTTTCGGCCCGCAGCAGCCGATGGTATTCGATCTGCGCCGTTTTACACGCCGCCGCAATGTTTTTGGTGGCATCCACTGCGTAGGGATGGGTGGCGTCCACGCAGAGGTCGGCCCCTTTCAAAAGGTCGGCCATTTCCTCCGGTGTCAGCCGCCCGCAGTGCACTGTGATGCCGGACAAACTGCCCTGCTCCTCGGCCCCCAGCGGGGTCGCCACGCTGACGAGGACGTCCGCCCCCAGCGCGGCCAGCTCTTTGGAAAAAATGCGGCCCTCGGTGGTGCCGCTGAAGACGACTGTTTTCATCCGCGATACCCCCTCGGTGTAACCATCCGGCCGCTGAGCTGTTTTGTCTCCGCGTTGCCGATGAAGACGGTGGTGAACATATCCACCGGGGTATGTTCCAGCTGGGCCAGCGTCAGGACGCGGTGGGTCTGGCCCTCCCGCCCGATGTTCCGCACCAAGCCGCAGACGGTCTGGGGCGGTTTGCCGTGTTCCAGCAGGATGCGAACCGCTTTTTCAAGGTAGTCCGGCCGCCCCTTGGAGGAGGGGTTGTACAGCGCGATGCAGAAATCGCCCATGGCTGCCGCTGCCAGCCGCCGCTGGATGACCGCCCACGGGGTGAGCCGGTCGGAGAGGGAAAGCACGCAGAAATCATGGGCCAGCGGTGCCCCCAGAACGGCTCCGCCGCTGAGGGCGGCGGTCAGGCCCGGCACCACTTCCACGGTGACATCGGGAAACCGCTCGGCCAATTCCAGCAGGGGGCTGGCCATCCCGTAAACGCCCGCATCGCCGGAGCAGATGAGGGCGACGGTCTTGCCGCTTTGCGCCGTTTCCAGCGCCCAGCGGCAGCGGTCCAGCTCCTTGGTCATGCCGGTGGCGTAATATTCCTTTTCCGGGTAATAGGGGCGCACGAGATCCAGATAGACCGTATAGCCGCACAGCACCTCGGCTTTTTGCAAGGCGCTCTGCGCCTGTGCGGTCAGAAACTGCGGGTCGCCGGGGCCAAGGCCGACCACGAACACGGTGTTATTCATGCTGCCACCTCCAATCTGGGGCATAGGGGCGGAGCGCCAGCGCAAAGGTCACGCCGCTGCCCGCCTGTTTCGGGATGCGGATGGGGCCGCCCGCCGCCAGCACAGCCGCCCGCTCGCACACATTGTCCACGCCGGTAACGCTTTGAACAAAGTGCGAGGGCGTAAAGGTGCCGGGCGCGGCTTGGAGCTGCGCGGCGGAATAAAAGGAAAGCTTCCACCGGTGTGCGTGGCAGAACGCCAGCAGCCCGGCTTCGTTTTGTTTTAGGTCGATGGTGGCGGCGGCGCAGATGCAGGCCGGGGCAAGGCCGTGGGTTTCGCAGAACGCGGCAAAAGCTGCTTCCAACTGTTCGGTGGTGGTGCCGCGCTTGCAGCCGACGCCCAGCACGCCGATGCGGGGCACAAGGTGCAGCGCATTTCCGGCAGGGAAAAGGGTCAGGGCGAAGTCTGCTGCGTCCTGCGTTTGGGTCGGAATTACCCCCGCAGGAGCCGCGCTGGAAAGGGGAAATTCCGACCAGACGGAAGCGGTCTGTCCGGCCAGCAGTTTCCCACTGACGGCCTTGATCCGCGCCGGTTCCAACACCTGACAATTTTGATGCTTCGCCCACTCGTCCACAGCGAAAATTCCGTTGGCATCCGTCGCCGTGGTGATGACCGGCACCGCCCCGCAGAGCGCAGAAAGCTGGCGTGCCAGATCGTTGGCCCCGCCCAAATGGCCGGACAAGATCGGCACCGCGAAACGTCCGCATTCGTCCAGCACGACCACGGCGGGGTCGCTGGCTTTGCTTTGGCAATGGGGCGCAATGGCCCGCACCGCAATGCCGACGGCCCCCACAAATACCAAGGCATCCGAGCGGACAAACTCCGCCGCTGTCCACTGGGCTAAGGCCGGCCCGCCATGGCCGCAGCGGGTCACGCTGCCGGGCAAGGAAGCGGCCAGTTTTTCAGCCAGCCGCAGTCCTCTTTCGGTGAAGGCGGCGTAGGCGGGGGTCACCGGTCGGCTCCTTTGCGGAACGCGGTGGTAAAGGCGGGGTCGTAGAGCTTGCTGCGCTCGTACCGGGTGCCGAGAAAATCCCCCACCACGATGAGGGCGGTTTTGGTGATGCCGTTCTGGCGGGTGCTCTCGGCCAGCGTTCCGACGGTGCAGCGCACGATTTTTTGCTCCGGCCAGCTTGCCTTATAGACCACGGCGGCAGGGGTGGCGGAGGTGTAAGCGCCCTGCAGCAGCGCTTCCTGCACCTTGTCAATGAGGCCGATGGAGAGGAAGATCACCATGGTCGCCCCGTGGGAAGCAAGGCTTGCCAGTTTTTCCTTTTCCGGTACGGGGGTGCGGCCCTCCATCCGGGTGATGATGACGGTCTGGCTGACGGTGGGCAGGGTGTACTCGGCGTTCAGGGCCGCCGCCGCCCCGCAGAAGCTGGAAACGCCGGGGGTATCATCGTAGGAAATTCCGGCAGCGTCAAGGGCGTCCATCTGCTCCCGGATGGCACCGTAGAGACAGGGGTCGCCGGTGTGGAGCCGCACGGTGGTCTTGCCCGCCGCTTCCGTCTGCCGCATGACGTCGAGCACCTGTTCCAGCGTCATCTCGGCGCTGTTGTAAAGGGCACAGCCGGGCTTTGCCAGCCCCAGCAGGGCGGGGTTCACAAGGCTGCCTGCATAAATGATGCAGTCTGCTCCTTGCAAAAGGGCGGCTCCGCGCTGGGTGATAAGGTCCGGCGCACCGGGTCCGGCTCCGACAAAATGTACCATAATGCGTTACTCCTTCCAGTGCTGCAATAACTGTGCGGCGGCTTCGGTCTGGCCCAGCGGGCCATTCTGGTTTGAAAACAGGATCGCCCCCACCCGGAACGCCCCTGCCGCGCGGCGGTCAAGGTGGAGCTGGATGGCGGAAAGCAAGCTTTTCAGCACCGGTTCCCGCAGCCCGGCAGCGTCTAATATCTCCAGACAGGCGTCGGTGGTGGCGGCGTCCATCAAAGAAGCGCAGACTTCACGGGGCGCACCGCAGAGGGCCGCATGGGTGCAGAACAGCTCCGTACGGCAGTCGGCGGTGTGGGAGTGGGTGTTCATGATGCCGCCCGCCAGCTTGACGAGCTTGCCCACATGGCCCACCAAAAGCACCTCCTCGAATCCGGCGGCAGCGGCCATATCCAGCGTGTCACCGATGAAGTTTGAGGTCTTCACCACCGGGAGGACGGCAAATTCCGGGTAAGTCCCGTGGAGGTAGTCCAGCCCGTAGTTGCCGGGCGCAAGGATGAGCCGCCGGGGGCCGGGGACTGCTTTGGCCCGCAGGGCGGCTTGGTTCATTTCCAGCTGGATGGTGTCCAGAATGGCCTGTTGGCTCATGGGCTCCACGATGCCGCTGGTGCCCAGCACAGACAGCCCGCCCTCGACCCCGATGTGGGGGTTGAAGGTACGCTTGGCCACCTCTTCGCCGCCCTTGATGGAGAGGGTCACGGCAAAGCCGCCTGTGTAACAGGCATTTTCGGCCTCTCTTTTCAGCGCCTCGGCGATCATCTGACGGGGGACATGGTTGATGGCGGCTTCTCCGACCGGCTGGTCGAGGCCGGGTTTTGTCACCCGGCCTACTCCTTTGCCGCCGGAAATGCGGATGTCCGTGGTGTCGGGCAGCAGGGCGACAGAGGCGATCACTGGCAGCCCGGTGGTCACGTCCACATCGTCGCCGCCGTCCTTTTCGATGGCACATTCGGCCCCGGCGTCCGTTTTGCGGCAGAACAGGGGGGCCACTTCCACCACGATGCCCTTCGGGGTGCGGAGGGCGACGGTCTCCGGGGTGTTCCCGGTCAGCAGCAGCCGGGCTGCCCCCGCCGCCCCCAGCGCCGCGCAGGTGCCGGTGGTGTAGCCGCAGCGCAGCAGCTTCTGCCCGCTGCGGACGTAGTGCTCAAACTTGGGTTTCGGAGGCTTTGGGGGGCCGAACAGGGCTTCGTACTGCTCCCGGCTCAGGTCGTAAAGGGCTTGGATGTTCTCCGGCGCAAAGGCTTCTTTGGCCGTCAGCACGCCGGAAACGCCCTGCGGTGAGACGCAGACCACTGCATCCGCGATCTTCTGGGCCATGTCCAGCTCGTGCAGACTGACGATGACGGCAAGGTGCTGCTGGTGGGCCAGCTTTTGCAGGATGGTCAGCAGCTCGATCTTGCCTTTGATGTCCAGAAACGAGGTGGGCTCGTCCAGCAGGAGGATCTCCGGCTGCTGGCAGATGGCGCGGGCCAGCAGGATGCGCTGGCGCTGGCCGTCGCTGATGCAGTTGAAGTCCCGGTCGGCAAGGTGGGAAGCCCCTACCAGCGCAAGGGCGTCCCCCACGGCCTGTTTGTCTGCTTCGGAAAGGATGCCCAGCCGCCCGGTGTAGGGGATGCGGCCCGCCGCCGCAAACTCGAAACAGGTGGTCAGCTCGGTGCGGCGGGTGTGGGGGAGCATCAGGGCCAGCCGCTGTGCGCGGGCAGTGCCGGTGTAGGCGGCAAGGTCTTGGCCGCCCAGCAGCACGGTGCCGCCGAGGGGGGCCAACTGCCCGGCCAACGTTTTGAGCAGCGTGGATTTGCCCGCGCCGTTCGGGCCGATAAGGGTCAGGATCTGCCCGCGCCGGACGCCGAGGGCGATGGCCTCAGCCAGCGGTGCTTTGCCGTAGCCGATGGCTAAATTTTGCGTTTCGCAGAAAAAATCGTTCATCGTGCGCCCTCCTGATCCCGGCGGACGAGCAGCCCGATGACCACCGGCGCGCCGAACACCGCTGTCACCGCGCTGATGGAAAGCTCGGTGGGGGCGAACAGGCTGCGGGCGATGAGGTCACAGAGCAGACAGAACGCCGCGCCGCCGAGGCAGCACCCCGGCAGGACATAGAGCGGCTTTGCGCTGCCCAGCAGCTGCTTGACGAGGTGGGGTACCGCAATGCCCACAAAGGAGATGGGCCCGGCAAAGGCGGTGACACAGGCGGCCAGCAAGCTGGAAAGCAGAACCAGCGCGCGGGAAAACTGCTTGACGTTGACCCCGACGCTCTGGGCATAGGCTTCCCCCATCTGGTAGGCGGACATGGGCTTCGAAAGGCAGAACGCCGCCGCCAGCACGGGCAGCACCACCAAGGCGGCGGCCCGGACGTTGCCCCACGTCATACCGGAAAAGCTGCCCTGCGACCAGTTGTGGAGGTTGACGATGTTCGAATCCTGCGCAAAGGCCACCACGAATTCGGTGATGGCGGAACAGATGTAACCGATCATGATGCCGCAGATGACGAGGATGCTCATCCGCTGCACCCGGCGTGCCACGGCCAGCACAAAGGCCATGGCGGCCATGGCCCCCGCAAAAGCGGCGAGGATGAGGGTGACGGAATTGGTCAGCAGCCCCCGGTTCAGGAAGACCACCATGACCAGCGCCACGGCCAGCTTGGCCCCGCTGGAGATGCCCATGACGAAGGGGCCCGCGATGGGGTTGGCGAAAAAGGTCTGGAGCAGGTAGCCCGCCGCCGAAAGCGCCGCCCCCAGCAGCACGACCATGACCGCGCGGGGAAGGCGGAGCTGGGTGATGATGCCGACGGACAGGGCGTCCTGCCCGCGGCCCAGCAGTGCCGAGACCACGGCTCCCGGCGTCAGCGCCACGCTGCCCCAGAAGATGTTCGCGGCGAAGAGGATCACCAACAGGAGCGCCAGAAGCAGATAGGCTGCGGCAAGGCGTTTTTGGCTTGTCATGAGCGGCTCCTTTCGTCAGGTCACGTGGGTGAGAAATTGCAGGTCGGCGGGGGCATCTTCGGTCAGGACGCGGTGGAGATCCACTACGAAATCGGCCAGCTCCATGCTCTGCTGGAAAAAGCTCTGGGTGGTGCACCAGACATCGCCGTTCTGCACGGCCTTGAACTCGGCCAGCAGGGGGCACTTGGCCACCAGCTCGTCGATGGTGGAGACGACGCCCTCAATGGTGCTGTTGTAGAGCAGCACGTCGGCATCTTTAGCCCCGGCGTAGAAATCTTCCAGCGGGAGGTTCATGGTGGAAAGGCTGTTGCCGCTGTCGGTCAGGTCGGAAAAGACGTAATCGCCGCCCGCCAGTTCGATCATCTGGGCCACATAGTCGCCGCCCTTGCGGACATTGGCGAGGTTGTTGGCCGTGATGGAGAAAAAGGCGCAGGTCTTGCCGGTGGGCGCTTGGTCGGCCAGCACGGCGATGCGCTCGGTCTGTGCGGCGAACAACTGCTCGGCCAGCTTCTCTTTGCCCAGCAGGATGCCCCAGAATTTGATCCACTCCATCCGGGCGAGGGGGCCGCTCTCGTAGCTGGAGCGTTCCACCAGCGCCGGGATGCCGAACCGTTCCAACTGCTCCTTGACCTCCGGGGTGTGGAAGATCATGGTGTTCTCAATGGCGAGGCTGCAATTGGCGGCTAAAATCTGCTCGTAGTCCGGGGCACTGTACTTGCCCGCGTAGGCGATGCGCCCGGCTTCCATGGCGGTTTTGGCCTCGTCGAGGTACCAGCCCTCGGCTTTGGTGCCGGAAAGAGTGATCGTGTCCAGCGCGTCGAGGTGGATAAACAGATCCATGACCGATGTAGAGACGAGGTAAATGTTCTGCACCGGCTGGCGCAGAACGGTCACGCCGTCGGGGAGGGCGTCCACTTCGGCGGCATCCTCCGGAACGACAAGGAACTTCTGGTCCGAATCGGGGAGGGAGAGCAGGGTATAGCCCCCCTCGTAGCAGTCGGCTGTGAACTGAGCCGCGTAGTCCAGCGGGTAGCTGTGGCTGAACACCAGCTTGTCCGTATTGGCGGGGGCAGACTGCGCTGCGCAGCTGCTGAGCAGAAGGGCAGAGGCGGGAAGGGCTTTCAGAAAATTGCGACGTGAGATCATATCAGTTCAGGGTAAAGGTCAGGGTGTACTCGATCTCGTGGGGGGTGCTCATGGCAACGGTATCCGCCACGACGGAGAGGGGAGTGCCCAGCGCAGCCACGGGAATCTCAAAGGTGGAGTTGCCCTCGGTGTTGGTGGGCAGATACTTCTCGCCGTCCACGATCATATAATCGTAGTTGGGGCTGCTCCAGACGATCGCAGCGGTCATCCTGCCGTCCGCGACGGTCAGGGCAGCGGGGCTGTCCACACTGGCGCGGCCGGAACCGCCCTCCAGCACGACATTGACGCTGTACTCGCCGTCCGCAGGGGTCTCCGCGGCCTCTTCGGCCTTGGGCTCTGCGTTGCGGACGCTGACGGTGTGGTCGTACCACTTGCCCTTGGTGCCGAGGATGGCGAGGGCAAAGTCCTCGTCTACGGCGGTCAGGGGGATATCGTAGCCGTACACCTCTTCGGTGGTGCCGTCGGAGTAGGTCACGGTGTCAGTGGTGGGGAGCAGCCAGTCGGCCTTGTTGGCGTCGGCATCGGCCGCGCTGCCCAGATACAGGTTGACGATCTTCTTGGAAGCAAGGCTGACGTGGAAGGTCATCTGGCCGTCTTTCACAGTCAGGGTGCCCTTGCCGTCACAGGCTTCGTTGGCGTGGACCATGCTGCTGTCGGTCTCGAAGTCGGCGGTGTAGACGCCGTCCGGCAGGGTGGCAGCGGCCTCCGAAGCAGCCTCCGAGGTCGCGGCCACGGAAGAAGCAGCCGAAGACGCAGCCTCCGAGGTCGCGTCGGAGCTTGCGGTGGAGGAAGAAGCACCGCAGCCGGTGAGGGCGGCGGCCAAAATCAGAGTTGCGGCGGAAAGCGTAAGAAACTGTTTGCAGCGCATCGATCAAATACCTCAAAAAATCAAAATTTCAGATGGGTGGGAGCCTCCTCCTCATGCGGGGGCGGCTCCTATAAAAATTGCCCGAAAAGATTTCTCCCTTCGGGCAATGAAATGCGGGATATTAGCCGTTCAGGGAATCAATGGCGGCTTTGGTGTGGGCAACGTAGAGCTGCTGGATGTCGTCGATCTCACCCAGACCATTGATCTGGCAGTCGATGGAGTCGAAGGCACCGGCGGCCTTGAACTGGCTCAGCCAAGAATCGGCGTCCTCACCGGCCATATCGTTGTTGGCGTGGTCACCGGCAACGACCATCAGCGGGCGCAGGACGACCTTGGTGTAACCGGCAGCCTTGACGGCTTCGATCACGTTCTCACAAGCGGTCTCCTCCGGCTCGCCTTCAACGGTGCCGATGAAGACGTTGCTGTAGCCAAGGGTGTCCATGGTGGTCTGCATCTGGCTGTAGCTGACCTTTGCGGTGTGAGAGGTGCCGTGGCCCATAAAGACGAAGGCCACACCGTCGGCAGCAGCGGCGTCGAGGCTGTCGTAACCGGCTTCCTTCACGGCAGCGGCGGTCACAGCCTTGGCAACGGCTTCCTTATCAGCGTTGATGACGGCAGCGTCGGAACCGACCTCGCCCAGCAGGGGCTCTGCCACGGCGACGGATTCGAACTTGTCGCGGTAGGAGTCGATCATCTCCATCATCTCGTCGTACTCGGCGCCGTGCATCAGGTGGGTGGGCTGGACCACGAGGTTCTTCACGCCGTTGGCCACAGCGCGGTCCATGGCCTGCTGCATGTTGTCGATCTTCTCGCCGTCACGGGCCTGCACATGGTTGATGATGATCTGGGCGGTGAAGGCACGGCGGACCGACCAATCCGGGTAAGCTTCCTGCAGAGCATCCTCGATGCCCTTGATGTCGGCCACGCGGCTGTCGTTGAAGGAGGTGCCGAAGGAGACCACCAGCAGCTCATTGTCGCCGATGTTGTCCTCGTTGCGGCTGTCGTCCTTGGAGGCATCGCCGGTGTCGCGGCCAAAGTAATCGGGATCGGCCTCTTCGCCCTCGACCAGCTCCTTCTGTGCGTCGGTCAGAGCGTCCCAAGCGGCCTTGGCGGCAGCGCACTGCTCGTCGGTGTTGTCGTTGCGCTCCTGCACATAGATGGCGTCGATCAGATCGGCAACGTTCTTTGCAGCCAATTCATCTGCCTCCTCACTGGAAACTTCGCTGGATGCGGCGGCAGAGCTTGCCACGCTGGAAGCAGCGGTGCTGGATGCAGACCCGCCGCAGCCGGTGAGCACACCGGCACAGAGGGTGAGGGCGGTCAGAGCGGCCGCCGCCTTGTGGATCGTGCGTTTTCTCATGTTCTGTGTTCCTTTCCTGTTTTGGATACATTCGTTCGAACCGGACAGAAGGGTACAGGAAAGAGAACCTGACCAAACAAAAAGGCCCCTTTTGTTTGCGGGATGGCAAAACAAAAAGGACCTTTTCCAGTGATTCAGGCTTTTTGGGTACAACCAATTCCTCGTGATTTGGAGCATACGCTCCCGTACCAACAACCGGCAGGTTTCCTGACTGAAAGATTACCGCCCTCCACCGCCTTCCCGGAGCAGATGCTCCAGTGACCGGTGCCCAAAGCACCCGGACGGGGGACTCCCTTATCACAGTGACGAGATCGTGCGGGATTGTGCACCCGCTTCCCTTTTAACGTTTCTGCCCTTCGCTTATCAGCAAAATGACGAAACGCACCGACTGTTTTCTATTCAGTTCGCTAGAAAGTATAGCACACACACGAGAAAAACGCAAGCGATCACAGCCATTGCCGCAACACGCCGTTCAGCTTGTTCAGGTCGAGGGGTTTTGCGATGTGATCGTTCATGCCCGCATTGCGGGAGAGGACCACATCCTCGGCAAAGGCGTTGGCTGTCATGGCAACGATGGGGATGGTCTGTCCGCCGTGGAGCGTCTGGGCCCGGATGGCGGCGGTGGTCTCGTAGCCGTTCATCAGCGGCATCTGGATGTCCATGAAGATCAGATCATAATAGCCGACGGGGGCTGCCGTGAACTTTTCTACGGCCTCCCGGCCGTTTTCGGCACACTCGATGGAGACGCCGGTCATCCCGATGATCTCCTTGGCGATCTCGCGGTTCAGCTCGTTGTCCTCCACCAGAAGGATGCGCTTGCCGGTGTAATCGCAGTGGGCCAGCTCGTCCAGTTCGTTCCGGTCGGCGGCGTTCGGTTTGCCCGCCACGAGATTTTTCAGCGCAGCGGTCAGGCGGGAGCGGAAGAGCGGCTTTGTAATGAAGTCGTTGACCCCGGCGGTGCGGGCCTCGTTCTCGATATCCGTGTAGTCATAGGCCGTCAGCACGACGATGGGCAGTGCCTTGCCGAGTTTCTGCCGGATGCGCCGGGTCAACTCGACGCCGTTCATGCCCGGCATCTTCCAGTCCACGAGGACGGCGAAGTAATCGTTGTGTGCCTCGTGGCGGGCCGCAGCGCGGGCGACGGCTTCCTCGCCGGAGGTGGTCCACTCGCCGTCGATGCCCACTTCCTGCAGCATCTCGACCGTGCTCTCGCAGCACAGCACATCGTCATCCACCACGAGGACCGGCAGATGGGCCAGCTCGTCGATCTGCTCGGTGGAACGGTCTTGCAGCTTCAGGAAGATGGTCACGGTGAACTTGCTGCCCTTGCCCAGCTCGCTTTCTACGTCGATGGTGCCGTTCATCATGTTCACGGCGTTCTGGGCGATGGCCATGCCGAGGCCGGTGCCCTGAATTTTGGTGGTGCGCTTGTCGTCCGCGCGGGTGAAAGGCTCGAACAGGATCTTCTGGAATTCCGGCGTCATGCCGATGCCGTTGTCTTTCACGGTGAACTGGTAGCAGCCTACGCCGGGGGAGTGGGTCGGCTGCTCGGCGATGGAAAAGACGATGTGGCCGCCGTCCGGGGTGTACTTGATGGCGTTGCTGAGGATGTTGGTGATGACTTGCTGGATGCGCAGACTGTCGCCGTAGACGTCCTCATGTTCCAGCTTGTGCAGATGGACATCGAGGCTGTGGCCGTGGGCGGCGATGTTGCCCTTGTTGATGCCGATGAGGTCGTCCACCAGTTCGGCCAGATTGAACGCTTCCTCGTTGAGCACGACCTTGCCGCTCTCAATGCGGGACATATCCAGCACTTCGTTGATCAGGCCGAGCAGATGGTGGCTGGACTGGGTGATCTTCCCCAGACAATCGGCCACCCGCTCCGGGTTGTTGATGTTGGCCCCGGCAATGGCTGTCATGCCGACGATGGCGTTCATGGGGGTGCGGATGTCGTGGCTCATGTTGGAAAGGAACTCGGTCTTGGCGCGATTGGCGCGGTTAGCCGCGTCGTAAGCATCCTTGAGGGCCTTGCGGGAGGCGATCTCCGTCTTCTTTTCCTGCGTGACATCCTGTGCGACGAAGAGGGCCTGTTCCACCACGCCGTCCTTCCACGAGACGGGCAGAATGGCCATGGTCTTGAACTGGGTCTCATCTTTGGTGCTGTACTCGAAGCGGTAGATGTCGTCCGGGGTGCGGAGCTGCTGGCGCAGGTGAGCGGGGGAGAGACTCTCTTCCAGCGTCCGTTCGCCGCCGATGGGCTGGAACTGCGCGAGGAAGTAGGCCACAAGGTCGTGGTAGCAGCCGCTGGAAGGGCGGCTGGCGGCGGAGAGCATGTTGTAGAACGTGTATTCATCCGTGGAAAGGTTGCACAGGAAGTACCGGTCCACGAGCTTGACCGTGCTTTGCAGCAGCATGTCCATGGCCTTGTTCTGCTGGGTCAGCGCGGCGATCTGGGCGGCCTCCTTTTTGGAGTCGGTGATGTCGCGGATGAAGACGATGGCATAGCGGGGGTCTCCGGTGGTCTCGCCGGGCATGACGACGTTCCGCACCCAGCGTTCCTCGCCGTTCAGCCGGAGGCGGCACTCAAAGCTCAACTCCGGGCGGTTCTGCCGGAAGCGCTCGGTGATGTAGCTGCGGTCAAAGATCATGGCCACGGCGTCCCGGTCTGCGGGCGCAATGAAGCGGTCGCGGTAGGAGCAGACCAGCGCATCCCACGAGGGCTGCTCGAAGGCGCTCAGAAAGGAGGGAGCCTCCTTGAGGGGGTCGAAATGATCGGTCTGGAGATCGACGTAATATTCGCAGAGGTTGGATTCCGTGTAGGCGCGGTGGAAGGCCTCGCTCTTTTTGACGAGAAGTTCCGCCTTTTTCTCCTTGTCCACATTGACGAAAACGCCCACGAAGCGGCGGACGGTGCCGTTCAGGCGGCGGCTGGCCTCGGCGCTGTCCCGGAACCACTCATAATGGCCGTCGGGCAGACGCATCCGGTACTCGACATCGTAGGGGCTGGCACCGGTCCGGTCAGAGAGGGAGCGATCCAGCGCGGCCAGCACCGGGCCCCGGTCGTCCGGGTGGATGAGGGCAGACCAAGCGTCCAGCGTGTTGGGAAAATCCAGAACGTCGTGGTAGCCCAGCATCCGGCGGAACTCATGGCTGTAGACCACGCCGGTGGGGGAACCGGCGTGGTCACAGTCGATGTACCATATGCCGGAGCGCATGACGCTGTTGACGAGGTGGAGGTTCTGGCGGACCCAGTCCATCTGGGCGGAAAGGATCCAGATGGGGGCGCCGTCGCTGTTGGTGGAGTCCGTTTTGTACAGCCGTGCAAAAATGGGCACGCCGTCCTTCGTCAGCAGCTGGCCGTCGCCGTCTGCGGTGATGAGGGGCCAGCGCTCCGGCGCCAGAAAGCTCTGGTTCTCGCCGTAGAACAGCGCCCGGAGCGAACAGCCGGTGACACGGCAGAAATCTTCGTATTCGTAACCGAGGCTTTTTAAAAAGAAACCGCTCACATCCGTGATGGTGAGCGCTTCATCATACAGGCCTGCCACTACGCCGACCGGCTGGCTGCGCTGGACGGTGTTCTGGATGGCGGCGATGCTTTCGGGGGTCAGTTTGGAGGTGTTCTGGGAGTAGAGGACATCCTCCTGCAGAGTGGTACACTCCATATGTAAATCTCCTTCGAAAAATGTCGAAAATCATACGCTTGATATTTCATTTTCATTCTACCACTGCGGCAGGGCCTTGGCAAGGGATTCGGCCATTATAATAGGTATAAGAACCGGAAAACGGCTGTCGAAAACAGAAAGCGGAAAAATTTTGAAAAAAGCTGTCGCAAAGTGTTGACAGGGAAGGTGGGATGTGGTAACATAGAGCCGCAGAACGGAGGCGGACGAAAGAAAGCCTACGGACTGCAGGAAAGGTTTTCTGAATTGAATATTCTCGGCAAAGCAGTCGAAAGACTGTGACGCAAAGCTATAGGGCCTGTAAAATGGCAGCCAGTTGCTTCTCGGACAGGACACAACAATGTGGAATGTCGAGTGACCTTCATCTGAGTTTCAGGTGTTGATTTGCCGAGTGTATCAGCAGATCAACACCTTTTTTATTGTAATTCTTCTCTTACGGAAGAAGGAAGTCAAAACTGAATATTCTCGGCAAAGCAGTCGAAAGGCTGTGACGCAAAGCTATAGGGCCTGTAAAATGGCAGCCAGTTGCTTCTCAAAACGGACACGCAGTGCCCGCCCTTTGAGCGACCTCCATCTAGGAATACTAGGTGTCGATTTGCCGAGTGTGTTTTGGTAGATCGACACCTTTTTTCGTAGGGTCACTCAAAAGAGGGTAATACGATGCGTAACACTACGAAAAACGTCCTGAAGAACCTGCTCCTGTGCGCTGCAATGTTCTGCCTGATGATGGTCATGGCAATGCCCGCACACGCTGCAACTTCCAATGGCGCCGAGCTGCTGAGCCTCATCAACAACGAGCGCGCAGCCAATGGTATCGCTCCTCTGACCATCGGCAGCACCGAGCTGAACGCAGCCGCTCAGGCCCGCGCTGAAGAGCTGGCAACCAACTACTCCTACAACCGCCCCAATGGCACCCGCGAGTTCACCGTCCTCGCTGAGTACGGCGTCAACGAGATCGAAGTTGGCGAGAACTACTGGGCAGCTTCCGATTCCGCTGAAGATGTCTTCGAAACTTGGAACCGTTACGATTTCTTCCGTGCCCGCATGATGAGCAAGGACGCCACCCACGTTGGCATCGGCTACTACGAAGGCGGCGAGTACGGCAACTACTGGGTCATGATCTTCACCTACGCTCCCAACACCAGCAACAACCAGTTCGCACAGGAGCTCCTGACTCTGGTGAACAACGAGCGCACCAAGAACGGCCTCTCCGCTCTGACTCTGGGCGATGCAAACCTGAACGCAGCCGCTGAGAAGCGCGCACAGGAAGTTGCAAAGACCGCTTCCCACACCCGCCCCGATGGCACCAACTGCTTCACCGTTCTGGGTGAATATGGCGTCAAGCAGACCGGCGAGGGCGAAGGCGAGAACATCGGCTGGGGCGAAGCTTCTGCTCAGGAAGTGTTCAATTCTTGGATGGCTTCCGACAGCCACCGCGCAAACATTCTGAACCCCTCCGCTACCGAGATGGGCGTTGGCTACTACTTCGATGCCACTTCCGCTTGGGGCCACCAGTGGGTGCAGCTCTTCGTCTGATAAGAGCTTCTTCAAAATGATATCTCCGTGCTTCAAATAAATCCGGGGAAGGTCCGGCACGAGCATCCGCTCGTGCCGGGCTTTTTCTTTGTGCGGATTTATGCTATACTAAACTTGACCAATTGCAGAAAACAGGAGGAACCAGCGTGGAGGATTACCGCACCGTCCGGGGCACAGCCATCGGCGAATACGAAGAGAAGAAGAGCCGCTTCATTGCGCAGCTCTCGTTTGCAGACAGTGAGGAAAAGGCCGTGGCCTTTCTGGAGCAGGTGCGGGCGGCCAACCGCACGGCGCGGCACAACGTGTACGCTTACCGTCTGCGGGAGGGCAACCGGGAGCGCTATTCCGACGACGGCGAGCCCGCCAAGACGGCCGGCACCCCTGCGCTGGAGGTGCTGCAGCACAGCGGCCTGACCGATCTGATCGTGGTGGTCACCCGGTACTTCGGCGGCGTGCTGCTGGGCACGGGCGGCCTTGTCCGTGCCTACACCACCGCCACGGCCCGTGCGCTGGAAGCCGCCGAGGTCGTCACGGTGCGCGGCGTGGTGGAGCTGGAAGTTACGGTGGACTACTCGCTCTATGAGCGGGCGGCTCTGCTCATCAACGGGGCGGGGGCGAAGCTTGCAGACCCCCAGTTCACCGACCGCGTGACCCTGCGCTGGCAGATGCCCGAAGGCACGGAGCCGCCTTTGCTGGAACAGCTCCGGGAGCTGACGCGGGGCGCAGCGCAGGTGCGCGTTTCGAAGCCGTTTTACGCACCCTTTTAAGAGGTGGAAGCCAGCAGCTTGACCGCAATGCCAAGGGCTCCCCTATTAGGGGAGCTGGCACGCAAAGCGTGACGGAGAGGTTTATTTTTTGGATTGACAGCGATTTTCCCCCTTCGACAGGGCCGTTTTGCTAGAATAGCGGCGGGGAAGGGGGCGCAGAAACGAAAGCGAGGGATTTCGGATGGATGTACGCCAGCGTACCGAAGAGATCGAGCGGCTGACCTTTGCCCCATGGGCGACCTTCAGCGATGCCAGCCGGGGCCGGGCAAGGCCGGAGCCGCAGGACCCCATCCGCCCCGTGTTCCAGCGGGACCGGGACCGCGTGCTCCACTGCAAGGCCTTCCGGCGGCTCAAGCAGAAGACGCAGGTTTTCCTCTCGCCGGAAGGCGACCTCTACCGCACCCGGCTGACGCATACGCTGGAAGTTTCGCAGATCGCCCGCACCATTGCCCGCGCCCTGCAGCTGAACGAGGACCTGACCGAAGCCATCAGTCTGGCCCACGACCTTGGGCACACTCCCTTCGGCCACGCGGGCGAAAGCGCGCTGGACAAGCTCTGCCCGGACGGCTTCAAGCACTACCGCCAGAGTCTGCGGGTCGTGGATAAGCTGGAAAAGGACGGCAAGGGCCTGAACCTGACGTGGGAGGTGCGCAACGGCATCATCACCCACACCAAGGGCACGTGGGCGGCCACGCCGGAAGGGCGCATCGTTCGGATGGCGGACCAGATCGCCTTCGTCAACCACGATATCGAGGATGCGGTTCGCGCCGGGGTGCTGGACCCGGCCACCCTCCCCAAGGAGTGCACGGCGGTGCTGGGCGAGACGAAATCCCAGCGCATCACGACCATGATCAACAGCATCCTGCTCCACAGCGACGGCGATGTGGCCGTGGGCAGCGAGGAGGAAGAAGCCTTCCTCGCCCTGAAGGATTTCATGTACGCCAACGTCTACACCGACCGCACCGCCAAGCGGGAAGAGCAAAAAGTGGAAAAGGTCCTCACGGAGCTTTACGAGTATTACCTGACCCACATCGACCAGATGTCCAACTTCTACTTGCAGCTGGCCTATCAGGAGGGCAGGGACCGCGCTGTGACCGACTACATCAGCGGCATGAGCGACGAGTTCGCCATTCGGACCTTTGAGGATGTGTTCGTGCCCCGCAAGTGGCACGTATTATAAAAGGAGCAGGGAAAAGACAAAATGATCCCACACGAATATATTGAAGAGCTGACCCGCCGGACGGACATCGTGGATCTGGTGGGCAGCTATGTCCAACTGAAACGGAAGGGCCGCCTGTACGGCGGGCTGTGCCCCTTCCACAGTGAGAAGACCCCCTCGTTCTATGTTTACCCGGACACCCAGAGCTTTTACTGCTTTGGCTGCGGGGCGGGCGGCGACGCCATCACCTTTGCGAAAAAGATCAACAGCATCAGCTATGGCGAGGCCGTCAAGCTGCTGGCTGGCCGCGCCGGGATGCCGGAGCCGCAGGAGGACGACAAGACCGGGCGGATGCGCAGCCGCATCCTCTCGATGAACAAAGAGGCCGCGCGGTTCTTCCATGCCTGCCTGAACTCCACAGTGGAGGAGGCCCGTCAGGCCCGCGCCTACTGGCGCCGCCGCGGCTTGGACGATAAGACCATCGTTCGGTTCGGCCTCGGCTATGCCCCCAACGACGGACAAGCTCTGTATCAGTTCCTGCGGGATAAGGGCTACAACCAGCAGGAGCTGGACGCCAGCGGCCTGTTCAAGCGCAGCCAATCGGGCCGCATCTACTGCCTGTTCTGGAAGCGGGTCATGACGCCCATCTTCGATCTGCGCGGCAACATCATCGCCTTTGGCGGGCGTGTGCTGGACGACTCCAAACCGAAATACGTCAACAGCCCGGAAACGCTGGTCTATCATAAATCGGAGACGGTGTTCGCGCTCCAGATCGCGAAAAAGAGCGCGTCCCGGCGGTTCGTCCTCTGTGAGGGCTACATGGACGTCATCAGTATGCAGCAGGCGGGCATCGACACCGCCGTCTGCGCCTGCGGCACGGCTCTGACGCCGGAGCAGGTGCGGCTCATCAGCGAGTACGCGGAGGAGGTCATCCTCAGCTACGACTCGGACGAAGCGGGCCAGAAGGCGACCCTCCGCTCGCTGGAACTGTTCCGGAACAGCCCGGTGCGGGTGGGGGTGCTCCAGATCCCCGGCGCAAAGGACCCGGACGAGTACATCAAAAAATACGGGGCCGAGCGGTTCCAAGCCCTGCTGGACGGCGTGGGCAACGCGCTGGATTTCCGGCTCAAGCGGCTGCGGGATCAATATGACCTGAAACAGGATGCCCAGCGGCTCGAATACGTCCGCGAGGCCGTGGACATGCTGGCCGAACGCTCCAACCCCACGGAGCAGGAGGTCTACGCCGGGCGGCTGGCCGAGGAGACGAACATCTCCAAAACGGCCATCATGACCCAGTTGGCTGCCGCCGTGAAAAAGGCGGGCAACAAGCGCCGCAGGGATCAGAACCGCGCCCGGCTGCACTCCGGCGAGATGAACCAGATCAGCGTCCCCTACAGCGCGGGCGGCTCACAGGCGCTGGGCGTGGCCTCGGCGGAGCAGCGGCTCTTGGCGGCTCTGCTGCGGGAGCCGAGCTACATCCCGCAGGTGCGGGCTCAGCTCTCCCCGGACAAGTTCCTGCTGCCCCAGCAGAAAGAGCTGTATCAGGCCATGCTGGACTGCCAGCAGCAGGGGGTGGAGGTCAGCCTTTCCACCCTCCACGGCTTTGTGCAGGGCGAAGAAGCACTGAATGAACTGAGCCGTCTTGCGGCACAATACAGTGATGTCAACTGTACCCCGGAAGACATCGGGTTTTATCTGGACCGGATCGCCCGCGGGACCCCCATGGCGAACAAGGCGGCCCAGATGTCGAATGAAGATCTAGAACGATATCTCCAGTCGATGCGAGAAAAAAAACAGGGCAGCGCCCCTGCGGAAGACTGAACTGCTCCCTTTCCTCCCGGCTGGAGTCGGAAGGAGAAGGAATTATGCGGAAAATGTCGCAAACAGAGGAATTGGCAAAGATCTTGGCGGCTCGTGCCCGGCGGCACACCCTGACGCCGGAACAGGTCAGCCGTGCGATGGATGAGCAGGATTATGACGTTGCCGGGCTGGATGCGCTGTATGCGGAGCTGGAAGCCCGCGGCATCCGCGTGGCCGAGGAGGAACCGGATGTCCCGCTGCTGGACGAAGCGCAGATCGGGCGGTTGGAGCATGAGCTCTCGGCGGAGGGCGTTGCGCTGGATGACCCGGTGAAAGCCTACCTGAAAGAGATCGGCCGGGTGCCGCTGCTTTCCGCCGAAGAAGAGCGGGCATTGGCCCGTGCCGCCAAGGCAGGGGACATGGAAGCCCGGCAGAAGCTCAGCGAAGCGAACCTGCGGCTGGTGGTCTCGGTGGCCAAGCGCTATGCGGGCCGGGGGCTGCCCTTCCTTGACCTCATCCAAGAGGGCAACCTCGGCCTGATGAAGGCGGCGGAAAAATTTGAGCCGGACAAAGGCTTCAAGTTCTCCACCTATGCAACGTGGTGGATCCGCCAGTCCATCACCCGCGCCATCGCCGACCAAGGTCGGACCATCCGCATCCCGGTGCATTTGGTGGAGCACATCAACCGGGTCAAAAAGACGGCGGGGGAACTGCTTCGGAAAAACGGCCGGGAACCGACGGCGGAAGAGATCGCCGTCCGTTTGGAGATGGAGCCTGACCGGGTGCGGGAGCTTTTGCAGTTGTCGCAGGAACCCATCAGCTTGGAAACGCCGGTGGGGGAGGAGGAAGACGCCCATCTGGAGGATTTCATTCAGGATGAGGAGGCCGGGGTCCCCGTGGACGAAGCGGGCCGCCAGCTGCTGCGGCAGGAGCTGATGAACGTCCTCAAGAGCCTGACGCCCCGCGAGGAGCGGGTACTGACCCTGCGGTTCGGTCTGGACGACGGCCAGCCCCGCACCTTGGAAGAGCTGGGGCGGGAGTTCAACGTCACACGGGAACGCATCCGCCAGATCGAAGCCAAGGCCCTGCGCAAGCTCCGCCACCCCAGCCGCGCCAAACGGCTGAAGGATTATCTGGAATAAGAACGATGCAAAAGCACCCTGCCGGCCGGGGTGCTTTTGCTTTGCGGAAAACAAGAGTCAACCTGTACAAAATGCACAAGGGTGTTTTAGGTGAGAACGTGCAAAAACAAAAAATCAAGGCCCAAAATGAGCAAAGCGTACACGCTTCCGCGTGTGCGAAGAAAGAGGGCACTTGACAAAAAAATCGGCCTGAAATGCGAAAAATGGCTTGACAACAAGGCTTTATGGGTGTATACTGTGTTAGTATCACATAATGGCCTAGTGCGCCAAAAAGGGAGCTTGCATTCGACCGGCCGAAAGGTACGGAAGGAAAAGTTTGTGAAAAACGCCGAACTTCCTTCGAGGATACGGGTCGATTTATGTGTGTCTGCTCAAATTTGACCCGTATAACGCAACATCCGTAGAGTATAAAAGTAAGGAGTGGTTGATTTTATGATGAAAGTCAAGCCCGTAAAGCTCGGCAAAACCGAGCGCATGAGCTTCTCCCACATCGACGAAGTCATCAGTATGCCGAACCTGATCGAGGTCCAGAAGAACTCTTATCAGTGGTTCCTGGACGAGGGCCTGAAAGAGGTCTTCCACGATATCGGCACCATTGAGGACTACACCGGCAATCTGGCGCTGAGCTTCGTGGACTTCCGTCTCGATAAGGAGCCTAAGTACAGCATCAAGGAGTGCAAGGAGCGCGACGTGACCTACGCCGCCCCCCTGCGCGTGACGGCTCGTCTGCTGAACAAGGAGACCGGTGAGGTCAAGGATCAGGAGATCTTCATGGGAGATTTCCCCCTGATGACCGATGCCGGCACCTTCGTGATCAACGGTGCTGAGCGTGCGATCGTCAGCCAGTTGGTCCGTTCTCCCGGCGTATTCTACGGAGATGCCAAAGATAAAGTCGGCAACGATCTGTACAGCGCGACCATGAACCCCAACCGCGGCGCATGGCTGGAGTATGAGACCGATGCCGCCAACGTGTTCTATGTCCGCATCGATAAGAACCGCAAGCTGCCCGTCACCGTGCTGTGCCGTGCGCTGGGTCTGTCCACCAATGAGGACATCCTGAACTTCTTCGGCGACGATGAGCGCATCCTCGCCACGCTGGAAAAGGATACCACCAAGAATCAGGAAGAGGGTCTGCTGGAAGTTTACCGCAAGCTGCGCCCCGGCGAGCCTCCCACGGTGGAGTCCGCTACCAGCCAGATCAATATGCTGTTCTTCGACCCGCGCCGCTACGACCTGTCTCGTTTCGGCCGTTATAAGATGAACAAGAAGCTCTCTCTGGCCCGCCGCATCACCGGCTTTGTGGCCGCTGAGAACATCGTGGCTCCCCTGACCGGTGAGGTCATCGTCGAGGCCAACGGCAAGATCACCCGCGAGCTGGCCGAGAAGGCTGACAACGCCGGTGTGGATACCGTCGTCCTGCTGATCGAGGGCAAAAAGGTCAAGGTCATCACCAACGGCTGTGTGGACGCACAGGGCTTCTTCTCCTTTGATGTCAAGGAGTGCGGCATCAACGAGCGCTGCTCCTTCGATGAGATCAAGAAGATCCTCGACACCACCTCCGATGTGGAGGAGCAGAAGGAAATGCTCCGCCGCAACCACGACCAGCTGATCGGCCGCACCGTCACCGTGAAGGACATCCTGTCCTCCATCAACTACCTGAACGGTCTGGGCCACGGCGTCGGCACCACCGATGATATCGACCATCTGGGCAACCGCCGTATCCGCAGCGTCGGTGAGCTGCTGCAGAACCAGTTCCGCATCGGCTTCTCCCGCATGGAGCGCGTCATCCGTGAGCGCATGACCCTGCAGAGCCAGGATCAGAGCGTCATCACCCCGCAGGCCCTGATCAACATCCGTCCTGTGGTGGCAGCCATCAAGGAGTTCTTCGGTTCTTCTCCGCTGTCCCAGTTCATGGATCAGAACAACCCTCTGGCTGAGCTGACCCACAAGCGCCGTCTGTCTGCTCTGGGCCCCGGCGGTCTGAGCCGTGACCGCGCAGGCTTCGAAGTCCGCGACGTTCACTACAGCCACTACGGCCGTATGTGCCCCATCGAGACTCCTGAAGGCCCGAACATCGGTCTGATCTCCTATCTGGCATCCTATGCAAAGATCAACGAGTACGGCTTCGTGGAAGCTCCGTACCGCAAGGTCAAGAAGACCTACGACGAGAATGGCCGCCTGATCGATCAGGTCGTCACCGACGAGGTCGAGTATATGACCGCTGACGTCGAGGATGAGTACGTTGTTGCTCAGGCCAACGAGCCGCTGGACGAAGGCAAGCACTTCATCCGTCCCCGTGTTTCTGCCCGCCGCCGCGACGACATTCTGGAAATCGACGCCGAAAAGGTCGATTACATGGACGTCTCGCCCCGAATGATGGTCTCTGTTGCAACCGCCTGCATCCCCTTCCTTGAGAACGATGACTGTAACCGTGCTCTGATGGGTTCCAACATGCAGCGTCAGGCTGTGCCTCTGATGGTCACCCAGCAGCCCATCGTTGCTACCGGTATGGAGTACAAGGCTGCTACCGACTCCGGCACCGCCGTTCTGGCAAAGAATGACGGCGTCGTGGAGAAGATGGACGCCGATCATGTGGTCGTCCGCAACGAGCAGGGCACTCTGGACAATTACCCGCTGGTCAAGTTCGCCCGCTCCAACGCCGGCACCTGCATCAACCAGCGCCCCATCGTCGAGGTGGGCGAGAGCGTCAAGGCCGGTCAGGTTCTGGCCGACGGCCCTGCTATGCGCAATGGCGAGATCTCTCTGGGCAAGAATGCTCTGATCGGCTTCATGACTTGGGAGGGCTACAACTACGAGGACGCCGTCCTGCTGAATGAGAAGATCGTCCGTGAGGACGTTTACACCTCTATCCACATCGAGGAGTATGAGACCGAGTCCCGTGACACCAAGCTCGGACCCGAAGAGATCACCCGCGACATCCCCAACGTTTCGGAGGATGCCCTGAAGGATCTGGACGAGCGCGGCATCATCCGCATCGGTGCCGAGGTCAAGAGCGGCGACATTCTGGTTGGTAAGGTCACCCCGAAGGGCGAGACCGAGCTGACCGCTGAGGAGCGTCTGCTCCGCGCCATCTTCGGCGAGAAGGCCCGCGAAGTCCGCGATACCTCTCTGCGCGTGCCTCACGGCGAGTACGGCATCATCGTGGATGTCAAGGTCTTCACCCCGGAGAACAGCGATGAGCTGCAGCCCGGCGTCCGCGAGGTCGTCCGCTGCTACATCGCGCAGAAGCGTAAGATCAGCGTCGGCGATAAGATGGCCGGCCGCCACGGCAACAAGGGTGTCGTTTCCCGCATCCTGCCGCAGGAGGATATGCCCTACCTGCCCGACGGCACCCCGCTGGACATCGTGCTGAACCCCCTGGGCGTTCCTTCCCGTATGAACATCGGTCAGGTGCTGGAAGTCAACCTGGGCTACGCTGCCAAGGCCTGCGGCATCAAGGTCATGACCCCCGTCTTCGACTCCGCCCGCGAGGCTGACATCGGCGATACCTTCGATACCGCCCGCGAGATGTGGCACGGCGAGAATGCTCCTGCATATCCCACCAAGCTCCCCAAGCTGATGGGCGAGAAGGGCCACATCATCGACTTCTCCAAGATCGAGCTGGACCGCGACGGCAAGACCACCGTTTACGATGGCCGTACCGGTGAGAAGTTCGATAACCGCGTCACCGTCGGTTATATGTACTACCTCAAGCTGCATCACCTCGTTGATGATAAGATCCATGCCCGTTCCACCGGCCCCTACTCTCTGGTCACCCAGCAGCCTCTGGGCGGCAAGGCCCAGTTCGGCGGCCAGCGCTTCGGCGAGATGGAAGTCTGGGCACTGGAAGCTTACGGCGCCGCTTACACCCTGCAGGAGATCCTGACCGTGAAGTCGGACGACGTCGAGGGCCGTGTCAAGACCTACGAAGCCATCGTCAAGGGCGAGCCCATCCCGCAGCCGGGCATCCCGGAATCCTTCCGCGTCATGCTGAAGGAACTGCAGTCTCTGGGTCTGGACGTCGTGGTTCAGGACAAGGAAGGCAACGAGATCGATATGCGCCAGAACTTCGACGACGAAGAGACCGGCTTCGATATGCGTGACGTTGCAGGTTCCGAGACTGTTACCAACGAGAACGAGCTGCTCAACGATTACACCATCAAGGACGCCGACGCAGGTTTCGATGATCCTTCCGTGCTGGACGATGACGAGGCTGCCCCTGCAGCAGAGTCCTCCTCCGACGAAGTGAATTTTGACGACTAAATCCCGGACAAGCTGCCCACCCCGCTGCGGCGCGCGTGCTGCCGCCGCACAGGGCGGGGGAGAGCAGTGGGTTTTTACGTCAGCGAGCATCGAAACAACGAGAGATTAAGAAAGGGTTCGTTTCATGGAAAACAACGTTTTCGATTCCATTAAGATCGGCCTTGCTTCTCCGGAGCAGATCCGCAACTGGAGCTACGGTGAGGTCAAAAAGCCTGAGACCATCAACTACCGCACCCTGAAGCCGGAGCGCGACGGCCTGTACTGCGAGCGCATTTTTGGACCTACCAAGGACTGGGAGTGCCACTGCGGCAAGTATAAGCGCATCCGTTACAAGGGCAAGATGTGTGATCGCTGCGGCGTCGAGGTCACCAAGGCCAAGGTTCGCCGTGAGCGTATGGGTCACATCGAGCTGGCCGCTCCTGTGAGCCACATCTGGTACTTCAAGGGCATCCCCAGCCGCATCGGCCTGATGCTGGACATCAGCCCCCGTCTGCTGGAGAAGGTCCTCTACTTTGCAAGCTATATCGTCACCGATCCCGGTCTGACTCCGCTGGAAAAGAAGCAGCTGCTGACCGAGAAAGAGTACCGCGAGATGCGTGAGCGCTACGGCGACGAGTTTGAGGCATCCATGGGTGCCGAGGCCATTCAGGAGCTGCTGAAAGAGATCGACCTCGATCAGTTGAGCGCTGAACTGACCGCCGAGGTCGAAAAGTCCTCCGGCCAGAAGAAGGTCCGCATCCTGAAGCGTCTGGAGGTCGTTGAGGCCTTCCGCATCTCCGGCAACCGCCCGGAGTGGATGGTCATGGACGTTCTGCCCGTCCTGCCTCCCGACCTGCGCCCCATGGTCCAGTTGGACGGCGGCCGCTTTGCGACTTCCGACCTGAACGACCTGTACCGCCGCGTCATCAACCGCAACAACCGTCTGCGCCGTCTGCTGGAGCTGGGCGCTCCCGACATCATCGTGCGCAACGAGAAGCGGATGCTGCAGGAGGCTGTTGACAGCCTGATCGACAACGGCCGCCGCGGCCGCCCGGTCACCGGCCCCAGCAACCGCGCGCTGAAGAGCCTTTCCGACATGCTGAAGGGCAAGCAAGGCCGCTTCCGCCAGAACCTGCTGGGCAAGCGTGTTGACTACTCCGGCCGTTCCGTTATCGTCGTCGGCCCTGAGCTGAAGATGGACCAGTGCGGTCTGCCCAAGGAGATGGCTCTGGAGCTGTTCAAGCCCTTCGTCATGAAGGATCTGGTCGAGAAGGGCGTGGCCAACAACATCAAGTCCGCCCGTAAGATGGTCGAGCGCGCAAAGCCCGAAGTCTGGGACAGCTTGGAGACCGTCATCAAGGGCCACCCGGTTCTGCTGAACCGCGCACCTACCCTGCACCGTCTGGGCATTCAGGCCTTCAACCCCGTGCTGGTGGAGGGCCGTGCCATCAAGCTGCACCCGCTGGCATGTACCGCATTCAACGCCGACTTCGACGGCGACCAGATGGCAGTTCACCTGCCGCTGGGTGAGGATGCCTGCCGCGAGGCGAAGATGCTGATGCTGGCTTCCGGCAACCTGCTGAAGCCTTCCGACGGCGCTCCTGTTACCGTCCCGACGCAGGATATGATCCTTGGCAGCTACTACCTGACCACCGTTCGCGAGAACGAAGAGGGTGCAGGCAAGATCTTCCGCGACGAGAACGAGGCTCTGATGGCATACGCTGAGCATGTCGTTACCCTGCACGCACCCATCAAGGTCCGCCGCACCATGACCATTGACGGCGTGGAGCACACCGGTCTGGTGGATGCCACCGTCGGCCGCATCATCTTCAACACCCCCGTGCCCCAGAACCTCGGTTATATCGACCGTACCGATCCGGAGCACTGGCTGGAGTATGAGGTCAGCTTCCGCGTGACCAAGAAGACCCTGCCGGACATCATTTCCCGCTGCATGACCCGCAACGGCACCCGCACCTGCGCTAAGATGCTAGATGCCATCAAGGCACAGGGCTATAAGTATTCCACCCTGTCCGCCATCTCCGTTGCTGTCTGCGACGCCGTCATCCCGCCCCAGAAGGACGAGTTGATCGCCGACGCCGACAAGCAGGTCTCTCAGGTCAACAAGCTGTTCAACCGCGGCCTGATCTCCGAGAACGAGCGCTACACCCAGACCATCAACATCTGGCAGGCAACCACCGATAAGGTCTCTAAGGCTCTGGCAGCAAACCTGCCCAAGGACAACGAGATCTTCATGATGGCAGACTCCGGTGCACGTGGTTCTATGAACCAGATCAAGCAGCTGGCCGGCATGCGCGGTCTGCTGGCAAACACCGCCGGTAAGACCATCGAGATGCCCATTCGTGCCAACTACCGTGAAGGTCTGAACATCTTGGAGTACTTCGTTTCTGCGCGTGGTGCTCGTAAGGGTCTGGCCGATACCGCTCTGCGTACCGCCGACTCCGGTTACCTGACCCGCCGCATGGTCGATGTCTCTCAGGAAGTCATCGTCCGTGAGATCGACTGCGGCACCACCGACGGCCTGTGGGTCTCCGAGATCCACGAGGGCAAGGAGAAGATCGAGAGCTTCCGTGAGC
>ERZ1026876.210-NODE-210-length-38844-cov-7.901441_pt1 | contig 38844 bp, 46 predicted proteins | sample MGYA00380168_ERZ1026876 | MGnify/ENA primary metagenome ERZ1026876 (study PRJEB33269, sample SAMEA4719804) | human gut metagenome | biome: human-associated habitat; feature: organic feature; material: feces | place: Cameroon | collected 2013-10 ... | reverse complement strand
TCATATGAGGATACAGAGCGTAGTTCTGGAATACCATCGCGATATCTCTGTCCTTCGGCTCTACATCATTTACTCTCTTGCCATCGATGATCAGGTCACCGCTCGAGATATCCTCGAGACCTGCAACCATTCGAAGGGTGGTCGACTTACCACAGCCGGATGGTCCGACGAAGATGATGAATTCCTTATCCTTGATATCGAGGTTGAAATCCTTAACAGCGACGAAGCCGTTCGGATACTTCTTGGTTACATTTTTAAGCTCAACACTTGCCATAATCTTTTCTTCTCCTAATAGGGCACAAACGTTTCGTGATCAGGTTCCCCAGGCCTTTTCAACTGTACTCATCGTACTCTTGCGGGCCTTTTTTCTCAACGGCATTTGTTCCTAGAAAAAACCGGTCGATTTTATACAAACTGTCGAGCGATTTTATAAAAAAGTCAATATACACAAAGTTTTCGGATGCAAGCTGCACAAACAGGGCTAAAATCCGTCACTTTTCCCGTGTTTTAGCCACTTTTCACAAGATTCAAAAACATAATTTGTTACTACCAAACAGCGCCTATTCAACATCACCGGGCCGTTTGTGGCTTTTCAACAAAATAAGAACCGGAGCTCTTGCTCCGGCTCACAAAAAGGAGAATAATATGGAATCGTCAAATCATTCAGGCTTCAGAATAAGCGCTCCGCGCTCGTTCGTCCGCATCATAGCTCCCTCATGGGATCCTGGCACCGCACAGAAGAAATAGCACTCGCCGTCGACCACCTGTGCACCGGTCAGCATATAACCGTCCGCGCCTACATAGTACCAGTACCCTCCGTACTCGATCCAGGAAGACTTCGAGAAGGTGCCGTCCCGTTTCATGTACTTCCACTTGTCACCGATCTTATGCCACCCGCAGACGATCTTCTTCTCTTCCTCGTAGCTCTTATACCAGCGATCGAGGTCTACATATCCACGGATGCCGTCGATCCGGCCTGTCCAGGAGTACTGCTGGCCGGTAATACCGTCGACCGGTTTATTCTTCTGGGATGCAATCCAGAGGTCGTAGCCCTGCAGCTTCTCCGGGATCACATGGTTCCTGTACCAGGTCATATTCATGTAGAGGCCGGTCCGGTAGTTCGAGTTCGTCCGGATCTCCTCAGAGAATGCGATCGCGATGTCCGTGATCGTTTCCTTCGCCATCCGCTCCATGGCCGTCCACTCAAGGTCGTAGAATACCGGGAGCTCAAGAGAACGTGCCCCCAGGAGCTCGAGGAGCCGCTTCGCGCGGGCTTTCGCCTGTGTCACCGACTTATCGTAGCAGAACGCGTAGACACCGACCTTCAGGCCTGCTGCACGCGCATTCTGGTAGTTTCGTTCGAACTGTTTGTCGACGCCTTCCTTCGTGATCGCGCGAAGGACCGCGTACTTAACGCCTGCTGCCGCGACCTTTTCCCAGTCGATCACGCCCTGGTACTCTGAAACATCGATGCCAGGGATCGAGATATCCGCTGGTGCTTCCTCTTTTACGTGGTCATCAAGCTCGATCGCGACATGGCGCCCCTCGTAAAGCCAGATGTCGCCACGGAGAGACCCGTCTTCTGACCCGATATCTGCCGGATCCGACGAAATATCCGCATACGGCTTCAACTTCTTCCGGAGATCCCTTGTCGTCGCTGCATTACTTCCGTTATAGAGCGCTTCCTTCGGGATGCCCGCGTAGATCAGTGCGACCACCATAAGAGAGCTGCAGTCGCAGTTACATTTCTTTGTTACGAGGCCAGGATCCCAGCCGACCTTCGCTGCTTCCATGCCGAGTGAATTTCGGTCGTTCTGGTTATAGCCGATCAGGTCATTCAGAGCTGCGCGCTCTGCTGCATATGCTGCACGCTCCCGCATGGCCGCATCCTTCAGCCGGATCCGGTAATTCCAGGGGCGCGAGTACCAGCTTCTCTTCAGGACTTCCTGTCCTGTCTGGTCGCCTGCTGCCCCGCCTACATATTTATTATTTTCATCATGGCTTGCCTGTGCAATCATGTTGTCTCCTTAATTCCGGACAGATGTGCTGCCCGGCTTTTGAATTCTTATGCGTTCGTTTCTAAAATCATCATTTCAGCTTCGTGTTCTGCTTTACAGACTGGTCGAAGCCGACCGCCGCCCATCCTGAGACAATGCCCGTGATAGCTGCTGTCAGCCAGTCTGCATTTTCGAATCCGGAAATCCCCGTCTGCCAGCATACGATACCGAGAACGAGGCCGATCACGCCTGCTGCCAGTGGGATCCACTCGTCCTTGAACTTGCCGGAGATGTTTAACGGCATACAGCACAGGAACGTTACCACGACGATCCCGACTACCGGTGCTACTCCAAAATCCATTCGTTTCCTCCTTTCAATGCAAATATTGTGCTATCGCCATCCCAAGAATGCCCACAAGGCCTCCTGCGAGGGCGCTTACCACCGTCGTAAAGATCGTTCTCTGCATCGTGTTCCAGGCTTTCGCCGGTTTCTCCTCGAGCTGCCGAAGACGATCATTCTGTGAGCGCTGCTCTTCCAGCATCGACTTCATGTTGTCGGCCAGTTTTGAAACTGTAATCGTCAGTTCGTTCATATTTTCCTGCTTCTTTTCGATCTGGGCGATTTCAGAGTCCATATGTTTCACATGCTCTTCTATCGCGCAGTACTTCGCATAAAGCTCTGCTGTGTCCATTGCTTCCTCCGCTTCCATTTCTTAGGTTTAGAGTAGCACATTCGATTCTCCGATTTCGAAGCATGAAAAAAGCGGATGCCGAAGCACCCGCTCTTCCGTCACTTTTCCCACTTAAGGCCTTTTGATCGATCTACTGACCCATCTTTACCTGTATAGTAAAAGTCCTGAGTGGTATAGATATTTTCTTTCAGTACCTGGAGTGTTTCAAGTCGCTGTTCGATCTTCCGCTGTGTTGCGCGGTCAGAAGACTTGTAGATCTCCTTATACTTTGAGGTCATGCCCGACTTGATGTCCTTCCTTATATCTTTATCCTCCTTTCCGAGGCTCCGCATATATTTAATGTATGCGTCGACTGTCTCCTTGTCGTTTCCTTCGTAGATCGCCGTTACAATGTCAGCGCGTTCTGCCGGCTTCTCTTTTCCGATTGCTGATTTTAGTTTCTTATCGACGAGTCCCTCTGAGTACCCCTTGTCGATCAGCTGCTGCCGGAGACTTTCATAGTCTTCCTTCGCGCCGTTCGCATAGGATCTCGCCGCAAGCTCGAGTTCCGGCTCTGCCGCAAGCATGTCCCCGACCTTTTCCTGGATCTTTGCTTCATCGATGCCGGCCTTCACAAGGTCCTGCATGATCTTGTCGCCGAGTTCCTTGTTTCCGCGTGCATATTCTTTCATGGCTTCCGCTACAAAGGTCTTCATATTCTGGTCGTTTTTAATGCTGAGCATCAGCCTGTTCCGCACATACTCCGCATCTGAGAACCCTGCGTCCATGATGACTTCGTCAATGATAGCGCCTGTCCAGCGCAGCATGTTCTTACTCGAGATGCCGAACATGTGGAGTGCCGGCGACATCTTGTAGATCGCGCCGACGACGCCTTCTTTCTGTGTTCCGTTCAGAATCTTCACGAGCTCATCTGCAGCCGTTTTCAGGTCGGCGAATGACTGCGATCCGATGTTCGAGTCGTATCCATTCAGCTGGTCGAGGGCTGTGCTTACGTACGGAATGTAGGCGAGCGGTGAGAAATCCGAGCCTGCAAGATCAAGGATTGCTTTCTCCCATTTCTTCGGGCTCTTATTCTCCGGATCCAGGGCCTCTACAAACCCGCCGATTCCGATGTTATCGAGGAATGCGTCCAGCCAGCGTTCACCGTAGGACTTTTCCTTGTCCGGGTCCTTCAGTGCGCCCATGACGGATTTTGCAGCGTTCGTTATGAGGATGTTCAGTGCAAGGACGCCTGCCAGCTTCTTAATCTGTTTCTTTGCCTCGACGGTCCCTCTCATTCCATGCGTTGCCTTGTAAATCTCACGGTAGAGCATATCGTAGGTCTTCATCGGCTCTGACTGGAAGCTTGTTGCGATCTTCGCGAATCCATTCTTCGACTTCATCATCTCTGTTCTATGGAGTGGTGAGTCGACGACCTGTGTGAAGTCAATCACATGATCGAAGATCTTCTTCGCTGCTGCATAGTATTCCGGAGACCCGACTTCAAGGTCCTTTCTTGTATCCTTTACCCCCTCTTCTGCTGCCTGCCAGAGCGTCGTCCAGGTCATCCGGTCGCCCATCTCTGCACCGAGCATACCAGCTTCATTTATCGCGTCGATCTTTCCGGTCGCCCCGAAGATCGCATTCTTCAGCGTTCTTCCAGTCGAGATGTCCGGTCCGCCGATCTGCTTCCAAGTGACGATCGGCGCGTACTTCTTTGCGGTTTCCCATGCCTCCTTTCGCCTTGCAAGGTTCGCCGGGCTCATCGCTGCTGCAATGTACTTTGGATCCATCTCTGCTGCGGCACGGACGATCGAGAACGGCTGCTGGATTGCAACGGACGGTGACCAAGCGACTGCGACCGCTTTCGCCTTTCCAAGGAAGATATTCGTGAAGTCTCCCCACTTGTCTGCTCGGCCTCGTGAGCCATTCAGATCCAGGATCAGGTTATTCAGAAATTCAAGTCCATCGTCAGACATCGCGTTCTTGATTGCAGCCTTCATTGACTCGTAGCCGTCCTGGTAGTTCAGCCACTTCTGCATATCCTCAAGCGCCGGAAGGAAAGCGTTATAGGATGACATCTTGTCGATATGGTTCGTGAAGGTGTCGAAGATATTTCCGATGACGATCGGATTCTGTGCTCCGGTTACGGTTGCCTTCGTGAAGCCCATGTTTGCAAGCGTCGTCATTCCGCGTTCGATGTCGGATGTTTTCGTCACTCGATAGTCTGACGCCGTCTTGATCGGCCAGTAGTCCCTTTCCAGGAACTTTTCGTAGCCGTAAAGGTTCATCGATGTTTCATTGCCCCAGCTCGAAACGCTCGTTGCAAGGAAATGCTGCATCCTTTCTGCAAGCTGTTTCTGCTTCGGGGAAAGGAGATTTATTGCAGCCGTGACATCTCCTTCTGTAATATAGCGGGCTGTTTCTGCTCGGTTTAACCTCTTCTTATCCTTTCCACTTACCGGGCTAAACTGAACGCCTCCATTTACTTTCGTTGCTTCAAGGTTTTCATAATTTCCATTTATGTGCTTTCTTGCCTGTTCACGTTTGTTGAGAACATAGAGCTCCATCAGCTGCGCGTCCGTGGCAGTCATTGTACTGTGTCCGAGCTCCACTTCCCTCGTCTTCTGCGACCACTCCTGTACTTCCTTCCCGGAAATTCCAAGTTCATTCATGGTGCGCTCGATGAATTTCATCGACTCATTTACGGCTACCGTTTTCTTGTCTAGTCCATTCCGGAGCGCTGCATACATCTCATCTCCGGTGCCGCCGTCTCCGCCGATCAGATTGAAGAAGGTCGGGGAGTCGAGCATACCGGAGTGAAGCATCGACTGTACGAATTTTCGAGCCGGCGCATCTTCGGTGTATGAAGCCTTTGGTTTCCGGTTGCGGAGTTCATCCAGCGTCCGCGATGCAAACTTTTCTACCGTTGTGTTTTTGTCGAGCGTCGTAAAGCGGTTTGCGTATTCCAGCATCTTTCGTATCGACTGAATCAGCTGGCAGAGCTCGTGCACCCGCTCGTAGGACATTTTCCGCACCTTCGGGATACTCTTATAGGACCGTGCCATTTCTTCGATGTATGCTTCCTGGTCCTCGAGTCTCGTAAGGAAATCCGGGTCCAGAGTGATTCTCGTATCGATACCTGTTTCCGGATCCGTGATGATGCCCTCATTCTTCATGACCGCATTCGCAACATTTTTGAAATCGCCGAGCGCATTCGTAAAGTCCAGACTCTGAAGGCGCTCATAGTCCTTCCTTCTAAGGTCGTTTGCTTTTCCGCCCTTGTAGTCGGTCGTCAGATCAATCACGCTGAAGAGCTGCTGGATGCCCTTCGCAAGTGGTGCCGGCACATGGTTTTTATCGGTCGGCTGCTCGATCATCTTCTGGATCTTTCGCATGGAGGATTCCATCCGCTTGATGTCTGTTGCCTTCCGCTGCCGTTTCACATAGTCCTCCTTATGCTTCCGGAGACGGTCCGCCATCGCTGCGCGGTCGAGGTTTGCAGCCTTCAGTTTTTCGTCAAGCTCTGCCTTTGCTGCGATGTAGTCTTCAACGGCAAGATTATTTGCAGCATACTTCTTCTTCAGAAGTGCAAGGTCACGGTTATACTTCGTCTCCAGTGCTGCACGCGTTCTCTTAAGTTCTCTTGACGATGCTACCCGGAGATCGATGACGGCACTATGGTAGGTGTCCATGTACTGCTTTCTCGTATCCTGGTCAGCTTCATCGAAGAATGTTTTCAGGATCCGCTCACCGAGCGCGTAAGCCGTCTCGTTATAGTCCTGTGCGTTATTCGGCGTGCCGCTTTCAAGGACCGGGCCACCGTTATCCCGCACATTCATGATCTCCTGTACGGCGTCGACATCGTACATCTGATCCGGGTTCAGCGTGAAGTAGTCCGGGAACTGCTGCTTCAGCTCTCTATAGACGTCCGCACCTGTGCGCTCCATGTACTTTGAATCCGTCGTGAACTGGATCTTCTGGAAATAACGCTTCCGGAGGGCGTTAAATCCTTCCGGCTCGATGTCGTGGATATTGGAAGCCGGAATATAGATGATCGTGTTTCGAAGCGTTTTCTTAAAGCTGCTCCATCTTTCTTCCTGCTCCGCATCCTTGATCACCGCGTGGTCGAGGATCTCGCCACCGATCGCTGCTGCCGTATCGGAAAACTCGCGCCCGTTCGCATTCTCTGAAACAGCCATGCTCGCATAGAGCTTCTCGATCTGCTGCCGGATCGTTGCCCGGTCCATGGTCGAGTTCCATTCCTTCGTGAGCTCGCTCGTGAGACGCGTGATCTTCTGGCTTGATGGCATCACGTTCCGTGCGTTGATGATGAGCTTCGAGAGGTCTTCGGTCGCCTGGCCGAGCTTCTCACTCTCTGCGTAGACCGGTGCCGGCGTCGCCGTCTCATCGATCCCGAGCTGGAAGCGGACACCGTCGAGAGATTTTAATTTCTCCGTGCGGTCTCCTGTCACCTCAGAATCATATGTCACGACGTCAAGCCCCTTATTCTCAAGCTTCGTGAGAATATCCTCACTTATTCCGTCCGGTACGAGAACGTGCGCAACCTCCGAGAAATCGACCGTGCGCTCCGGTTTTGCCTCGAACATATCGGTCGGTACCTGCCGTGCTTCCTTGATGATGTTGAGGATCTCGTTCACATCGCTTTCTGTGTACTTGATCCATCCATACCAGTCAAAGGCCTTCCGGATCGTTGCAGCCGTTACCCGCTTCTTGCCTGCTGCTTCGATGATCGCATCTTCTATTGAGTCGATGCTCTTATAGCTGCCCTGATCAGAGATCTTTCGTTCTACTTCCTGGAGACGGTTTTCGAGCTCATCGATGTTTGAAGCTGCATCCTTCGGCTGAAGTCTTCCTTCATCCTTGTGGATCTCGTCGATGCTCGAGAACTCGCTTGAACCAGCAGCGATGATGCCGCGGATGCCAGGAGGCGTCGTGACGGCCTTGCTCTTTCCGTCACGCGACTCGACCATCGCGCGGACGATATTTTCCGGGGTCACGCTGTAATGCGTCGCCGCAAACGAGCGCCGGTTGCCGGATGGCGTATACGGATCCACGTTGTTTCGGATGCCTGAACCCGTGATGATGCCCGAGAACAGATCTTCAAGCCAGGACTTGAATCCGGCCTTATCGAGCTTCTTTTTGATTTCGTCTCTCGTTGCTTCTTCATCTCGAACGGTTCTTTCTTTATACTGGATCCCCGTTTCCTTAAACTTTTCTGCTCCAGTGAAAGCGTTCACCGCTCTCCAGCCAGTATAACCACCCATTCCAAATTTCGAGTTCAGGAATGCGTCGGCCCGCTTTTCTACGGTCGCATTATCGACGCCCGCTTCAATCAGATGCTCTTTATACACCTTCTGAATGCGTGGGCCGTAGTCCTCGAGGATCTTCTTTATTGGCATTTTGCTTGCGCCGTCAAGTTCCGAACCGAATTCATGAATCATCGCCTTATAGAAGGAGATCTTTTCTTCTGCGATCGTCGGCTCGTTAACCGTCTTTTCGTTATCACTTAAGGTTTCACCCTTCGATGCGATGTAAGCTGCCTGCATTCCGCGATCATGCATTGCCTGATCAATCAGGTCGTCGAAGGTCCGATTTTCCGCAATATCATTTACGCGGACATCGATGAAGTGTGTCGCTTCGCTGGCAAGGTAAGCCGGGATCTTTCCTTCCGCCTCTTTCTTGATGAGAGCCCGGGCATTTACCCGCACATCATCGTCGATTTCGTTCTCGATCGAGATATTCGAGAATGTTGGCGTCCAGGCATCCGCACCATAGACACGGTTCCGACGGTCCGCCTTCGGGTCAATCGTCGACTTCCGGAAGACAAACGATACCGATCCGAAATCATTCCAGCCCATGTCAGCCTTCGTGATCGCGATCGACGGCATCGGGAGAGACGACATATCGAGCATCTTCCCGTTCTTATCAAGATTTACGTTATGGACTGCGACGAGGCTTCCGGTTTCTTCCGTGTCGACGCCGTTATCCTTCAAAACTCTTTGGAGATGAACACCCTTATCTTCCATCGCGTGTTCATTCGTAGAATCATTTATTAAATTTTCGTCCGTTCTATTGACACCATTCAGAATATCGAATATATCATTCATATGGAGAGCGGACGTGATTCCTGCTGACCCGTCGTGAATAAGCGATGGCACGGAGCGGGAGGTGAAGCGTCCGCTCTCTTTATTTTCGGCAGTGATGTCTACATCAGCTTCGCTCGTGAGCACAAACCTATGCGTGTTTCTGTCCGGATTTACTTTGACAGTCGCTAATGCAAAATAATTGTCCTCCCCAATTTTTATTTTTGAAGCTAGTGTCACAGTATCCCATGTCTTTCCTTTATGGTTAAAATCGTAATAGACCGTTCGGCTGTTCTCAATTATTTTTGGCAGATTCAAAATCGCAACGGTTCTTTCCAAGCTTTGATTGCCGTGTCCGATTTCATCGAGTCTTGAATCTCTGCTAAAGAAAATTTTTCCTACATCCTCCTGATGCACTTCTCCAAATGATTTGAAAATTTCAGCAAGAGAGTTCTTTTTTGATTTTCTATCTGAGAGTTCCATATACTCATAGGCTTCGTTCGTCGCTTCGCATGCAACCGGATCCATTTTCTGGACTTTTCCGATATTGTTTTCGAAGTTCTCCTGGCTCACAGCATCCTCATGCAGCATTGCCTGGTTTCTTGTTCCTGCTGCGCCAGCGTATGTCGATGTTCTCATCTTCTCTGACGCTTCATCCACCGCAATCATCCATATGTCCCGGGCGCTGGTGTATGAATTCAGATCTTCTTTCAGCGCTGCTGCAGCCTTGCGGATGTTCTTCGTCGAGACGAGGGTCTTCAGGGCGTCGACCATCGACTTCAGCCACTCGACGATTCTCGTTGCCATCTTCGGCTGATTCTCTGCGATGTTCTGCGCGAAATCCGCATCATTAAGAAACGTACCGGTCGAATCCGCCACGATCTCGTCAGTGATCTCTTCTCTTGTTCCGGTATAGCCTGCTGCCCGGCGCTTCGCGATCTCCTCGTCAAGCGTCGTCCCGCTTGACTTCATGATCGTCCGGATTGCTTCCTCCTTAAACATCTGATACTCCATCGGAGCATATTCCTGCAGCCAGTGTGTCATTTCATGGCTCGTCGTCTGCATGATGTTGAAGCCGTCCTGGTTCGGGTTCACATCGACCGTGATGATGCCGTCTCCCCTATAGGATCCGAGCGCATTCTCGCCGGCACCCTTGTCATAACGTGAGTCCACCAGCACGAACTGGATACCGGTCTTCTTTCCAAGCGACTCAAACACGCCCTTCACGTCCTCCGGAACGGTCCGGTATGCGTCCAGCACGCCGCCGATCCGTTCCTCCTGGCGGTCACGGTATGAAAGCTTCGTCGCCTCATCATAGAGCGCCTTCGCATCGCTTGATCCTGCCTTATAGATATTCTCGAAGGTATCTTTATTACTGATAAGTGCTGCATAGCTCTCGTCAATGTTTCCGATCGGGACATTATACCGGCCCGCGTCGTATATCTTATTGAACGCACGTACATAGTCGGATGTCCGCATGCCGGCCTGGAAGTTATCCTTAAAGGCCTGCTGCCCGGAGGTGCCGTATTCCTTCGACCAGGAATCGAGCGCCTTCGTCTCCATGTCCCTGATCTGGGATGCCAGGCCTACTTCTGCCGCGCGGTGCTCCAGATTCTTCGAACGCCGCTCGTTTGAAAGCATGTTGTAAGGCTCCGCCGTGATCTCTCTCCAGAGTGCGTCGGAGATCCCCTCCGGCTTCGCACCATAGCCGGTTGCTGCCGGCTCCGGTGCTGTTTCTTCCTCGACCGGTTCAGCCTCTGCAGCTTCCAGAGCTTCTTCGTTTGCCTTCCGGAGGAAGTTATCCTCCTCTTCTGTGTATTCTTCACCGTTTCTCGCAGCTTCTGCGTACTCCGCAGCTTCTGCCCTCGTCTTCTCGTCAAGGGACTCGTTCGCTGCGATTTCCTCGTGCTTCTCTACGCGCTGCTGCTCTGATGCTGCGTTGTCAATCGCATTCTGGAGCGTACCACGCTCAAGCATCGATACGCTGCCGCCATTCTCAACACGTGCTGCATATTCTTCTGCCGCACGCTTTGCGTCTACTCCGGACGCCGTCGACGCGTCGATCGAGTCCGCAATCTCTGCGTACGGGTTCTGTCCGCTTCTCCATGTATCGTTGAAATCCATCGAGTTTGAGAGCGTTCCGGCGAGCTGCCGTGCACCTGTTGAACCGACGCCCGAAAGTGCACCGCCGATCGTCGCCTGGCCGATGCGGCCTGCTGCAGACACAACCGTGTTCACCAGCGCGTCTCTTGAATCTTCTCCGGATGCTATACGGTTCTTATATTCCTGCATGTACTGCGAATTATCCCGGAGGATCAGCATTTCGCCGATGATATTTCCGATCTCTGTCGCGCCCTCTTCTTCGCCCTCTACAGCCATCGTCTTTAAAAGGTTCTGCCTAAACGCCTTCAGGCTGTTTGCCGGAGACATCTTCAGATAGTTCTCGATCGAGAAGTGTTCGAAGAAGCCTTCATTAAACGCGTTCACGGCAGCAAGTGCATTCGCCTGCCCCGCGCTCACAGAATCATCGTGCGCCGTGTCAAGGTAGGAATCATTTGCCGCAGATCCGGATGCCTGGATGGATCCGCCGGCAGCTCCGAGCAGATGCGCACGCGCAACAGAGTTCGCCATGTCGAGGCCGACGCCCGTCAGGAAGTCGGTTACATCCTCACGCTTCGTCCGTACGCCGTCATACTCATTTCCTGTAATGTCGCGTACGCCGCGGAGGATTCCTTCACGGAAGCCCGCCGCCTGGGATGCCCCGTAGAGATCATTATCGGATGGCTTTTCTCCGGTCACGAAGCCCTTTACATTGTTTGCGAGTCCTTCCATGCCGCTCGCCATACTGGTTCCGACTTCAACGCCGACTGCTGCCGGGAGGCCGAGCATGTTGTGGACGGTGTTGTAAGCTACGTTTTCTACATCCGTCATGTTCGGATTATTCTTACGAGGATTGATGAGCTTCTGCATAGTCTCATATTCCCGTGTGTTTTCGTAAGAATCGCTTGTAAGATCCTGGACGCCGAGTGTCTTCTCAGGGTGCACGAAAGAAGCTGCATCCTTCTTCCCGGATGCAACGTACGCTGCCAAATTCTTCTTTGCCTCGTCCGAAAGCGCTGTCTGCGTAACGCCTGCTGCAGCTCTTTTCTCTGCAGCATCCTTATCCGCATTCAGCTGATTCACGTAGTGCTTCGCAGCGAGCTCGCCTGCTGCAGCTGCAGATGTACGCGCAGCCGTCTTCCTTCTTTCCTCCGCGATCCGGTTCGCCGCATAGTTGTCCGTCGTAAAGCTATAGTCATCCTTCCGGAGGTCACCAAGGCTTTTGATCTCCGGGCTTGCTGCTTTCGATCCGGCAAGCGCATACTGGCGCGTGATCCGTGCTACGTTATTATCCCCGGTCGCTGCTACGCTCCGAACGAGGGACGCCGGTACTGTTCCGGATGCCTTATTTACCGCCGTGGTTCCGGTGTGTGCATTTCCTGCTGCCGGATAGCGCCTGCTTCCGGTCACGATCGGCTGTGGCGCGGTCGAGTTTCTACGTGCTGCAAGGTAGTCACTCATCATATCGTTATAGCTTACCTGTTTATTCAGCGACTGTGTGCCTTCTCCTGCCTTCTGGTAGACCGGATACCAGGTACGGCCTTCTTTCTCTGCCTTCTTCTTTGCGTAGGCGCGTTTCCGGGCGCCTGCCTTATAGGCCGCTGCCTGTTCCTCCCGCATTTTGTAGTTTACAGAATTCTTATAATCTACCTTTGCTCTCGAGCCCGGGTTGCTTCCGGTATTCGATGTGGAAGATGTGGAAGAAGCACTTCCGGTTCCGGAAGTGCTTCTCTTCTTCAGATAATCATTAAAAAGGTTCTTTGCCATGGTTACTCCTTATCGTCCATTCAGAATCGACTTTTTACTGTTGAAGATCTTGTCGCTGACCGTCTCCGGAAGATGCGTGATCTCGTAGTTCTTCGTCACGTAATCAAGAAAGTCCTCTTTTGTGGTCGCGACCGGAGCCGTGCCGTTATCGACCTTCGCAAGCTTATTCAGCGCGTTCAGGACATCTACGTTCTTTACTTTTCCCTTCGGGGCCGCCGTGAGGTTCGTGCTTGTCGACGATGTTGTCTTCGACTTCGGCCCGGAGCTCCGACCTCTTTTGGATCCGGAAGAACCGGATGCTGCAGCTTTCCGTTTCTTTAGATAGTCCTCGTACTGGAGCTTTGCGAGCAGCGTGTCATATCCACCCTGCTCGATCTTCTGCTGCGTCAACATGTTTTCGTAGTCCTGCGCCTGCTTATTCATCTCATGCTGTGCAAGCCACTGATCGTTTGCATTCTCCGTCTGATAGTTCCCCTGGAGCGCATCGAGGGCCTTGTAGTAGTTCTGATTATTGACGCCATAGATATTAAGGTCGTTTGCCTGCTCGCCCTGGAGAGCGCCGAGATAGTAGTTTCGGTCTGCCTGCCAATCTGCTACAGTATCTCTGTAGCGTCCATAATCTGTATTATCCTGCGTCTGGAACGCATTCAGCTGATTGTAGCGATTCGACTGATTGTTGAGATAGGCTTGATAAGCCCGATCCCGGAAGTCGAGGACCTTATCATTAAGGCCGGACATCGTCTGATCGTAGGCCTGCTGCCCTACCTGCTGCGCGTAGGTCGAGCCATAGCCCCCGGATGCTGCCTGCGCCTGGCCCATGGTGTCTCGCATCGCGCGGGACGCGGACTGCTGGTACTGCTGCGCATACATTTTATAGAGGTCATCATTCTGGAGATCCTCCGCCGTGTAGCTGAAGCCCTTATCGCCGTAGATCCGGTTTAAGAGGTCGTCGATCTGTGCCCGGTACTTCGATGTGAAGTCCGCTGGCCTTGCGTTTTCTACCTCCGTGAGCTTGTCCCGCCGGTCCTTTACGTAGTCCGACTCCTCGTAGTCGTCCGGGAGATTCGCGAGCTTATTCTGATAGTTCCGGTAGGCCGTCGACGTCTTCTCCGACTCCTTATAATTTGTCGGGTAGCTCGTCGTACTGGCCATCCCGTAGGCGGAAGTCGTCGTGCTGGTCGAAGGCGTGCCTGCGTTTATGGTCGGTGCCTGCGTCGCCCCCGTCAGATTAAAGGCTGTCGCCGGCGTATTACCGACGCCCGCCAGCACATTCTTGCTTGGGCCGGATCCAGAAGACGATGCTGCAGCATTCCGAAGGCTATTCAGAAGTGACGTGTTCTGCTTTGCCGATCCCGTATAATTCGGGATCCCCTGCTGCTCGGCGAGGCGTTTCCTTGCCTTATAGGAGCTGTCCTGCCCTGCAGAATTCAGATAATCAACGATTGAATTACTGATTGCCATCCTTTTCCTCCTCCGACTTCTCCACGACCTTCGCAGCGCCCGTCAGGAGCTGCACCGCCGTCACGAGATTCATCATGTTCTCGATGCCCTTCACTTCAACCTTCTCCAGGCGCCTAATCGCCTCGTTTACGCTTCTATCGTCAATTTCCATTTCTAAGCCTCCTTAATTCCTCGATCTTCTTCTGGTTTCGCTTAATGACTGCGATTCGGAATGCGATCAGCTCTTCGTACCGGATGCCGTAATAGCCCCGGGACTTAGTCGCGATACCCTCGAATCCCTCTTTTTTAAGCGCGGTTTCCATGTCCTGCGCGACATATCCTGCTGCATGAGATCCTGTCTTCTTTATATCAAATTCGACAGGCTCAACCATGAGCATGACAGCCTCCGCCTTCTCCTCCGGGATCGTTACGATATTCTTCTTAAGACGTCGGTCGGACCATGTCTTTCCCGCTTTCCAGAACTCTATGTAGTCACAGGTCAGGCGATTCTTCGTCGTATAGGTGCCAGATCGGCCTTTAAGATAGATATAGCGGCAATTCAGATAGGTGTATTTCACAGAGAACGGGCAGCCGTGTTCGCTGTCATTCCATCCGTTTGTCGCATAGATTGGGCCGTTTGACACGATCCCAAGGACGGTCGTTGTTGATTCATCCTTTTCTTCATCGTCTAGTCTCTTCAGGCCTGACAGTGTCACCGCTTTTCCCTCGACGTTATCCGGGTTACAGTCTATAAGGTCCGCGACCGCGTTTCCGAGACGAAGGTATGAGGTTTTCACTGTGCCTGTTCGAAGCGAGGATCCCGTCATCGTGTTTCCACTTATCTTCCAGCCACCGATCGTGCAGCTGTCGCTTCGCACTTCTCCTGTGAATGTCAGGGACGTTTTTGTGAGCTTAAAGTTATTGGTATCTACCAGGAACCATTTCGAGGTTGCTTCGATCGTCTTCCCGAGTTTAAGTTCTGCTTTCAGCTCCGAAACCACATCCTTTTTCTTCACGTAGAGGCCGATCCCATCCTTCGTGATGGAAATGATCGACTGATCAGTCTCATTCTTAAAGTCCTGGAAGCGAATAAGGAATTCCTGCTCCGATACGCGGAGCTCGTGCACCGTTTCTGCATCTTTTTCATAAACATGCAGGATAGCGTCCTCAAACGACTGCAGATTCACCGAGGCAGACGCAAAGCGGATGATCTTCTGATTCTGCTCGAGCAGCGCTTTAATTTTCTTTATGTCGTCCATTTTTCGCCTCCAGGAGCGCTTTATTCAGCGTCAGGGTATACTTCTTCATCTCAACATCTAAAACTGCCGAAATGGACCGGTATTTTAATTCGTAGAGCCCGTTTTTCATTGTTACTCTGTATTCCTCCGGGACTTCCTGTGCGATATATCCGTTCAGCCGTTCGTCATCTCCGTTCATCGAGTACGTGGACGGGATCAGCACATCGAGAAGATCTGCTGCTTTCTTTTCTCCGATCGGCACGATATTCTTTTTCAGTCTCCGATCCGACCAGGACTGGCCTGACAGATAGGAATGGCCTATTCGGACGCTTACACTTTCTGCATACATGCCGCCAAGCGGTGATTCATTCGTGTTGTACCTCTTTTTATCGCGGTCATTTCCGGTCGGGCTTTCATCTGGTGGTGTCGGCGACGTCGGGTATCGTTCGCCAGGATCCTTGTACGTCGTATATGCGTAGAATTCCTGGCAGGTGAGCGTCGCGTTCTCTCCGCCCATTTCTTCCATGCATGAGCAGGAGAAGCCTCCTGATAATGTTGAATCCGTGAAATCGATCGTATCGAAGTTTCCCATCGCGGTTGCCTTCAGGTTTACCGGTCCATAGCCTCTTACGGTTGCCGCGGAGCCCGAATCTGCGTTTATCGTTTTCACGATGATCTTCGAGTTTGCCCCTCCGACCCACTCGTTGTTTCCGATCGTCCATCCGCCGAAGGTTCCAGCAGTCGCTGTAATATTCCCTTTTGCGTATGCGTGCCCACTCCAAACCTCGAAATTCGTCGTATTGATGGTAAATCTGTTTCCAGAGATCACGATGTCGCCGCGCTCAAGGTTCAGCTGGTTCACGACATCCCCGGACCGGACCTTGAGAGACAGTTTCTCTCGCGTCTCTTCAACTGCTGCTGCCGTCTTCTTTTCCATGTCTTCAAACAGGATCCGGAAGCCGGCGCCGCTAAGCTCCGCCATCGAGATCTTCCCTCGTATCTCGTTATAGCGATTTAACTCTTCTTCCGTGAAGTTATCGTCCGGATCCAGGGAATTAAATACGTTCTGGACTGCTTTATTGATTCCGAGGATATAATCGCGGACCTCATGATAGTCTTTTAAGGCGTCAGGGGAATTATTCTTATAGACTGACATTTAGCTCCTCCAGTTCCTTCTTCTGATATTTCAGAGCCGCTGCGATCACGGCGTCGAGTGACTGATAATTAACGCCATAGAAGCCGTTATCTTCCGTCACGATATGGAACGGATCCCCTGTTTCCAGCACTTCCTGGGCAATCAGGCCGTAGTGCGGGTAGCTGTCATTATTCTCTTTCAGTTCATAACTCACCGGTCGGAGTTTCACGAGAAACTCAAGCGCTTCTTTTTCGTCGATTCGTTCGATGTCGTGCTTCAGCCTTCGGTCCGACCATGCGAGCCCCTCGTCGATTGACCATATGTCGTAGCAATAGAGCATCTGCGATGCATATACCTGGCCTGTGAAACGCGAGCAGTTACAGTAGACATTCTCCTTGTTCACCGTTACATCATCTGAATAGAACCAGCCGAGGTAGGTCGACTTCGAGGTCGTCACATCGCAATTCGACATGTCGATCGAGCAGCCGTTAATGTAGGTGTCCGTCACCATGTCGAGGGTTCCCGTGACGTCAATATTTATTCCAGAGAGGTGTGCTGCCGTGATCTCGCCGTCCGCATTATAGACATAGGGTTCCTCTTTGGATCCTGCGATACGGAAGTTTCCGAAATAGCCGTCCGTTGCGTTGATCGTTCCCTTCATCGTTAGATTTCCGTTTCCGTCCAGGATGAAGTTGTCGGATTTAACGACAAGCTGGCCGCTTGTGAAGTGAATTCCCTCGTTTGAGAGATTCACTTCGCTTGTGACATCACCTTTCGATACGAGGAGGTCAATCTCCTTACTCGTGACGGAGAGCTTCGCTGAGACATCGTCTGAGTAGTTATTCAGCTCGATCTTAAATTTCTCGAGATCGTAGGACAGTTTCAGCGCATCTTCTCCGTTTTTATAGAAATATGAATAAGCTTCCGGATCGAAATTATCTTCATCGACATTAAGGCTCAGGAACCTTACCTTTTTCGTGAGGTCTCGAAGATACTCCTTCACAGACCGGAGGTCGCTCAGGCTGTCGATCGAGATCGCCGGCGCCGTAAACGTGCTCATCGTTCACTCCCCTGCTCCACGATCCTTGAGAGACCGTAGAGCTTAAACTTTCCTTTCCCCTGCAGCCTATACTGGTAGCGCTCCGCACGGCGAAGTTTCACCGGAATCTGGTAGGAACCGCGGCGGTCTGCCGTGATCGAGGCCATTCTTATCCAGAGAGGTGAATTATCGTAGCGGACGAGGAGCTCGACGTATGCGTTCGGGACGAGTTCCAGATTAAGCTGCATCCGGTGGATCTTCTTTTTGTTCATGGAGCCTTCCTCGATGAAGCCGGACTGCAGGCTCCAGTCGATAAGGTTCTCTTCCTCTTCCCCGTAGATCGTCCGGAGGTTCCCGTTCTGGTCAACGAGATATAGCTTTCCTTCCGCATAGTACGAGAAGCGGAGCTCAAGATCGTCTTCTGTGTACCAGAGCGCCATGTTCTGCTGCGACGACTTCCGAGCATCATAGACATAGAGATGCCACGTGCCCTTTTCGTCCTTCAGAGAGAGAAAATATTTCGAGTCATACTGGTTTCCACGCGCTTCCGTGTAGCGGATCTGGAGCTTGTCGGATACTGATTCCGGTGTCGAGCCCTCGAATGAGACGATTGCGTTCCTGGCAGCATAGAATACCGTCTCATCGACATGGCAGAGCGACTTCTCGCAGCCCTTCGCCGGGCCCCGGGCTTCAATCGTATCTAGTGTGAAGTTCGACGGCTTCGTGCCGTAGATCGTATGAATGTAGTCCTCCTTAAAGGCGACGACATAGCCCTGGTGGGCGATCATGCCTGTGAAGTCGCCGTCTGATCCGATCGACACCGCATAGGAGTCCGTGCTGATTCCCTCGAAACTGTTCCAGTTCAGCGGATCCCCGAGCTTCGATGCGTAGATCTCATGGTTCTTCGAGCTGCAGCCCCAGAGACGGTTATTGAACTCGCAGATGAAATCCATGTCCGGGCAGGAACGTTTCGCGCTGATCCCAGCGTCCTGCGTGAAGCTTTTCAGTGCTGCACCATTCCCATCCGTCGCAATCACGACGATATAGTCATCGCCCTTCTCCTGGATCACCTTCGAAACGTTAAGATAGTCCCCGTAGCTCGTGAAGCCGGTGAGGTTCACCGCGTCGTAACGTTCAAAATTCTTCCCGATTCCGGTCGATGAGATCTTCACGTAGGTCGAGCCATCTGAAACCGGCGCGATGGTAGCTGCAGCCGTCTGCGCCCAGGATGCCTCGATTGCCTTAAAGGTGCCGTCATTTGTGTTAAAGACCACCTTATCCGGCCAGATGCAGACATAGGCCCCCATTCCGACCATTGTTTTATCGGAGGCCGTGACCGTGCCGACCTTCTCGCCTTTATAGAACAGGTCTCCGCCGTCCACGTAGAGGAGGCCGTTCTTCCAGTAGAGGCCGTGCGGATCCGTGAGCGTCTTCAGAACATCTCCCCGCTTTTTCCGGCAGGTGAGCCCCGGAAACATGTCCGAAGAAATATTCTTCATCTCTGAAAACTCGCCGTCCTTCAGGATCTCCGTTTCGTTTACGCCCATGAAGACGCCGATATTTGTTTTCGAAACATTTATTGATGAAAGATTCGGAAGATTCATAATCCCTTCACCTCCGGCTGCCGGTGCGTGTGCGTCCTTGTCATCCAGGAGAGCCACGCATTCTTTTCTGCATTATGCATTGCTGCATCGTTCATATAGTTCTCTGTTTCATCCTCTAAATAATCGATCTTCGCCTTCACATAGCTCGTATAGACGCCGGAGAAGCGGTCATCAAGGAGCATGACGGCGTCGCCTTCCGTCGCATCGTACGGAGTGAGCTTCCAGACCTTCCGGAGCTGCCTTTTCCCGGAGCCCATGTTTAAAGGATCCCCGATGTTGGTTCCGCCCTCTGCTCTAGGTGAAACCGTAAATGTGTGCTTCCCATCCTGGCTTTCCGTGCCCCTCTTCTCCCAGAAATACTTCCGCACCTCCAGGTTGCTTTTCAAAACTTCTTCCGCCGGTTCGAATTCAAGGAAGAGGCCGAAGACCTCCGCTTCAATCTCATTTAAAAACTTAAGTTTTAATGCAGCATCGACTGCATTTGGCCGCATCAGGTCCACTTCATGCAAAATTTCAGATACTGTAAGTGCCATACTTCACCTCCATCATTTTTCTCATCATCTCACATAGCGCGTTTCCATTTCCAAGCATGAAAAAGCGAGCGCCGAAGCGCCCGCCCATTTGCCTTCTTCACGCTGCATACTTGATGCCGGTGATCTCCTTAAACTCTTCCTCCGTGATCTTTCCCTTCTTCACGGCGTTCTTCACCATCGGAAGGTTCCATCTTCCGGTATCATAATACATCCGAATCTTCTCAAACCATGCGCTATGCATCTTCTCGTCCATTTAGACCTCCTCTACACCTTCTACGTTTGCCTCATTCCCTGGGAACTCGACATCTGCCATCATGGCAAGATAGTCGATCTTTGAGCTCTGGTCGATCATGTCCGCCGCCATCTGCTCTTCAGCACGCATCGATTCCACATCTCCGCCGTTTCTCTTTACTTCCATCGCTACCTCCATAGTGATTTATAATATTTGTCCATGCGCTCCAGGAGCTTAAAGCATCGTCCTTTCTTCGCATGAGCCCTCCATGAGTAATAACTCTCATCTACCATCTTTCTCGTAAGTTCGCCACGTTTAGCTTTCCTTACCAGCTTTTTCAGCATCCGACGACGCTCTTTCACGTTCTTCGGATCGATTGTTTTGATAACTTTTCCGGTCTCTGTCAGCCGGTATTTAAACCCCAGAAATACAAAGCCATCCGTCACCTTAAAGGTCTTTGTTTTCTTCTCGTTAAACGTGAGGCCTCTATCGGAAAGCTCCTTCCGAATCTCTTTTCTACAGCGTTCGAGATATTCTTTCGATGGGTGAAACATCAGGGAATCATCCATATATCGCCCGAACGTGTGAAGCCCTAAGCGTTCCTTCATCCGGTGGTCTGCATCATTCATGAGGGATATACCGACGATCTGTACCATCTGGCTTCCAGGATCATATCCGATGTCTCCCGCATACTGGCCGTCAAGGATACTGATCGCCCGTTCTGCGATGTCCTTACTTAGCTTTCTCCGGAGCATCTCGTTCGTCACATCATGACGCATGTTCGTGTAGTAACCGTGAATATCCGTCTGCAGCACATAGAAATCAGTTCCGTATTTTCGATACATCCTCTGCAGGAATACTTTTACGCGGTCTCTTGCATCGTCTGTACCCCGGCCCTTCTGGCATGCCCAGTTGTCCCGGATGAAGGATCTCGTCATCGTCGGATAGAGAACATTATCGTTTAAACTCCTCTGGTAGACGCGATCCCGGAAGCTTACGCTTATGATCTCCCGTTTCTTTGGTTTCGTTATCGTGAATTTGGTTACCTCTCTCCCCTTATATGTTCCATCCTTCAGCTCGCGGCTCAGTTTATATGTTTCTTCTACTCCGTTTAGCACGAAGTGCGCGACGGAGCCTTTCCACATAACATGGCGTTTACACTTATGCATCGATTCATACAGGGCATCGAAGCCGATTATTTCTTCCGTATCCATAAAATATAGATAGGTCCGCAGTGTCTACAGCAGCAATAGTCCTTCCGGGCTAGCTGCATCACCGCAGTGTTGTTCTCCTTTCGGACGGATATAGACTCCTTGTGTTTGATTGGTGGGAGCGCTGCCCTTATGGGGCGGCCATATGTCCTAGATATCACACAATCCGGAGCGCAGCGATTCGACCAGTTCGCGTTGTTGTTGTTCACGTTGCCGTCCGAATTCACGTACCAGGTATTGTTCGCGTTGCCGCGGTTAGCCGAGCGCAAGCGCACGTTCTGCGTACAGTCTATGTCCGTATAATAAACCGTTACTCTTTTAATTTTGAGTAGCGCTTACTATCGCTTTCATTCCAGTTCTTTATCATCGCCCGTACGGTGATGATCTTTCCAGCCCAGAAATCTACTTTTCTCATTCGGAGATGAAATACTGATCCTGCGATGTCAATAAGTGAAAGAAGGTGGTTGCACTCTGCAGCTGCGCGACGCTCGAGGCGGTTTCTCAGATCCCAATCCTCTCTCGTCGATACCCGTATATTGTTTGCTTCCCAGACGCAGAAATAGATTTGTTTTACCGTTTCTATGATGTCGTCTGTGATATGCTCCTTATATTTCGGGATGAAGATCTTCTCATTACTCGTTACCTTTACGGTGTGATTCATGAGATCTAACGCTTTTACGGCTACGTCCAGTTTATTTCTCTTTCTTTCGCTTAATGGTGTTGACACGGACCCTTTTCTCCTTTCTTTAGTTCATCCCGGCATCCGTGGGTGCCGGGATTATGCGATTAGCAGAGTTCACAAGCCGGAGCGCAGCGACTCGACCAGCTCGCGTAGCTGTAGTTCGCGTTGCCGTCCGAAAGCACGTACCAGGTAACGTTCGCGTTGCCGCGGGTAGCCGAGCGCAAGCGCACGCTCTGCGCTTTTGTGTGGTCCTCTACGCCGAACGAACGGATCTTCGGGTATGTTTTATACCACTCCATTTTTTTAGTTCTTCCGGATGCGCGACGCCAGTATTCCCAAGACGTGCCTTCACCTGCGATCTGTGGTGTAATATACATCTGTTCAAGCGATGGGATGAAGATCTTATCGTAAGTCACCTCGAGCGGGCTCTCAAGGCCGCTTCCGGTTACAAAATCCGTTACCGTATTCAGCGCAGTCGTTACCTTTACTGCTCTCAGTGCCGAGCGGATATCCTCGTCGAAGCCCGTCAGGAAGCCGGCCTTTGTTGCGAGTTCGTTTGGGCAGCGGTCAAAGTTATTCTGTGGCGTCCACCATAAGCCGACTCCTGCGTCAGAATTCAGCCACTGGCGGAGTGCGGACTGTGCCCAGCGGTTATAGCCGAATGCCGTACGCTGCAGACAGTTCAGTGTGCCATCGCCGCCCGTTTTCAGGACGCCGAGCTTTGTTCCGGTCGCGCCTTCCGTTACGGAAACCGTCTCGAGCGCGTCCGCTTTGGCATTATTCTCATAGGAGTATACCTTCCAGTTCGACGGTGCCTGATCTGGTGCCTGGCGGAATCCCGCAAGCTGGCCGCCCTTCGGGACCGGTTTCGTGAGCGTAAACGAGTAGCTCTTTCCGGCTACGCAGTTTCCTTTATCTCCCCAGGTCGTGCCGATCTCTACGTTGTAGGTGCCAGCTGGCAGCGCTTCTTCCGCATAGTAGAATGCCTGGAAGTTACTGAACTGTACGCCGAACGGCGTCGCATAATGCCACTGGACCGTCATACTCGGTAGCTCTTCGCCATCCTCCAGCGTAGATGTTCCGAAATGCACGATGTCCACCGGCACGGTGTACTCCTTATTGCTGTCCGTGACGTCCTTCCACTTCCAGATCAGCTGATCGCCAATGTTAAAGGCCTTCGGTGCGAGGCCTGCACGCACGATCCCGAGGACCTGCTTAATGTCTGATACCATCGTCGTATACTTTTCACCGGCGATCATCTGCAGAAACGCATTCTGCTGCGTCATCGCATCTAACATTTTCTGACCGGTTTCATCAAGAATAAATGGTTTTGTAATCATTTCCCCTCCTTACTCCTCTACTTCAAAGCAGAGCATGCCGTCTTTCACGACCATGCCCCTGAAATCAATCGATTCGGCAGACGCTGCTGCTGCCGCTTCCGACGCCTTTGCGGCTGAAGCCGACGCCGCTGCTGCGGTCTTCGATGTTTCCGCTGCCGCCTTCGCTGCTTCTGCTGCAGTCTCTGACGAAGCCGCTGCGGTCTTCGATGCTGCTGCGTTCTTCTCCGACGTTGCTGCTGCGGTCTTCGCCGCCGTCGCCGCCCCAGCTGCAGCTTCTGTAGCTGCGCGGTCCTTCTCGACCTTTGTCGCATTCTTTGCGAAGTTCGCCTGGTCACGGCAGAACTCGTCGTAGGTTCCCGTATATCCGCCCGCCACTGCAGATGCGTAGGCGGTCACAGGGCCTAACTTTTTATTAATACTAGCCATAGGTTACCTCCAGGTCCTTGTTATCTACGATCCGGAAGTCGACAAGCGTATCATTCGTCGCTTCCAGCGTCAGGATTCCATTCTCATCGATATAGAGGCACGCGAGGCCCGATGTATTGATGAGCGTTTCTGCTTTCGTTGCGGCTGCGACTGCTGTCTTTTCAGACGCTGCCGCCTTCGCCGCCGAAAGATCCGCCGCCTTCCGGTTTTTACTTACTTCGGTCGCATTTGTCGCGAAGTTTGCCTGGTCGCGGCAGAAATCCGCGTATGTACCGGTGTAGCCTCCTTCTACCGCGGAGGCGTAGGCCGTTACCGATCCCAGGTCTTTATATACTACGTTAGCCATACGCTACCTCCAGGTTCTTGTGGTCTCTTATCTCGAAATCGAGCAGAGCTCCGTTTGCTGCCTCATAGATCATGTGGCCCTTCTTGTCGATGTAGATCGTCGCGAGGCCATTCGTGTTTATGAGTTTGTCCGCCCTGTCCGCGGACGCCGCTGCAGAGATCTCACTGTTCTTCGATGCTTTCGCAGACAAAGCTGATTCATCTGCAGACGCACGCGACGCTTCCGTATATTTCTTCGACTCTGCTGCAGAGGATGCGGATGCCGACGCAGAGCTTGACGCCTGGGCTGCTGCTTCTACCGACCGTGCTGTCGCATTATCCGCTGCCTTATGGGACGCCTCCGACGCTGCTGCCGAGCCTGCTGAATCCGCTGCGGACGATTTCGATCTCGTAGCTGCAGCTTCTGCCTTCGAGGCATGGTCCGCTGATTCCGTCGCGGATGCTGCTGCATTTCTGGAAAACTCCTTCGCGCCCGCCGCGGACAATGCTGAATTCTCGGCGCTACGCTCAGAGTCTTCTGCATGCCGGAGCGATTCCGCTGCATGGCCCGCCGATTCCGTCGCGGATCCAGCGGACACTTCCGCGGATCCAGCGGACGCAGTTGCCGACTCCGCGGATTTCTCCGCGTAGTACTTTGCGTTATCCTCGTCCTGGCCTTCCCGGAATGGAGATCCGTCATCGTTCAGTACACCGCCGACCGCGTAGGACGTCGCCGTCCGCTCCATGTTCTTCAGTGACGCCATGTCGGCACCAAGCTGCTTCGCTGTCTCGTCATACCGCTTCTCGAGCTGCTCCAGTTCGCTAAGCTGCGACGCCGAGGCTTCACCGCCTCCGACCGTCTGCTCCACGTAGAACGCGCCCTGGAAGGAACTCCAGCGCACGAGGCCGTCGTCGTTAAACGCACGGATATTCACGAACATCGAACCCGGATGCGCGGTATTATCCTTCTGTACGGTCCACAGGAGGACGATCTTGTCATCCGCCACCGTCGGATCCAGCAGCGCGCGGTCGAGTGTGTCCGTATCCGTATAGCGGATGTCCAGGCGGAAATGAAGGTTTGCAAGGTCAATGCCGTCCGGCTGTAATCTATCGATATGGAATTCACGGGTTACCGAATTCGCATCGCCTGCTGCTGCGATCGAAAGCTCCGACTCCGGGATAAACAGGATCTTATTTCGTACTTTGATCATTTTTATCTCCTCATCGTCAATGTGCCGGAAGACAGACTTCCGGCACACTTCATAGGCTTACGCCTCAGTTATCATCAGGGCCCTTATATGCCATCGCATCGGAATAGCGCACAGAGTTCTCTTCCTGCTTCATCGCGTTCTCAACGGCTGCTGCGAATTCTGCCGGGACCATCACGGTCTTGCCACGCTCGATTCTCATCGATACGCCGTTCACGCAGACGAAAAGAGGTCGCTTATGGTCATCGTCATAGACGAGGCGGATTTGCACCTTCTCCGGCTTCTCCTCTGCTGGTGTTTCCTCTACGGCCGCCGGAGCTACGGTCTCTTCGGTCGCAGCTACCGGTGTGGTCTCCTCAGCTGCTGCCTCCACAGCTGCGTCTACAATCTTCTTTCTCTCAGCCATATATTTCCTCCTCAGTTTGCCTCATGCTCGTTAAAGTATGAGCATGTCTCGATACGTACCATGTACTGCTGCGTCAGGATCGCTGCAGCCTTCAGTGCCTTCCAGCCGACGGTCGAACGCTGGTCCAGGGCATCGCCAGTACCTGCAGAACCAAGCTGCTTAATGATGGTCTCGAGGCCCTCGCCTGCAAGCTTTGTTACCGCGTACGCGCCCTTACCGACGATCAGCGTCGAGTAGACATCCTCGCCGTTCTTTCCAGCATTCGCCCAGACCTTCGCCTCCGATGTCTCGTAGAACTCAACGCCGGAGAGATCGAAGATATAGCCGTTCTTGAAGGATGAGTTATCCGTATAGCGGAACATGTCCTTATAGTCCTGCGTCTGCATAAGGTCGAAAGCGACATCCTGGTTGATGATGCCCATGAACTTACCCTTGATGCGCGGCGCGTTATTCTTCTTCAGCGTACGTACCGCCATCGCGATCGCAAACGGGGTCAGCTTCTTCGAAGAGTCGAGAGTCGCACGGGTCTTCACGGATCCGTCCGCATACTGTACGTTTGTTCCTGCGTTGATTACCTCACGGGTAACGGTATCGAGGGTGCGGCCTGCCTGATCGCCGAGACGGTCCTGTGCCTCCAGGACGTTGTTGTCGATTGCGGTCATCTCGAGAAGATCTGTCAGTGTTACATAGGAACCGTACTGCTTAAGCGTTGTGGTTACCGTATACATGTCGAGCTTCTCGCCGTTCGGTGTCACGCCCTCGGTGAGTGCGGTCAGTGCCTTCGGGAGCGGCTCAAAGCCTCTAAACTCCATCTTCTTTCCGTGATTCTTCGGAATATCCACCTGGTTCGCGAACTGGTCGTGGATAAGCAGCGGTCCTACGAGGCGGATCAGGTTCCGATCGTAGTAGACTTTATTGTTCTGCGGGGACAGATCATTTCCGTCGGTCGCAGATGTTGTCATGTTCACCGGTGTAGGATCCGGGAACTGGAGTGGTGCGAGATAAATTAAATTTCTTGTTCTAAACTTCATAAATCCTCCTTCAGCAGAGGACGCGGTTAATCAAATGTGACGCGCTCACCTGCTGCTACCTGTCTATTGATACGTTCAAAGTCTTCATCGGTGAACTTACTAGGATCTACGTTATTTCCAATCTTCGACTGGCGGGACGCGCCATTCTCAAGCGGACGGCCCTGTCCTGCACGGATCTGCTGTGCGGTCGTTGCTGCTGCCTGCTGCGATGCCGCCTTCGCGGTCCGGTTCATTAAGTCATTCACATGGATTGCCTCGTAGGCCTGGAGCATGCTCCATCCCATGCCAAGAAGATCTGTGAAGCGCTGACCGGTCGCCGGGGCGTTTGCCTCCATCTGGACGTCAAAATCCGGGTACTTCGCCTGTACTTCTGGAATCTGTGCGTCCCAGGACTCGAACATCTGCTGGCGACGCATGGCTTCCTGCTGCGCACGCTGTTCTCCGAGGAGTGCTGCGTTCTCACGCTCGTAGGACTTCATCTTCTTAAACGCCTCAACGCTCATGCCCTGCTCTGCAGCGGCCTCCGCCCAGAGGTCGTTTTTTCCCTCCAGGTATGCGAGCATCGATGCTGCGGATCCATCCTGCGGTGCGTCCGGATATGCCTCCGCGAGGAGTGCAGCCATCCGCTTATACTCCTCGTTACTCTTCGTGAGCGCCTCCTGATCCTGAAAGCGGCGCTTAATCGCAGAACTCATCTGCTGATCGTACTGTGCCTTCAGCTCCGGATCACTCTTTAAGAGCGCCTTTAGATCTTTCGCTACCTTCTGTTCACCATTACTCTGCGACGGAGCGTGATCGCCTTCTCCTGCTCCATTACCGGCAGCGTGTCCTTCTCCAATGTCTCCGGTTCCAGCATCGCCGCCGGCCACAGCGGCCCCATTGCCGGAAGCACCGTCTCCACCTTCACCAAACTGTAAGCTGCCTAAAAATAACTTTCTCATGATCATCTTTCTCATGATTTCTCCTGCGCGTCGGTGCGCGACCCCATAATCTCGGATCTCTCTCCGGTGTCTAAAATCCTTTATAGCATTTTTAATTTGCATAATTCCAAGCAAGAACGAAGGAATTGGGATATTGGTACTCTACGACGTCGAGGCCTGCTTTCAACATGCCCCACATCGCACGAATATCCCGGATCTCCTCCGGGAGGCGGCCTTCCTTCTTCACGTGAAGATATAGAAATCCCTGGCCTGATCGGAAGTCGATACCCCGTGCATGCTCGCCTAGGGTATCGAACAGGTAGACCGTCAGCGCCTGCGTGATCGCGGAGATCTTCGCGCACGGGTACTGGCGTCCGTCTATGCCTGCTTTCGCATGGCCTGTTACCTCGAGAAAGAATTCCAACTCATTCTCTCCTCCATGAATCTCCATCATTTCGCACCCCCTACCGCTGCCCGGTTATTTGTTTCCTCCCGCATTCTCGCAGCCTGCGAGCTCTCATCTTCCTTCGTCGTTTCCCCGAGCTGGTTCGTCGAGAGCTTCTTTTCGCCCGCGCCAGATCTCGGCTCCGGTGCTGCTGCATCCGTGCCCGGGAACATATCCATGATCCTCGTGTCTCCGGTCGTTTCCGCGATGATCGGGCCGAGGCCCTGCACGAGCGCGGTCATCTGCTGGAGCTTCAAGAACATCTGCTGGTTCTTCGATACCTCCTGGATGATCTCATCCTTATCGTCGAAATCCATCATGTGGAGCATCGGGAGCACCTGATCCGCGAGCTGCGGGTTGAAGGCCCCGATGTTAAAGAGTTCCTTCGCGAACTCGTTCTGCGCGATACGAGAGTACGGGGAGCTCTTCTCTGCGCCGATCGAGATGTCATAGATCGGTTTCCGGCCACCCGCAAAGCGACCGAGGGTCTCGTCGAAGACGGATCCAGGGACGAGCTCTGCCATGTTCTCATTCTCCGGGGTGCCGTTCTGTCCGATCCCGACCATCTGGTAGTAGGTCTTGTTATCGAGGATGATCCGGTAGGTCCGCGGGACCGTGTAGAACTGCTGCATACGGTTTATTACCATCTCGACCATGTCCTTAAACGAGTTATAGGACATCATGTTCATCGCACGGGAGGTCTTCGAGGACGCTTCCTGCAGCGCTGCGATCGCCGAAGCTGCCGTTACGCCGCCCGTCGTTGCACCCTGGGAAAAATCACGGTTACCGGAGTTCTCCTTCAGCTCCTCCTTCTTGTTCTCGAGGGTCTCCACGTAGATCGATGGGAGCTCTGCTGCCGTGATCGGCTTAATGTCGTCCGGGTTTCCTGTGTAATGCACGAAGGCCTTCGTGAAGTCCGCGTATTCATCTTCTGAGATGTCTGCACCTTCCTTCGCGAACCAGCGTGGGCGAGATGCTGCAAGTGCGTTCTGCATGATCGCGAAGTCCAGTTTATCGATGTACTCCTGCGGCTCCCGCATCATGTCGATGTAACCGAAACCGTACGGCGCGTCCTTCACCGGGAACATGACGTCAAACACGAACGGATAGAGGCTGTCCTCATACCATCCGCCAGAACACCGAGGGTCATTCTCTGACGCATAGAGGACCTTTCCGTTACAGAACTTGCAATAGTGCAGCACCGTCTTCGGGAAAGTCTGCCCTGCGATCTCGACGCCTACGGTTTTCTTGTAGTACCAGTCATAGACGATTGTCTTCTCTGAGAGGTTAAGGTCATCGTCTGAATCGTAGTGACTTAGCTCCGACATCGTGATGCCGCCGCTCATGTTTCCGAGGATCTCCGGGTAGGTGTCCCGGAGGGTCGTCGTGTCGTACTCCTGGAGGATGAAGACCTCTTTCGATTCCTGGATCGTGTTGATCCCTGGCTCCCAGCGCATGTTTAAGGGGTCGATCCGTTTCACCTCGACTTCCCCGATGTTATCCTTCAGCGGGTTCCAGAAGATGCCGTAGACGCAGAAGCCGTCCTTTATCTTCTCAAGCTGCGCCTCGTAGTAGACGCGTTCAAAGTTATTCCGGTTAAGGATCACCGGAACCACCTTCGAGAGGATGGAGGCCATATCCTCGTCGGACTGCTCGCGTGCGAGGATCGTCGGCTGTGGATAATTATCCATCGCGTCTGCGAGCTTATTGTTGATCGCATTCAGAAGATACGCGGACCCACGCTCCGGGAGGCTCTTCTTCTCGGTCTCCGTCTTCATCCTCGTGTACTGCTGCCGGTAGTAGCGCTCGTTCTCGATGAGCCGGTTCTCCAGCATCTTCATCTTGTCCCAGTACTTCTGGCAGCGGCTTTCCGCTTCCCGCACCGTGTAGTCGGTGATCGGGAGGGGGCTTGTCACACTCGTCAGTGCGGTTCCCTTCGTCTCGTTCCCCGTCGGGTCCTGCATCGCCGGCATCCCGCCATCCTGGTTCCGGGCCCGGTTCATGTTCTGTACGGATAATGCCTTCTGCCGGGACCTCATCGCTTCCGCCGCTGCTGCAGCATCCATCTCTTCTTTCAGCAGTGCTGCGTTTACGTTCGTTAAATTTGCCATCATTCCTCCTAGATTCTGTAAGTCCGGGTCAAGCTATGCCCGTATTTATCGTGGTACTGATTCAGCGGATCCCAGGACGGGGTCTTCGCCTCGATCATGTTCTTTCTCGATGCGATCGGGTTCGCCATGCAGCCATAGCGCCACTCATCGTAGATATGGTCCTCACCCGATGTATCGACATCCTCCACGTTCCGCTCGTCGTATACGAGGTTCGGGATCGTGCGGATGAAGTCCTGGCACGTGTTAAATACCTGGAACATGGGGTAGCCCATCTTGTCGAAGGCAAGCCGATAGTGACACTGCATGAGGCCGGCGATTCGTTCATGATCGCCCGGTTCAAAGTAGATGTGCTCTGCTTCCATCGCCTCCGCAACGGAGACACCGGTTGACTTATTCCAGATCGCCGGGTCCGCGATCGAGCCGGTGTTGATCTTCCGGCCTTTCAGAAGTGGATCCGAATGCTCGATCTCGTAGATCTTCCTCGCCTGCTCGTGCGGATCCTGCTTTACGCCTTCGTTCGGGGTACTTGTGCAGCCGTAGAGCTCCCGGATCCGGAACATCCGGCCATCGCCATCCACCGCATACCAGCCGACCGCGTATGGACGTGCATATCCGAAGTCGTAGGTCCTAAAGACCCGCCACCAGTCCGGGATCTCGAACGGCTTAATGACGTGCGTCCACTGATGGGAGTCGTAGCCTGCAGGGTCGTTTCGGAACTCGGTGAAGACCTGGCCGGTGAAAGAATCCCAGTTTCCGTAGAGGAGCGCGTTTCGTTCTGCTTCCGGGAGCGCTGCCAGGTGTGTTACGTAGTTCGGGTCGTTCTCCATCAGCTTCCTGTTGTCGAATACGGACGCCGGGATATAAACCCTGGACTGTGCCTTATACTCGATCTCGCCTTTCGGATTCTTGATGCGGACCACCTCCACGATCGGCTTCCCCGGTTCTCCTGCTGTTACAAACCGGCTCTTCACCCAGCCATGGCCTACACCGCCCGGGTTCGCGGTCGACCTAATGTAGACCTCCGTGTCCGGGCCGTTTGGTCGGTTACGGGACTTCAGATACTCGTACTGCGTGCTTGTGAAGTGCGTAAGCTCGTCGAAACCGATGAAGTCGTACGCGAGGCCCTGGTACTTGTATTTATCGTTCTCCGAGTTCAGGGACCCGAAATCGATCTTTGCGCCAGACGGGAAAGTCCAGCGGTGATCGGTCATGTTGTAGGACGCGGTCGGGTAGATCCTCGGGTAATAGTTATAGGCCTTATCGATGATCTCTTTAAGCTGCGGGAAGGTGCGCCGGAGAATTAAGCCCTTATACCATGGAATCTCTACCTGGCGGAGGGCCTCGATCACGAGGTAATCCGTCTTCCCGCCGCCAGCAGCCCCGCCATAGAGTGCCTCATACTCTGGGCGGCCCATCATCATCGCCTGCTTTGGCTGCGGGGACCAGATGACATTTCCGACCTCATCCTGCCGGATCTCCTTCCCACCCCGGTAATATTTCTCAACTTCCATTCATCTCCGCCTCCATATCCTTCTTCTTTGCCTCTTCGATGGCTGCAGCTTCCAGCTCCTGGAGTGAATCGTTTCGGACGACGATCTCGACGGTGCCGCCCACCTTCTTCTCGTCTCCCATGTCGAGCTTCAGGTTCCGGTTCATCTGGTAGTCCTTCGGCATCCGGTTCGTGAGGAAGAAGATCATCGCCTTCGTGTCCGGCTTAATATATTCCTGGTCTACGTAGGTGAGCTCGGTCCCGTCGTCGTTTATCACCGGGCGGCCGGACTCCTTGTCGATCACCGGATGCCGGAGCTCGATGACACCGCCGATCGCTGCGTTAAAGAGCGAGTTCTCGACGAGCGCATTCGCGTACGCGCGCCCGTTTTTTAAGGCGTTCGATAAGTCCTTTGATTTTTTCTTCCAGGCGCAGAAGGTACTGTGCGCGACGCCGATATTCTTTTCGATCTCTTCATCCGTTAAACCATTCCTTTTCCAGGTCGTGATGACCTTCAGCGCATCCTCGGTCACCCACTCATTCATCAGACAGCGCCTGCTGCCGGCATTTTCTTTTTTCTCTTTTCGATTCCCTTTCGATGACGATGATTTTTTATTTTTCGCGTTTAATGAAAGATTATTTTCATTTTCGTTTGTGTTTTTTGATTCTTTTTTCACTTTTGGGGGCTTTCTCGTTCGATTTTCGTCCATATCCACCTCCTCGTGCTTTTATGATACATAAAACCGAACGCGCATTTCGGAGCATGAAAAAGAGGGCCCGTGATGGGCCCTCTCTCTGGTGGCTGCATGCTTATTATGCTGGATCTGATGAAATTCTTATGCAGCGGTTCTCAAACTTCTTGTAGGCGTCGATGTAAATCTCATCCTTGTCGCCGTTATAGGTGCACTCATAGTACATGCCATCCGGTCGCGGTGTTGAAAGCAGCGCCTTCTGATTCTGCAGGGACTTACAGTACCAGACGACATACACGTCGTCCATATCCATCATCGGTACATGGTCCGTCACATCCGTATGCTTATTCGTATACTCAGCTACCTCGTTTTTACATGCATCGATAAATTCCTTACTTGTCATTTGCTTCCTCCTTCGTTTTTCCGTTGTTCATTTTCTTCAGTTCGTCGAGCTCCTCCGCGGACGGTGATAGGGTATCGAACGTAAACGTGTTGGTTTCTGTGTTCGAGCTCGTCCATATGTCCTTCCCGATCGCAGACTTCCACTCCTCCGAGGTTACCTCCACCTCGCCGCCTCGCCACGTTATCAGCAGCCAAAGAAGAGCCTGCTGGTTCGCAAGCATCGTCTGTAAAGCCAGGATCTGCCCTTTCTTTGTCTCGTTCATCTTCTTCAGCTGCTCCACGAGTGCTTTCTCGTAGCGGAGCTCATTCTTATACCACTCGAGATTTTCTTTCAGGGTCTTCAGAAGGCCCTTCCCCTTCTTCGGTTTTACGGCTTTAGCCATCTTCTTCCTCCTCCAGTTCCCAGGTGATATGTCGAAACACCGGGCACTTATAATATTTATCCATGCAGAAGCACTCCATGTGCTTGTCCCGATCCGCGCGCGTGTGGAATTCGAGCGCCATGGTGCATTCTGCAGCTATGGTCGGCAGCTTCTCGCAGACCACCGTCCAGTGACTTCCCTTCCGTGGGAAACTATGTGTCACGTAGTACGGGCATCGCACGTATGTCTTCACGCTTCCCCAGTTCTTGCCTATCTTTTTCTCCATCCGTCCCTCCCTGGTTCAGCGTAGCGTATGAATGAGTATGCCTGGAACGGGAAACCGAAGCTGTCAAAGCCGGTTTCGATGGAGTCCTTGTCGAGTACAAAGCCCTGCTCACGGAGGCGATCCGGGACGGTTGGCTCCTCACGCCAGGACGAAGCATTCACAGCCTCTGTCCGCTCGACCGGTTTTTCCAGGTTCCGGCTGCAGGTGTATCGCTGACGGAACGGATTTGAAGGGTCATCAAAGGTCTTCTTCGTCTCCTTCACGAAATACTCTGCGAGGCCCTGGAAGTCCCGGTTCTCGTAGAGCGGCGTCATGTGCTTTCCGCCATGCGGCCACATCTTCTGCAGGAGCTTTCCGATGCCATCGATTCCATTCATCACGAGGTGGTGATGGATCGCATGGTTATGGTATTCGGTGACCGCAATCCATTTAAACGGTTTCCCATGCTTCCTGTAATAATCCCGCATCTTCCGGATGAACCGTTGAAGGCATATCTTTGCCGTCTCCGGATCCGGGCGATCCGCTTCGCCATAGGTCAGGACCACATGCCAGTCATCGGATGTGAAATTCCCGATCATGAGACGCGTCAACTTCTTAATCGCCATCTTCTCGTTATTCCGCTTCACCTGCTCCGGGGTAGGTTTTATTCTCTCGCCCCGCTTACCGGATGCATAGGTACGCATGGAGTGATATTTTCGAACATCTATTCTGTTTCCGAATCTCCATGTTTTCTTTAAGTACATGACGATCACTCCTATGGTTTGGTCGTAAAGTTAATGGCTATAACAAGTTTCATGGGATGCCAAGCTTAGCATCCCATCCGGCAGCGCCGGGAAGCAGCTCCCGCAGCTCTTTTCCTATTAGGTAGAGACTAGATCGCGAGAATATTCATAATGATAAGGTAAACGCAGCTTACAGTTGCGAGCACGAGCGATAGCAGCGTCATGAAGAGCGTCGCCCTGGTTTTTGCTTTCATCACCTGATCCAGGATGATCGTGATCGTGTAGGTGCCCACGGACCCAAGAAAAATCCCGAGCATGATTCTTCCGATAAACATGTGTTCCATTCTCCTGCTGCTTAGTCGCTGATGATCTTGATCCCGTACTCGCTGCACGCCATGTGCTCGATCTTGCATCCCCGGTTCTCATCCCATCCGAGAACGAAGTATGCAGCATCGGCTTCTGATAAGAGCTTAAGCGACTCACCGAGGTACCATAGAGGCTTCGCGCCATATGGCGCTCCGTCAATGATCGAGTCTATGATGTCGATCTTCTCCCCGGTGCATGTAGCGTAAGCCTGGCACTCGTCGATTGCTTTAGCACGTTCTTCCCGGATCTCCTTATCCGTTTTATTCCTCATTGGCTGCGATATAAAAAGTTTCATCATTCCTCCGTATCTTTCAAAATTCCTTCCCATTTTCTAAGAAGATCACAAATTCCTTTCATCTTTTGACGATCTTCCGAACGAGTTTCTCTTCGATCTCTGCCTTCACCTTCTCCACGGCGTCGAGTGCAGCGGAATATCCTACGCCGTACCGGTTCAGCTTCTCCGCGATCCACTTCACGGGTTTCTTCTGGCTTAGATAGAGTTCGATTTCGTCGTGGTACAGTTCCGCCGGGCCTTGTTTTTCTTCCTGTTGTGTCTTAGCCGGCGAAGTTCCCGTCTTCGTTTCCGGTTCCCGGTCCTGCCCCGGTGTCTTTCTGTGTGTCATGAAATCTGTCACCGCCTGGAAGCAGCCTTCACAGAAGTCCATGCTGTCCATTTCGCCTTCGACCGGTATGATCGTCGGACTATCGCCCGCTGCATCCCGCACCTCCTTCACGGAGAACCGCTTCGGAACATTCCGAATCTCCGCCCCGCAGCGGTCGCATAAGATAATTACCTTTCTCAAAACCTTCTCCTTTCGTAGACAAAACCATGCTGCCGGAGATGATGCCGGCAGCGGTAAAAGCAGATGCCAGAGGATCGCCGATCCGCAAGCATGCACGCGTACCAACCCACGCGCGGGTTTTATTTATTCTTGTCGCGCTCTTTTTTCCAGCGCGTAAGAATCCTCTTTGGCAGCTTCGCGTCTCCACGAAGCGCTGATGTCGCCATATCCCATTCAAGACACCACTTCGCTTTCGCATCCGGCGCGCCTCTAAACGGGAGCTCCTCTTTTTCGTCGTCCCTCTTCACCATACCTTCAGTCTCCCTATACCATTCTCCCAGACGACGCGGGAGGAGCGGATCCTTGAGAGCTCACGGCGATGACGACGGAGCTCCTGCCGCCGTTTCTCGCCCTGGAAGCTCGCATAGGCGATGGATCCGATGAACCCTGCGGCGAGTACGCTCCACGAAGCGCCTGCTGCCGGAGCTCCGCCTTTTCCAATGCAGACGGCCCCAAGGATGGCGACTACGCCCATGAAGAGCATCACCGCATGGATCAGGTCCCAGAGGTACGAGAGCGCGATCCGACGCGTGAGCAGTTCGATATTCTTATTTCTCTTCCGGTTCTTCATAGATCCTCCTACACGACTCTTACTTCGAAATCTTCTTTATGTGAAATGCCTGCGAGGCGGAGCGCCTCCAGCACGGCTTCATTCTTGTTCTCTGCGATTACGGAGAACAGACGCATGTACTCATACTGCGGGGTGATTGTGTCCTCCTTCAGGCCTCGTGAAACCGCCACAATGAAACTCTTAGTCCGGTTCATACAGCTTCCTCACGATCTCCTGGAGCTCCTCGCGGGTGACGCCCAGGTATTTTGCGAAGCGCGTCTTAAATATTCGGTAGTTCGTCCGCTGACAGGACTTATCGCACACGCCAGGAATGACGCCGTCTTCGATCTTCGCCCGGATCCATCCCTCTGACGCCACGAGGATCCGCGCTGCTGCCTTCACAGAAAGGCACTCGCAGCCTGGATCCATATCGGTCATACTTGCTGATCTTCTCATTCCAGCATCTCCTCTCGTTTCGATAAGACTTCCAGGATCTTCGCGACCTGGGGGCCGGTGAAGTTCTGCTGCGATGATTCAAACATCGCCTTTATCTTATAGAAGCGGTACATCTTCACTTCATCGAGATTTAAGCTTCCGTCCTCGAGGTGATCGAACTCATCGTCGATCAGGGCATCGCAGAACGCCTTATAAAACAGTTTAAACTTTTCCTTTCTCATACGTCACCTCCATAGATTGCAAGATGAACAAGCCGCTTTATCTGTTCTCCGTTAAATACCCGGCCTGAGTCTTCGACGACACTAAGCATGTACTCGAGCCGATAGTCGACCGACACATGAACGTGGCCGGTTTCCAGCCCGATCGAGTCGAGGTCTATCTTCATCCGGTCGTAGAAATCACGAAATCTTTCTTTTCTCATAGTTCCTTCCTTCTCCGTGCAGCTGATCTACCCGCCGCGTAAATGGATTTACCGCCAGTCAGGCATGTCTATATTTTTTAGAGGAGATTCTTAAAAGTCGCGGCGGGTGGATCGGCTGCACGAAGGATGACTAAGCGAGCACGTTTTTCAGTTCCTCTGCTCCCTCTCGAGCTCCAGTACTTTGTCAAACAGTCTTCCCAGTCGTTCCCGCTTTTCCGCGTCGCTTACCGCGCCTGACTGCACGCCAAGATCTGCAAGCTTCAGTGCCCGCTTAAGCTCTTTCTCTGCGTCCGTGACCTTTGCAGCCGCAATGGTCATCGAGAGGCATATCTCTGCATGGTCCACGTTTCCAGGCAGTGTGATCAGTCCCCATCTTGCCTCTTCTAATGCGATCCGGCAGATCTCCTCTTTGGCCTCCGTGATCTTCGCTGCTGCCTTCGCCAGTGCTTCCTTTTTCTCCTTCGTCATATCCTTCTCCTTCTTTCTAAAACTGGGCGAACATCCCGCCCTCCACGTAGTCCGTGCACTCCCGCTTCGTCCGGAACTCCCGGAAGAGCCCGTTCTCCGCCTCCACAAAATATTTCTTTACGACCCAGAAACCCTTCCGATGAACGCATGGGACGCGGAAGTTACAGCGCGTGATCGTCACGCCCGGGAAGTCCTCGCAGCGGAACCGCATCATGGACCCACCGACCGCGTCAAAGCTCTCGCCTGCCATCATCCATTTGAATTTCTTCATGATCTCCTCCTGTCATTTTCGTGAGGTCACGAAAATGATCCGTCATCTCAAGCACGCCTGGCGTTTCCATATCTCGAATAAACTTCACGCACTCGTCAAGGTTTCCGAGCTCTACCTCGGTTCCATCCTCCATTCGCACATAGCAGCGCTTTACACTGACGCCGGCGAGGCCGTCATAATCGAGGATCTCTACAATCTGCTCCTCTGGGTACTGTGCCAGTCTACATGCGATGATCATTTCGGTCAGACCCTGCATACCGAACTCGACTTTCTCGATGTCATAAGCGTCCATTATTCCCCGAATGAACCAGTCGACGGTCTTCTGCCTTTCGTCCTGCTGCTGCATGTTGATCTCCTCCTTTTGCTAATGCCGGCTGCCCCGTCCTGCTATCTGAGATCCTCAATGCGGTAGTCCGACAGCGTCTTTTCGTCCGGAATCGCTTCTCTACACAGCAGCTCTTCGATTTTGTCCATGTTCTCGAAATAATTACTATCGCGTATTGCGTAGCACCGCTTGTTCGGATCTATGCGATGCATACCGCTCACGCTCTGCTTGTTGTTGAACGCGTAGATCGAGTCTCCTGTCCACCCGATCGGATATATCCTGATACTTCCGGTATCCCGGTTGACTTCTCTACATACAAAAATCGTCTCCGACTTTCTCTCTTTCGGCGGTTCAATAAACTCTATGTTCTCGAAGAAGTTGTGCCATCCCCCTTTAGTCATCGTGGTACCCCTTTTCCTGCTGCCAATGCTGGCGGCGTTGCTCTGGTGGCTGCTGCGGGCGGGTTACGCCTGCTGCGCTCTCACAAAAATTGCACTATGCAATTTCTTGGGCAAAAAAATAGCTTGCAAATTGGTCCGGTTCAATATTAAGGAGCTTGCAAATCTTCTCCGCTTCCTCCAAACTCATCGGACGGACGTTGTTTATCTTCTGACTAGCTGTCGCAGTTGCTATTCCCAGGCATTCTGCGAAGTCTTTTTGGCTCAGTCCGAGTTCGACGAGCCGTGCCTTCATTTTTCTTGTGTTTATCATTGTCTTGCCTCCTTTATCTAAAATCTAGCACTATGCAAAATACCTGTCAATAGCATTATGCAAAATATTTTAGCTTTCACGCACTTATGTGTTGCGCATTGCAAATTTACAGCATATAATCATCATGAAAGGAGGCACGCTATGACAAACATCGACATTGGTAAGCGCATTGAAAGCGTTCGCGAGGAGCGGCACTACTCTTTAGATGAAGTAGCATCGCGAATCGGAGTTGCTGCATCTACCGTCCAGAGATATGAGAAGGGAAAAATCGCTACCATAAAGTTGCCGGTTATTGAAGCCATCGCTAAATGTCTCGGAGTGAACCCGTCGTGGCTAATTGGGAAATCGGAGGTCAAAGTCCTTCCTAAGCCAGTTTCTTCGGAGTTCAGTACTGCTGAGGTTGAGTTAATCGATGCGTACCGTGACGCTAACGAGCATGTCCAGTACGCCGTTCGAAAGCTGCTCGATCTTGGCAATTAAAAATGGCCGGCGTCCCCGCCGGCCACTCACTTAT
>ERZ1026876.208-NODE-208-length-38959-cov-710.005655_pt1 | contig 38959 bp, 58 predicted proteins | sample MGYA00380168_ERZ1026876 | MGnify/ENA primary metagenome ERZ1026876 (study PRJEB33269, sample SAMEA4719804) | human gut metagenome | biome: human-associated habitat; feature: organic feature; material: feces | place: Cameroon | collected 2013-10 ... | reverse complement strand
TTGAAGACATGTCTAATACAGATTCGCAGATTAAGCTCTTTAAGAACGATCTTATGGAGCGTCCAGTTGTTGCCGATAAGGAGAACAACGATCCGCTTAACGTACCACCAACCGTTACTCCGGAAACTGCGGATGCAGCAGGCGCATCAGATCTTCCGTTTTAAGGGATTTACGCCTGATGAAATAGAAATACTACTTGATTGTATGAAATCCGGTAAGTGGTTCTTATACCGCTTACATAGCAGGAGTGTCAAACTATACGACAAGTGGATACGCCCAAGGGAGGTAATACTGCCATGAAAGGGCGTTGGTGGAGCTAGGTAATTCAGTTACCCTTTGGAGGTGAAATGCCTCCAATAAGGCTCGCAAGGGTGTCGTGAGACACGTGTATGGACGTATGCGAAAACTACTCTAAGACGTTTTTATCAGCGCGTTATATTTAAAATAGTTAGAGAAGTCCAGTGGGGTTCGATTCCCCACAGAGCCACTTTCATTGTTGAGACAAGTAGGATTACAGCTTGTGAAAGTAATGATCCTGCCCACCTGCGAAGGTCGGTATTTTGTTTAAGATGTCAGGTTCTCCTGGCACCAGATTTCATACCGTGTACGCTACGTAAGTGCGGGTTGGATATCCTTAATCCCGACCTAGATATGTCCGTAAACTATCTAAATTGTTGTTCTGGACCTGAGCATGTCATTAAACTGCTCATTTTACGTGTGTACACAGTATTGGTAAGCCTGGGTAGCGGTCAGAAAAGACTGCTTCGTTTTGTTGGTTCGATTCCAACCACACGTGCTAACTTATAAGTTATGTATAGTACTAGAACAGCGATTACTATGTCCTTGAGAGACATCTTGGACAAAGTAAATGATTTAGACATCTATACGTATTGTTTAGGGCAATTTAAAGTTGGAAAGCTTATGAATAGCCCTTTAAGGTCTGGAGATAAAAACCCGTCATTTGGAATATTTCATTCCAAAACCGGAGGGCTGCTATGGAAAGACCTTGGCACTGGAGAGTGTGGAAACGCTCTGAAGTTTCTAAAAGAATATAAAGGTATAACGACTAGAGAAGAACTTGAACGAGAATTATTGAGAATTGTACGCAGAATAAATCCTAACACAACTGTAAGGATAAATACGTACAGTACACCGAAAGGAGATACTGATATCGGGATAGTTCGACAGCCGTTTACCAATGTAGACAAACAATACTGGAAACAGTTTGGAATACATATTGATACCTTAAAAAAGTTCAATGTGTTCAGCATTAAATACTTTCTTTGTAATAGTATCGTCCGGAGTATCTACAAAGAAAATAGTCCTATGTATGCATATAAAGTGTATGATAAGTTTAAGATTTATCGTCCACTTGCTTCCAAGTTTACTAAATGGCGTACCAATCTGACGAATCGGCACGTACAGGGATTATCCGAATTGCCTAAGGAAGGAGGCGACCTACTCATAATAACAAAGTCATTGAAAGATGTCATGTGTTGCTACGAGATGGGTTTTAATGCAATAGCTGCTGCTAGTGAAACTGTATTTATACCTGAAGACATACTTAAATCTCTACGTTCCAAATGGAAACATATAGTCATATTGTATGATAGAGATCAAACCGGTATGAGTAAGGCTAGACAGTACAGTAAACAATACAAATTAGATGCTTTTTTCATTAATAAAAAATTTAAAGCCAAAGATCTATCAGATGCTGTTCGTGACAACGGATTTAGCACCATGAAAGATTGGTTAACAAAAACGTTACAGAAATATGATTGATGTAGTAATAGGATGCCTACTTGGTGTGCTGGGAGGTGCAGTAATGTCTCCTCTATTGCATAAATGGCTTACAAAGAAGCTGACTAAGAAAATTCGTCTTAGTAAGGGTGGATTTATGCGTATATATCTTCCAAATAAGTTGGAAATGACTATTTGGGATAGTTATAGCGACGATGGATGTATATGTGCATGTGTTCATCATACTGATGATGAAAAGGTAACTGATGGTGAAATTGTCTATTTTAATAAAACTTCTGTATCTAAGATAAGAGGCAAGAACTTTTATTATGATAGGCAAGAAATCTAAAGGCAGAGTACGAAATGCGACTAAGGTCGATAAGTATGGTCTCCATTTTAGGAGCAAACTCGAATGCTATACTTATGAAGCTTTTATGAAAGCTGGAATACCAGTTAAATATGAGCCAAAGCATTTCGTATTACTGGATAAGTTTGAGTATTTAGGTGAAAAAATAAGACCTCTAACATATCTACCTGACTTCATAGGAAAAGGGTTCGTAGTAGAATGCAAAGGCCTTATGGGAGATTCATTCCCTCTTAGATGGAAATTGTTTAAGCACTATCTTAAGCGCCATCGAAGTAAAATGAAGTGTTATCTCGTGCGTAACCACAAACAGGTAGACGAGATGATAGAAGAGATAAAAACCAATATTTGAGTATTATAATATCAGTAAATATGGAAAAGAAATTTTTGAAAGTAGGTAAGAGTATAAACTTTAAGTTTAACACAGAAGGTCTTGAGTGCGATTTGACTCCAGGAATGGTTTATAATATTAACGTAGACCGTTATACTGACGCCATCTCGCTCGAGGAGTCTAGTGGCCTATCTTTACCTTCTAAGGTATATTGTACACCTCGTGACGAACGTTTTATGGATAAGGTTATTAATAGCTATAATCTGTCTGAAAGTGGATTTACTGGTGTAATGCTCGCAGGATTGAAGGGCTCTGGTAAGACTGTAATGGCTAAGATGATTGCCGATAATAGCGGTCTCCCAATTATAAATATAGACAAAAACATACGTCCATATATCCTTCGAAATCTTGTAGAGAAGCTTGGCGATACAAGCGTTTGTTTCTTGTTCGATGAACTTGATAAGGTTCTTGAGGATTACGATGACTCTGTATTGTTACAGGTATTGGATGGTTCTGATACCAAGGGTAAGCATATGATTTTGTTTACCTGTAATGATGATAACGAAATATCAGAGTATCTGATAGATCGTTGTTCTCGTATCCGTTATTGGCGTGAGTTCGATGAGATGTCTCCATCTCTTATAATGGAGGTATTGAACGATAAGCTCAACGATAAGAAGGAGGTTAAGTCTTTGACCGACTTTATCAAGGATAACTTCGAGGTATGTAGCTTTGATAACATAGCATCTTTTGTAAAGGAGGCTAATGATTATCCTAATGTTACATACGAGGAGTTGTTTGAGGATATGAACCTTTCGTCTAAAGGTTCTATAAAGCCTCATCCAAGAAAGAAGGCTAATGCAAAGTGTCTAAAAGAGAAATTTGATAATATTCTTGCTTCAAATTGCTAATGATTACACCAGAGTACAAAATACCGGAATACGATATTCCATACTACGAAGACAATACACGCATTAGTAATAGTGCTATAGGCTGGTTCTGGAATAAGGGGCCAGCCTATTTTCGTAGGATGTTAGATGGTAAAGAGAAAGGCTTAGATTTGCCACAGTTACGTAAAGGAACAATGATTCATGAGTTCTTACTTCAGCCAGATAAATTCTGGGATGATTACGTACTGTTTGATGGCGAAAAGCCTAAGAGTGCGCAAGCGCAAAAATTCTGTGAAAACCTAATAAATACCGTCGAAATAGAGCTAAATAAACAGCTCTCAGACGCTTATCGTAAGTCTTATAGTATAGTTGGCAAGAGCGAAGATAAAATCCTCTCAGAAGCGCTTAAAATAAGCGTAGAGTACAAGGATTATATCGAAGCTATTAGGTCTAAGAAGATACTTATATCTCAGTACGACTTAGACCAGCTTATGAAGATTCAGCATAATGTTGGAGAACATAAGCTAGCAAGACAGCTGATACGAAGAGCAGGTGAGCATGGTAGTATTCATGTATACCACGAGTTCCAGATAAACTGGGAATACTGGACTACAGATGATTTAAACCATGGAGCATATACTCCTATTGCGTGTAAATCATTACTTGATAGTTGTACATTCGACTTCAATGCAAGAGTATGTACAATCATGGATATTAAGACTACAGCTAAACTGTGGCATTTTGAAGACAGTATGAAAGAATTTGACTATTGTAGACAATTATGCTTTTATAAGGAAGCTGTATATTGGTATTTGAGCAATGTGCTAGAATTAAGTAATGACGAATTCGATAAGTGGACATTTAAATATTATATCATAGCTATCGATACAACAGGTAGTAATGAAATAAGAGTGTTTACATTAGGTTCATCTCAGGTTAGCTCTAGAGGCGTAACAATACATGACTTCATGAGAGTGTATTTATGGCATTTGGGAACAGAAAATTGGGACCATAGTTATGATTACTATACTGGAGACGGTAGTGAAACTTTAAACCTATGAGTAAAATGAAAAACGAAACTTTGAATGTTGATGTGTTGGAAAACACATTTAACGTTATAAATCTTGAAAATACGCTTAACGTAGACGATTTTGAGAATTGTGCTACAGGTGAAGAATTAGAAGCAGCAATTTTGGATGTTTAATAAAGAGAAGTTTAAAAACAACTCTGTATTTGTAATTCCTTACATAATAACAAATAAGGAGTTACTGACTACAAATGCTCTTTATTCTTCAGAAATAGCTACAGTAGGAGAAAAGAAGTATATACGACTTCTTTATAATCCTACTTCTGTAGCACAGCGTTATTGGATATACAAACAATCTGAGTATGAATATTATTTCGACTCTAAGGTTGATGTAGAAGCTAATAATAAAGTACTTCTTGAAGTCTTGTATGAGATACCGAAAGCAAAGAAAGCAGAAATGGCTTGCATAGAGCAAGGTGGTTTCGATATCTTAACAAAGCAAAATGTAGTTGACAACGCAATATACTGGGGATACTATTCCCCGGAAGTTTTGAATTAGTGAATAAATAAACCCCGGCCACTCGTGAGAGCAGTCGGGGTATTTTTTATTATTTACTAAACTTATCTAAAGCCCAATTATACAATGGGTCATCTGAAGATTTATTTTGAATGATTTGATTTTCGTAATAGCTCCTTTTACTCTTTGAGTCAAGAATTTGTTCATAAGCATGATGAAATGGTGTTGCTTTGAATACATCTCTTGAAGCTTTATTCCATTCAATATCTGTAAATGGAATATTATAATCAGAGTAAATTCCACGCTATATACTTGAATCGTAATCGTCAATGGAGCCACCTAGGAAAGTATCCAATAGCGACCCTCGAGGCATGATAGAATATAATGCGTATTCTGGCAGGGATTTGGCGACATTTTGAAAGGCGTCTAATGTACCAGTCTGAGCTGATACAGATTTGAAGTTATTTAACGCATCGTCGAAACGATAAGGCGTAAATACCTCCCATTTTGTACGCACTGCAATATATGCGAGTAATTGCATTAACCAGTTATCATCATCTGAATCTGCATATGCACATATAAGAGCAACAGCAGGACAAACAACAAGCTTATACAAGGCAATTTCTGTTGCAAGACGTTTTAATTGCTGACGTCTAAATCTACATAATCTAGCCTGGCTTTCAGATGAATTATCATATAAATACTTCTGTAAAGACCTCGAATTCTTCGCTCTAGCACCCAATAATGCGCCAATAGCAGAACCTATAGCAACACCAGCCATAGGACCTACAACAGGCAAGAATGACCCTAATGCAGCACCTGCTGCAAGACCAGTTAAGATTGATTTCTTTCTGTTCACCTAGAAGTTCTAAAGGTTTGCTTCATCTGAGTATCCTTTAGACAATATGTTAAGTAACTATAATCCAGACCTAAATGAGCCACCTTTAAATTGCTAAGTAGAGTTATCCCATACAGTGTCTCCAAATCTCTCTTGAAGCATAAGAGGGAAGTACTGCCTATGAACTAATACAGCTGCTCCTAATGCATTTGTAGTAATAGCAGCCTTCTGAGACTCCGTAGCCATACCATCGGCATTCTCTGCATATCTTTCAATTCTAGAATGAAGTAATTCTTCTATCTGCTTATACTGTTTATAATACTATTTATCTACAGTAAGCTTGCCATTCTCTTCTTTCATTATAGACAGAAGACTCTTTCCTTTCTTCCACTCTTTAACCTGTCTTTTAGCCTCTTCTGGATTAAGGATGTTATTCATCATTATATCATCCTTAGTCGTAAACTCTCCATTGTAATATCTGTAAGACATTATAGTAGCAATGGTTATAGGGGCTTTAGCGCAGAAGTCAAACATAGTAAGTCCACCAAACGCCCAATTATGAGTTATGATGTTTATGTACTTATTTCTGTTTGAATCCTTCATCTTCCTCTCAAGCTAACTAGCTATGTTAAAATGCTCCATTATAAGCATTAAGAGGTCTTTAGAGTTATGATTCTCAATATATCTTGCACCCATACCATTATTAACCAAATGATGTAAGACAAATCTAGTAGCAGCGCAAGCATTAGAAAAGCTATATTTCTATCCAACTATGGCGTTTACAATATGAGCCCATATGGCGGTAGCAAAACCAGTACCAGCTACAGCTATATTACAGCCAAGGTTTATAAGCGTTGTAGCAGCTCTAAACAGCTAAGCCACCTTACCCATATTGACCTATCTACCAAATATATTTACCTACATTCTTGATGAACGTATGTTGTAGAGGTTCATGTCCAAGAATTTTCTAGCAGCTTTGTATGTATTAGAAGATTTTCCTGTAACGTTTCTAGTGGTTCTTTTAAGATTGCCTATACTACCGGTGATTGATACTTTTTCATGATTTCTGTTCTCAATCATGTCTACCATAGATTCGCATGTAGCCTCTATCTGTTTCTTATTCTTATACTTCTAAGATTGATTATAATACTCTCCAAGTATGCCTATAAGGTCAGATGAAAGCTATGATGCGTCTTTAAGCCTTCTGGTATAGTATTGTGGTATCATATTAAGCTGTCTACCATCTGGACGTTCTCCACTAATTTCGCTACCAAATGTAGGGTCTTTAGAATTAATGATATCTCCGAACTAATCCTAGTCAGACAAAGCCTAGTCTATAAACTATCCGTATGTACCATCTTGCTCCCATCCTTTCTCTCCAATACCGACAGTATCTTTGAAGTATTCTCTAAGAGCTCCTCCAGAAGAAGATGGGTCAACGTTACCAGTCTTTATAAAGTCCCAAGCCATTCTCCATTTGCCACCATGTTTTTTAAGGTACTTGAAGAATGAACCAGTTATCTATGGAAGAAGGTAATTGTCTACATAGTTTCTATTTATCTATAACTCGTTAGACTCTTTTATTGTTTGATAAGTCTTATCATAAAGAGCCTTAAGAGTCTTAGATTTCATAATCTTGTTATACTACTTAGAATTATCATACAGCTCCTTTTTAGGAACAAATGCCTATCCATAGCTCTCATCGAAATCTTTATCGAGTAAATCATTATTCTCATCAGAATTAAGATAACCGTCTCCTGGGAGAACTTCCATGAATCTATCGTAGTAAGCCTGCTTTGCTACAACTTTTCTGAACCAAGGTTTAGCCTACCACGATATCTCTCCTTCTACATCCTCTACAAGTCTACCTGTATTTCTCTCAAATGTATCAAGATATCCAGGCTCTTCCTTATCTCTAAGAACGGCTAATCTACGCATTTCTTTATATATGTCAGTAAGAGAAGATGTGGCATATTTTCTAAAAATTTTTGCACGATTTTTAGCAAGTTTCTTTACATCTTTATCCTCTCTTACAGCTTGCTTTCTAATCTTAGCAAGCTCTTTGTCTATAGCTTGTATTTTATTCTGTATAGACTTCTGTAACTTAGAAGGGTTTATGTCGCCTGTATTATAGTCTCTATATGTAGACAGTATATTGTATTTCTGTTGCTGTAGCTCTTCGTATCTAGCACCATGGTCACTTACTCCGTCTACAATTATTGCATATACAGGTTTCTCAGCTTCATTATCAATAGTCTCCCAAAGCAACGCTTTGCCAGTCTCTTCGTTTATCTTGAGTCTAGTCTTACTGTTTCTTGAATCCCATTTTCTAAGTTTGGCAAAATCAAAGTTACCGTCTTCACCTTTAGCCATTTCTTCAAGACCACCACATTCCTAGATTACTCTATCTCTATCAGCCTACCATCTCTTTGTATCTTTCTTAACCTTATCTGAAGAATTAAAGAGTGTTTCATTTAATTTCTGGAGTTCTTTAGCTATACGATATTCTGGGGTACCCTCTATCTTAAGCTCTCCATTTATATCGTAATCTGAAGCTAACTATTTCTTTTGTATATACAAGCCTCTAAGTGTATTCCATTCAGAGTCTGTAAGCCTATCAAAATGATAGTTTCCAAATTCGTCTTTACAGCTAGATTTTATAGCCTTAATTTGTATCTGAATAGAATCACGTGCTCTCATGGTATCAGCAGAAAGATTAGCAAATGCTTCATAGTATTCTTTCTTGTACTTTCTGTGACAGTTCTTGCTAAACCAATCATTCATCTCTTTGCTCCATTTAATACCGTCTTCACCTTTTGGCTATTCTCTATTAGATGGGTCTAATCCGTATTTGAGGTTAAGCTTCTCCATGAATTCTTGTCTCTTTCTGTAGAATTTACCGTAATTCAAGTCTCTTACCAAATAACCTGTAGTAAATCCGTTGTCATCAACTTCGTAAAGATCAAGAATGCTTTCGCCAAACTTAAGCTATTCTTTAAGCTGCATAAGCTCTACGACTCTGTCGTGGGTATCTCTATCAGCTTGATGCGTGGCTTTATCAATAAGGTAAGCCATCGCTCTTAAAGCCTCGTCTTTTGCAGAATCCATAGAACCTACGGTTGTGTAGAACCAACTAGTATCGTACCCTATAGTCTTAAGATGGTTAATATAGTCAGCTATAGTAGGAGAGTGAACGTCGTTACCTATCTAAGCAAATCTCTTCTTCATGTTGTTGATAAGAATCTCAGACATAAGAGATGTGGCATCTGCTGCTACTGCTTCAGAACTCTGTACAATCTAGATTATTCTTTGTATATCATTAGCGGTAGCTCTATCCTATTGAGGCTTGTCTTCAAGCTCCTTTATAAGTAAGTCTATTACTGTAGGAGAATTTAGGGCGCTGTTAATTTCTGACAAAATCTTCTAATATGTACCGAAGTTGTCGTGAGTTAAGAACATGTACTCAGCATCACTTATGGTCATATTCTCCTATCTTATCTTATGTATCTTTTTAGAATCAACAAGAAGCTAAGGGGCTATCTACTAAACAAGGCTAGCTATTGAATAGAATGTTCCACCAAGACGGTCTTTAAAAGACTAAACCTACGACCTAAGTATTTCTATATTCTCGCTCTTATATTCATCTGGAAGCTATGATACCTTAATAGCAGCCTGTCTCTTTGATAAGGCAGTAGCTATATTTTTACACATCTCCTCTATTCTCTTCTGTGCCACTTCTTCTGAGTCTCGTGTATTCAAACCAAGATCGCTGTCATTAATTCTATCAACTCGCATAGAATTATTAACTTCTGCATAGTTAGTAGCTCTAATCAAATCCTCCCTAGTCTACTGTATTTGGTCATTAGACAACACAGAATTATCCAAAGACTTATATACTTCCTGTATTATTTTAGACGCCTACAAGCCTTCAAATTTAAGCACTGGTCTATTGAATAGGTAAGACGCAGTAATCCTCTGGTACAGCTTTAATTGGTCTTTATTCGTATTAAATACGTTGTTATTTACTAATAATCTAGACAAGCTGTTAATGAGATTCTTTAATGCAAGTATAGGTGCTCTGTTATTCTTTTTGTCTTCAAGTATAGCTCTCTGATATAGCATGCTTCTTACATCCTGTCTTGTAGCAAACTCAGAAGCAAATTCCTTTTCATTTTCAAGACAATAATAAAGACCAGACATATCCATTCTACTAAATAACTCTTTAGGGAATAGCTTATTAAATATGTTAAAAACTTTTCTATTCTGGTCTCTAAACTTAATATCCTCCTTAGTCTTTGCGTCGTTTATAGGATCAGTTGTTATAGCATGTATTACCTCATGAAGATAAGTATCAGCTAGATATTGATTAGATACATTGTTAGTCAACTATGGGTCAATAGATATTACACTCTTGCCATCTACTGTATATGTTTTCATCAGTGTTCCATCTTCATGATTTCTGAATACAGTAGGAATCTCGTGATATTGTAATACTTCTGCAAGTTTTTCATTCTATGGAGAGAATAATCTCAACTACGAGAATCTGGAAACAATATCTTTGCTAGACTACTAATTTCCACTCTGCAATGCACTTGATATAGATTCTCCAAAAGTTGAATATATATTAGCTCCTTTAAACTTGTTTTGTATTCCAATCTTAGATCTAAGAGAAGCTGAAGCCTTTGCCTTTTCTAGTGATTCGCCGAAAGGAAGTATAGGCTCTCCGTTAATATCAATTTTATCCTTACTGATATTATCGCTAAGCCAATCTCCAAAGTGTTTTCTAAACGTCTTTGAATATAAATTAGTTTTAGCTTTTATGGCTTTATTTACATCGCCATTGTATATCTACAATAGCTGTTGAAATACTAATGATGGCTAGCCATTTGGAGCTAAATCCATAAGATTGCCATTATTAGCATGATAGGCTTTATAGGCTGCTTCCATAGCAGAGTAATCAAGCCCGCGTCGCTGATTTCTCAGCTCTGCGGACCTAAATTCCTCTTCTGTCATTGGTTTACCACCAAGTGCCTATATTATACTGTTAAAGCCATCAAAAACATCTTTATTTTTATAATAAGGACAAAACATAATTAACAGTTTTTATTATCGTTTGTTTCTTTAGATTCTTCAGACAAAGCATCTATCTATGATAATAGATCATCCAAGCTTCCAGCAGTTTCCTCTGGATTCTCGCTAACAGGAGTAGGTTCAGTATTATCTTGCTATTCTATCTGTGATAGTAAGTCTTCTGCTGATTGAGCATTCTAGATATCTTCGGTATTTGTAACTGCATCGTCTGCTGCATTCTGCAATACATTTATATCTTCTTCTATACTTTCCTGCTCGTCGGTTTTAACATCTACATCATCGAGTATGTACTTCTGTTTCTCTGTCTCAAGAGATTCTGGATTACTCATAACTTTACCGAGAATGTATACTCTACAAGGTCCGAGTACAGATGTTATGTTAGCCTGGTTAAGCATAGCTGAATATGCTCCAGCTTGCTCTATAATACCATCGCCTGTAGATAATATTGTAAAGTTGGTTACATTTGATGAAACTAAGTCCTTCACAATAGAGTCAACTTTGTCGTTTACATTCTTCTACAGCAATACATCTGGAGCCTCATCTTGAAGCTTCTTCGAATATTCTGCTATAAACTACCTGCGTTGCGCTTTGGTTAAATCTGAAGCAAGAGTATCTTCGTATTCGCTTTCTTTCTGCGTAATATAATCGCTTATCTACTTCTTAGATGGCTTAAACTTAGATATATCTCCATTAAAGTGTACGAAGCTATATATACCGATATTCTATCTTGACTGAATCTGATCTACAACTTGCTGTAAGTTAGCGTTGTTTATATTTATGTCAACTCCAGAATTCTTTATATCCTACTCAATCTTGTTGATAGGATTAATAGCTGATACAAATTCTACTGAACCATCTTCATTTATAACTTTGTTATTAAGCTTATTATCGTTAGGATTGACTTCATAATATGAGCCGTTTATCTTCATAGGATTTACTGTAGAAGAAAATCTGTACATAACAACTTGTTTAGACTCATCTTTTGACTTAGACTTACCATTCTTTTTATCTTTAGATAAAGATTCAGTAAGATCGTTTGCATACTGCTCAGCATAATCCAAAAGTTTATCGGCTTTAAATGTGCTAGGCAATTTATTCTCATCAAATATAGAAACACCTTCAGAACCCTACATAAATTCGTACAACTACGTTCCTTTTATCTGTAATCCAAATTTAGGAACAATCATATAAACTCTCTTTGTCTCCAAGGCTTTATTTTCTTTGTTCAAACCTTCGATTGCACCTGCATATCTATAAACAACATACTGATCTCCTCGTTTAATCTTAAAGTATCTAGACTTAGGTATGCTTCTAGAATTTGATACAAGAAGAGCATTAACCTTCTTCTTTATTCCAGTAACTTTAAGTACAGTTCCTTCGTATTTAATAATATCTTTCTTATCTTCGAAATACATAGGAACAACGTCATCATTCTTATAAAGATTTCTAGCTATTACATCAAGAATATCATTAGCCATAGACTGAGCATCTTCCATAGATTTGTGTTGATATCCATTCCTAGTTCTAGAATCAAGAGCTAGGCTAAGAGCTCTATCATATTGGCGTCTATATCTAGGAGGGATAATATCAGAGAAAGAATAAGCACTATTAGTGTCGTATGTAGAATAATATGCATACACAGCTAAATCTCTAGCTACTCTTCTAACTCTTTCAGACGGATGGGTTAACAGCTAATCAAAAGCTGACATAAGTCTCTACTTCTGCTCTACACCAACATTCATCTGCGTCTTAGAAAGCATCATTCTACCTACACTAGATCCCTTTATTCCTGTTTGTGGTCTAAGATATTCGAATAACTCATTACTAATGATGCCATCCTAGTCTACGAGACCTTGAGCTTCGTCAGAATCCGGATCATCTATTATGCTCTGCATGAGATTAGCAAGGTTCTAGAATATTGTATTTCTATCATATTCGTCACCTTCTTTATCTCCGTACAGGATTCTTCTGTAGTTTCTTTCTATCTCATGCCTATCGCCACCAAATGTAAAGTCTATAGGACCAGTATAATCATCAGTTTCCTCGATCTTTGGAGCGAAATCAAGTAATGCTTGAAATCTTAGCATACTTTCTATTGACGAGCCAATGGCTTGTACGACATCATCCTTCATTACCTACTTGTATCCATCGTAAGGTGTTCCTGTATAATTACCGTCTTTATCGAATCTCCACTTTGTATATCCCTGGAACTACTCGTCAGCATTTAAACTAGCAAGAGCCGTTCTAAGAAGATTAGCGTACAAAGGAGTAGCAGAGAATGTTTGGTTTTGTAATATTCTCTATACAAGCTCTGTAGCATTATAGAACTTAGAGTCCAAGAACAGATTATGGAAGTATCTCATAAGAGCAGCAGTTGTCTCTGTAGGAGTTAATTCTTCTCCAGTCTTATCGTCTATATTCTACTCATATTTGTTGCCGTCATTTATATACCACTCAACCTTATGGTCTCCATACTTAAATTGCTCGTATGTGTTCTTAAAGTTAATGTGAGAAGATATATTGTTACCAAACTTCTTTGTATCAATCTTAGATACTTTTACAAGGTCCGCAAGTTCATCTGCGTATGTCTTTATCTTGCCAAATGATTTTAATGATAACATTTGATAGTATAAACCGAATGTAGAGTTAGCGTGCTCTATTGCATAAATACCTTTATCGAAGTTCATAACATCCTTCCACTATATCTATTTATCATTGTTTATAATAAGATTAAATATATCAGTAGCATACTTATTTATAACCTCCTAGTTCTTTTCTCCGTCGGCTTTTAACGAATCCTTAATTGCTTCTATAATACCATCTCTATGCTTCTTTACATGGTCTTCATTAAATAGTTTATTAATATTAAGCTTATCTGAAAGATTCTTCTTAGTTACATTGAGAAGATAGCTATAAATCTAAGTATGGTTATTCAGTTCCTAAGACTTTCCGTCAGCCTTGAAGTTCTTTCCGAATGTACCCTTAGCAGAACCCATGAGCTATCCATATTTCTTAAGTATAGGCTGAGCTATAAATGAGAATGTAGATTTACCCTTTCCTGCTCTAAGCAAGAAGTTTACGTGATTATATGTAGCAGAATTGATGTTAAGGTCGAAAATATACGGATCCTTAGCAACGTCCACATGAGCGTTAACCATAGCTGACAACCAGTCCGAAATACGCTCTCCATCTTCTCCAAGAACCTAATCAAGATCATGGAATCCGAATTGATTTTCTCTGTATCTCATAGACAGATGAGTAAACTATGTAAGAGCCATGTTTGTTACGTTCAAAGCGAATGGTCCAATACCGTCCTTACCTGTAGAGAACTCCATCTTACGTCTAGACTAAAATGAAGGAGTGAGCTCATACATAGATGGTCTATACTCATTCAGCCCACTCTTTAAGTGAGGAAGAATCTCTGACTTAATAACATCTGTAATAGTATCAATAGAAGCACGTGCATTAGAGAAGTTTCTTGTATCTGATATAATATCAATATAGTTATTGAGTAATCTATTCTGTATAGCTCCATAAGAAGCCCGTTGTAAAACTTTCTATACTGCATTCTACTTGGATCCTTTTACTTTGCTAGAGAATATATCAGCTATTTGTTTTTCCTACTCTTCTGTGATTGTGTCAAGCTCACCATTTGTATAAGACATAGTCGCAATAAACAATTTATCGACATCGAAGTCGGAACCTGTCTGAGCAGTAAACTCTCTAGGAACTACTATTGTATCTCCAGATTGTGTAGGCAACACATCTGCTACAGTCATAGCAAACATAGATGACATACCCTGTGTAGGAATACGATAACCAATACCGAAAGGTTTAGAATGAGATTGCGATCCATCTGTCTTCTTTCCATTAATAACGTCATGATCGATAAGCCATTGTCTCATCATTCCATATGTCTTCTGATACTCTTGTGGAACAACTGGTCTAAAGAAGTTAATAGAAAGCATAACCTCCATACTACCATTCTACGTATTCCATCTAATCTCTCTACCACCATTAAGCAAATGATAATCACCGTCTTCGTACGACTGCACGTTGTTGTCATCAAATCCAGTAAAGCCAAAAATTGATTGCTGTACAGCAGATCCGCCTTTAGTCTATATGTCTATTACATCTTTACTAACAGCAGAGAACACACTTTGCTCAAATACCTTTCTAGACATAAGAGATGCCACAACACCACCGTTATGAATAATCTCTTCAGCTGATACACCAAGACCATTATTCTTAACAATAGTCTCTACAAGATTTCTAACCTATCTCTAGTTAATACGAGTAAACTTACCTTCGCTATTCTATGAATAGAATCTATCCTGCACCTTGTTAATACCAAGCATAGTCATAGCGTTGATACAAGCCATAAGATCAGCTTTTATCTCTCTACCATATCTGGAAGGTTTACTCTATCCTTGCCAGTCTGCTTTATTTAAGCCGTACTTAAGGTCGTCAAACAAGTTAGAGAATGCAAGTTTAAACATCTGTGTACCAATAGATCTTTCGGTAGCCTCATGAGCATCAGTGTTGAGCTACATGCGAATTCCGTTAAGGTCTTGTATCTGTACAGAAAGCTTGCTACCTTCAGTTGTATTAGCTTTAATCTCTCCAGTAGATCTATCAATATATTGATCAGATTCATTGTTGATAGCATCGTCCATGGTTGTTATATCTCCATCAATAACATCGACGTCTTTATTGTATGGGGAATATCTGTTCTAGTTATCACCAACTTTGACAGCCGACTCGAACGCTATCATATCAATCTCATTGCCTTCCTTATTCATACGCTCATAAAGTTGTCTACCAGACGTACTCTATGTAGCATATTTGAACATTGGGAAGATAGCCATCTTGTTGTATACAGGAAGGTTCTAGAATATACCAGGTCCAAGCTCTGTAGGATTATTGCTAAAGTAGGTCATCTTAAGAGGGAATAACTGAAGCTTACTAACCTTTCTAGCTTTCTCTGGATCATTCATCCAGGAACCATCTGTCTCAAGTATTCTGTAAGCCTCCTCGTCTGAGTATCCAGACTCGTCTGGTTCAATAGTCCAGTTACCAAGGCTCATACGAATCTTTCTATACAGAGCTGGTCTAATACAAACCTAGGCATCTGATACAGTGATCTCTTCATATGGAGACATCTGTTGTTTTGCACGTATTTCTACAGATTCTTTTACACTCTTTGGAGCCTTACTGAGAATAGACTTATAATAATTATCCTTAAGATACATTTTGGTAATCTATCCTTCTCTTGTAAGCTTCTCGCCAGATTCTTTAGACTCTTTTTCTACAATCTTATCAAACCATTCTGGATTAGCCCTAATCTCATCAGCAAGTATCTGTCTTCCGAACTGTGTCTAAACATCGTTTATAAACTTAGATCTAGCTACAATATCATTTATGTTAAGAACTGTATACTTGCTTCCTCTAAGCTCTTCTTTACCACTTATAGGATCTCTAAACTCTTGTATCTCTCTATTAGAATACTCTGTTCTAAGGTTCTATCCAGGAGAAAGTATAGCTCCCAAACGTTTAATCTTATCAGCATCTTTAGCAGTTAATCTCTTTACTTCTTCAGTATGGCCGTCTACTGTAAACTTATCAAGAGCCTTTCTGTTGTACTGCCATTTATAATAAGCAGGATCACCAGTAAATACCTTCTCGAGCTCTATAGTAGAGATCATTTCGTTAGCTACGTTGTTAGCTATTACAGATAATGTACAGTCAGCAACATTACCAGCTTCATCTTCGTAGTAGTCTGATAATACTCTTCCGCTCTTTCCGAATCTGTTATGATAGTAGTCAAGTATCTGTACAGGTATCGCTCTAGGAAGATATGTTTTACCATCAAAATAAACAACCTTTGTAGAACCGTCGTCAGATATAGTCTGGAACTCATCACTGACTCTAGACATAAGCATAGTATTTATACCATCTTTGAGCATAGATGGATCTGATTTAACCTAATCACTAAGCTCGTTTATACATCTTCTTACAAGCTCAAAACCATCAAGCTCATTAGCACCCTCTCTTATAGTACCGAGACCACCGTTTTTAACTGGATTCTTTTCTATAGTCTACTGTTTATTGTAAAGGAATTCAAGATACTGGTTAAGATTCATCTCTTTACCATTATAATCCTTTATCTTTATAGCATCATAAAAATATCTGAACATTCCGCCGTTTCCAGCCATATTCATTCTGCCATTTTTGATCTTACCATGGAAGTTATCTCTAGCTCTTCCAGGATTATTTACAAAGTAAGCTATATTCTTTCTATCATAGTACTGCTTAAGTGATTCAAGTTCATCAGAGAAATATCCCATGAATCTATTAAGAGTTCCTTCTGAGAATCTCATAGCATTCCATTTACCTGCTTCATCTGTATGATTATAGGTAATAAGGTCATGTACACATAATCCGTCTGACAATATCTTGCCCTAAGCATCTTTTGTAAGAGGATCGTAAGATATAGAATACCATGTCTTTTTATCAGCCATTGTAGGGAATATAAGCATGTTATTATGCTTCATAACCATCTTTGAAATATAGTCTGCAAGAGGTGTTATTCCAAAGTAATCATCTCCAGTATTCTCTCTAGTATCTTTTATTCCAACAAATGCATTAAGCTTAAACTTATTTGTATTATCTCCAGGTCTATCTCCAAGCTGATCGTTTCTAGCTATATTAAGAATAGAACTGTGCTTGGCGTATGGCGATAACATCATCTATTCTACTATGCCATCCTTGTTGTCATTTATATGACGAAGCTTATCGGATGCCTCATTGTTCTCGCTTATAGGATATAATGTAGCACCATCTGGTCCCTTGATACTTACGTCTGTAGAAGACGGGTTAGTCTAAGCGTAAACCTCAGCCATCTTTGATATAGGCGACTTCAAGCTGTAACCTACAAACAGCTAATCAACTGTAACTACATCCTTATTCCTCTTAGACTGCTTAGTTTCAAGATAAGGCTATCCTTTATACTTGTCAAGCAAATCAATAAAGTATGATAAGGATCCAGTCTATTTGTTGCCCTTCCATTTATAGCTATTTTTTGAGCCATTTTTCTTCTACATTGAACCACCAAGCATCATCTGTAAAGCCTAAAGCTATGCTAACATAGGACTCTTTCCATCAGACTCATCCTTCATCTAGTATGTATAAGCGTCAAGAGTTTCTCTATCAAACGGAATACCCATGTAATTAAGAATCTTAACAACCTATGTAGCAGCCTAATCGTAAGCTGAAGATAAGTCTTGGATAGTAGGCTCATTAAGTACCTTAGAGAGATCTATCGCCTCCTAGCGCATACTTACGAGAGTGTCCACATATTCTGGATTTATGATAGTCTAGCCATCTTTAGAGATGATTACATTAGAAGAAGCAAACTCCTAACTCCACAAACGTGGCTGATTTCTCTTCGCTTTAAGAGTGTTGTCATTTCTTATTTCCCATGTACGTTTCTCATCAGTAGGCACTTCAACTACAGACGAAACCATATCTTCTGGCATATCCATAATACTCATTGATTTCTCTACTGGATCATTAAGCCAAATCTACGCTACCTGGTTATAAGAACTCTTTACAGTAGCAAGTATCTGGTTCTCTAGTTCTATATCACCTTCTACTTCTTCAAGCTTATCGTTAAGAGCAACAAATAAAGCCATCTTTCTATCAGCTAGCTATTTAACTTTACCTCTAATTGAATTAGCTGCAAATACACCTGTATTCGGATCTATATTATCATAAGATTCGCACATCCATAAGTTCTTTAATATAGAGCTCCATGCTTCGCTATAGCTCCAATACAAAGGAACGTCGCTAATAATATCATTAAACTGTGTCTCATACTCACGTTCTCCAGTTTCTGGATCAAGAACAAACTTACCTTTTTCTATAAGACTTAAGAAAAGCTTAGCTCTAAATGCTACGTTGTCTTTTTTACTTATAGACAGCTACATTACATCCCAAGTGTTATCGGCTCTATCGCCAATATCTCTAGACTAATCGTCATCATTTATAGAATCTTTATTCGTGAGATCATTAGTCTCATCCATCTAAGAGAATTTCTTTACATTAGCCTTTATTCCATACTGAGTAAATACATTAGCCACAATACCTTCAAAAGCCTTAGGATTATTACAGATGTCGTTTATTATAGATTGCTTTAACGGGTCTAATTCAAACTCATTGTTATTCTTTAAATCTTCAATAAGATCGTTGAATTTAGATACCTTTTTGCTATTAATGTCATTTGGAGTTTTAAAACCGTAATCGCTTAACAATTTCTGTGCCAATGCTACACCACACTGATAGAATGTATGGTAATCTTTTATTCCTTCAAGCTTATCAAGAGTAGATTGATCAACTGTAGGTACATAATAATCAGCAGAAGCCACACCATTTGGATATCTGTTCTCAAACTCTTTTATAGAGTCTTTATCCATATGGGTATCGAAGTACTATCCATTATTAATAGCATCGAATATATTACGTACAATATCCTTCTTTCTTGATACTTTTACAAAATCAAGCACATTGTTATATAATCTCTTAATTATATTAACAATGCCCTTTCCGTTTCTCATCTCAGCATACCTACGAAAATCTTCGGCCATTAACTCTTCAACTTCTCCGAACGTAATATTCTTTAAGTTGTGAGACTTAATATAAGCATCATACAATCTAAGTCTCTGAGCTTTATTGTTCAGCAGCAAGTTAACGTAGTGCCATGCCTCGTGATAATGTATACCATATCCAGCTTCGTTAGACAAAGTAATAACGCCATTAACCTATCTATCTATGTAATCTGCTGCAAGGCTCGTAACACCATATACATTACTATTTTCACAACTTTTAAGAATACCATCAAGAACAATTACTTTGGTCTCGTCTAATCCGAGCTTTTCACTAAGCCACTTTCTTGCAGCTTTTTCATCAAACTTTCCTTTAGATTTAAATCTCGAGAACGCTCCAGTATATCCATTTTGCCTAGAATCTTTATTTCGCAAAATAACAAGAGGGTCATTCATGATTATACGTAACTTTCCGTTTACACCAACATTAAGTATTGGCACATATCCTTTTATAACCGCAACTTTTAATGCAGTATCAGTTTGAAATGTAAGATTTTTTATATCAAACTTCTACCCTTCTATAGAATTAGCGTAATCTATGTATTTCTAAACGTGCTCTGAGATAATTTGCTTAACCTAATCTATCGAATTGCCAAACAATTCTTTATGCGTGATATCCATTACTACGATGTCATATATTCCACGCTTTCTATAATTATCCAATACTTCTTTTCTAACATCGTCTGACAGAACTAAGAAATCGTCTTTTACAACTTTCTGTTTCTATGATTCGCTCTTATATCTATTCTGTATTCTTCTTATAGCTTCATCAGTAAACCTCTTTGCGGCTATATTTGCTTCAGCTTCGATTACACTAGGATTTTCCTACTTCTTGCTTTCTCTCCTTACCTTCGCTACAGCCTTCTTCTTTTCTGAAGCCTATACTCCATCAGAATATATAAATGGTGCATAGAAGTGCTGTGGAGCTAAGTCTGTAAGAAGTTTACCATTGTTAATCATCCATGCAGCAAGTGATACCTTTTTAGGTTTAAGCTACCCATTCTTATCTGTAGAGAACAACTCGTCTCTCTTGAACTCAAGCTGGCTAAGACCAAAGAACCTATATGATTTAGCGTTTGGATTATCTTCAAAATATTGTCTCAAGAATACTGATAGCTTAGGCATAGATTTATTAAAATGATTAACCATGTCTTCTTTATCTGTATTCCAGTGTAGATTGTTTGATATGTATCTAATAACTGCTCTTCTTGTCTTCTCGGACTGATCACCAAATAGCTAATCTGTAGACAGTCTCAAATCCTATTTAGTGCCCGGACGAGTCAATACAAGCTAATTCTTCTCGTCATCAAAATAGAATTGTTTAGCAGCTAAATAAGGATGTTTCTTATCTGCTTTTGTGGCAAATGTTGTGTGCACACTTAACGCAAGTAAGTCTGCAATCAATCCCTAATTTCCTCCGAACTCTTCTGGATTAAGCTGCCCTGTAGTCATATACAATATAAGCTCAGCCATGGATAATGGTGCATTTCTATTTATCTTACCAGTCTTAGGATCTATAGCTAACTGCATATTAACAGGATCAATGAATTGCATCTTTCCATTCTTATCCTAAACCTAGTTAAATCTCTCCTCTCTAAGCATTACAGGGACAACCTATCCGCTAGGACCAGTTATTGTAAAGTACAGCTTACCAGACAAACCTATACCGTCTATTGTGTCTCCAGAAGGATTATAGAGGTTTCTAATAAGAAACCTATTACCTTCATCAGCCATGACTCCCGTACCATAACCAAGTGTTATAGTGCCCTTCTCAAGCTTCATTGTAAGCTCTTCTGGATTTGATGGGATACCAAGCTTTAAGTCCTTCTCTGTAAGAGGTCTAAAATCAACAAGACCATCTTCGAGTTTTTGTCTAGTCTATATTTTACCGTTACTTATACTTGCTTCTTGTGGTTTAATATCAGTTCTAATAGTCTAAGGTATTATGTATTTACCGTCCTTGAACGTACAGTAAGCCTCAATTATGGCATTTCTATTATCTCTAAGCTTCTGTATTTGCTATGTTACTTGATTGTTGGTCAAAGGAACTTTGCCTGGAAGAGCGGATTTCTTTCTAGCTATATCGTCTATCTAAGCACGTATCTAACCAGCGTTCTCTGGATCGGTTTCATGTAGATTATTATACCAATCTATTACCGTCTTATTTAACTTATCGTCATCTTCGAGTAATGATTGATCAACATTATTATGAAGTAGATAATAAGATTTTCCAGTTTCGAGTAAATTAATCCTGTAGGAATTCATGTCTACGCCTATAAACTTAAGTTTATTAGCGAGCTCGTATGAAAGATTTACATCTGTTTTTCTATAGTTGTCATGATACTAACCTAACGCTCTAAGCGTAGAGAAATATATCTTCTTACCATCTCTTATTGCCAAAGATACAGTGAATATATCTCTTTCGTCACCAAGATTGCCTTCCTAGTATTGCTGCATCTGTGATACTACGTAGAATTTCTCAGCCTTTTCAAACCATCCTTCCTAAGTAAGCTTCTGTGCAAGCTCCGCTCCCGTACCAATAGTACATCCTTCTGGTAACTTCACATCCTTACCATTAACCCTTATCTTCATAGGTTCCTCTGCATCTGGCCTATAGAAGAATGTGTGATCAGCGTATCTTCTTTCTATATCCTCAGCCTCTTGTATAGCCTGTGGTTTAGGTTTCCTATCATCATATACGCCAGACGTGTCAGTAGATTCTGTAGGCTTATCCATATTGTCAAGAGTATCAGATTCGTTCTACATATCTATATCAAGCTTTTCTGGAAGGTCTTCTATATTTAAAGTACCATTGTCGTCGTACTTCTTAGGCAATACTTCTGGCTCTTCATGCTGTAAAGGTTCTTCTATATTAAACGTATTCTCTACATTTGTATTTTTAGGATCAAGAACCTACGCTGTCTTGCCTTCTTTATGAGGAACCTGCTCTATATCGTCATTATTGCCTTCTGGATTATCGTCAGGAAAGTCCTGATCTTCTTGAATCCGTTCAATATTAAGACCGGTATCAGCGGTATTCTTGTCTGGTGTTAAATCTGGAGGATTGTTATTGCTGTCTTCCTCTTCTGGTTCTTCCTCCTCTTGTGTCTACTCTGGCTACTTCTCCGTATTATCTTGTACGCCAGTATCGGTGCTATTCTACTAAGCTTCTTGTGACTTCTCTGGCTTTACAGTTACAGTTCCGTCACCATTAATTGTTACATTGTCTGGTACAGGTGGTAATTCGTCGCTATCATTATCATCTTTCTCATCTGTAAAGTCAGTTGAATCTGATTGTTCCTCCTTAGCTTTCTGTTTCTATTGCTTTTCTCTAAGCTTCTGCTGCTATTTATCTTCAGCAGGGCTCATTCCCAAAGCTTCTTCTAGATTTCTTTCATTCTCTGTAGAACCTTGTTGAGAATTATCCATAGCTGCATCAAGCTCAGATGTATCAAGCACAGACTTATCCTAAGATATTGGCTGTACATTCATATCTTCAGCTTCTTTCTCAACATCTGGACTCTTTGGTTCGCCTGCAAGGTCTTTAATTCTCTGTGTCACATCTTCACTGGCAGTACCATCTTCAGCCTACTAAACATCATCTGGTGTAAGAGGTCTTTCTTGATCCCATTCTCTACGAGCTATACGCATACGATTCTTCTTGTCTGCAAGAACTGAACCAATAAGATCTCTAGCTGCCTCTCTTTCCATATCAGTAAGACGAGCAATGTCGTCCATACTCATATTTGATATATCGTCGTTACCTTCGATCTTATCTCTTAACTCTGCATATTTCTTAGACAGATCCTTTATAGCCTTTCTCTTCTTATTCTACTCATTCAAATACGCCGCTCTAATTTGAGCATCTGTTGGAGCTTGCTTTCCTTGCTCCTAGTATAAGCCTTGTATTTTCTTAGTAAATTCAGACTTTTGTTCATCAGACAATTCGCTCCAGTTCTATTCTCTTCTAGAGAAATATACGGATCTAGGATCAACCTATCCTGTGGTAAATGCTACAGACATTGGTCTTAATACGTTGAACAAAGCATCATTTATAAGGAATGCCTAATAAGCTTTATCTATCTCATCTTGGTTATCAAAGTCTTGGTAATCTTTAAAAATGGAGTCATAGGTTATCTTCTTATGCTGTTTCTTTTTGTCGCTTATAGAGGCATTAAGCAAATCAACTTTCTCATTATATGCTAATATCTCTTTAGAATTCTCTACTTTGCTCCTTCTTTCTTCTATAAGCTTATCAAGGTAATCTATCATTCCTGTAAGCCTATCAGTATTGATATCAGTTCCAGTCTCGTTAGATATTAACTAAAGTCTTCTCTTCTGATCTTTAAGTTCTTTAGATAACTTCTGCGCAGCCTTATATTCTCTGTAGCTAAATATAGACTTAAGCCTAGACTATGTATATTCTTTCTCTGAATCAACTTTGAACTCATCACGTTCATCCATAGCGTTTTCGACAGCCTAATCTAAAGGCGTTCTCTATACATCGTCTTCGTAATAGCTTTCATTTTTATCTATCCATTCTTGACCAGCCTTCTTTCCTTCTTCAGAGTTCTTGAATTGTTTTCTTCTGGTATTTATAGAATCGCTAAACTGCTGATAATCCTACTTAATTTTATTGATAACATTAAACAGTGCTGGATTGTTTTCTTGCGAAGCAGATTCGTAATCCGATACTGTTTTATTTATTATGGCATCAATGTTATTGCTAGCTTTCTCAGAATCCTTTGCAGCATTGTTAGAATCTATCATAACCCTAGTAGCTGCTTGTACCAACTATTTGTGGTCCTCGCTGTTTCTAGAAATATTAAGATCTTTCATAGATTGCTCCAAGTTCTTGTTATTGTAAGCAAACCAAGCAGCATTTAAAAGCTCTTTATCTGCTTCTATATGACTATCTGATCCATCTTGCAACAAAGAACCTTTGTACTTCTTCATGTCATCAAGTGCTGTCTGAAGTCTATCTTTGTTTATTCCAGCTCTTCTAAACGCATCAAAGAAGATTCCTACGTGATCATTATCTTGTGCAAGCTGATAATTATTTGCAGCTATACTACGAATAACATTGTCATTTCTGAGCTAAGCTATAGTGTTTCTTAAACTATACTTGTCGCTTGTGCTTAAAAGCCCACCATTTTCTTTGTATGGAAGTACAAGGTTTTTAATGTTGTGAGGAACTCTGAACAGTAATCCTGTCATAGCTCCAATTTCCATGGATCTTCTTAACTCTGCATCACCATTATCTGGATCTCCAGGTGATATTCCAAGATAAGCTGCAGCCGCATCTGCGTTTAAGAACTGATTATCAAATACACTTGGCAAATAAAAAGAAGACTCACCTGTTGCGTAATTATCATACTCTCCTCTTCCAAATCTAGATGTAAGTAACTACTGTCTACCTTCTTCGAGAGCCTCTGATGTCGCAAGAGGGAATGCTCTTTCAAATTTCTTCGCAAGATATTTTGAACCATGAATAAATTTAAGCCTATCGCCTATATTACTAAATTTACTCATAGCTACTCTATCTATAGCATTATCTATAACTCCAGTAGCGGCAGCTTTTGTAGCCTTATCAAGAACCTAATCCTATATGTACATCTTTGGAGTTCTAGAGAACATGTTGTTAGCAGCCTTAGATATCACTCCTCTTGTATAATCCATAAAAGGCAAAGCTTGCAAATAATCCTCAAACGCCATTGCGTTATTATCGTTTATAAGCTTAGCCAAACCTTTTCTAGAATCTACTTTAATCTTATCGAAGTTTGCATCACCAGTAGGTATATTATAAGCTAATGCAAGCTTCACTTTCTCAAGCTAATCAAGATCTTTGGAATCTACGCCTATACGCTTAGAATACTAGTCAACAGCATTAAATACTTTATTGAAATCTACATCTGTTTTATACGAAGAGTCTAAAACTCTTTGAGCTAAAGCATTTATAGCTTCACCGTTAGTCTCTGACTGGCGCATTTGTTTTGTCCAATACATTCCAGCAGCTGCAGTAGATCCGCCTATTATTTTCCTAGCAGTTTCTACTCTATTTAATGCATTAGCTACTTGTTCTACGTTTTCTGCAGAATTAAATGCCTTTGCCATATCTTCGGCAGTAAGCACAGCTCCTAATCCAGGAATCTTTCTAGTAAGGAATTTAACAGCAGCCTTTGTAGCTAATGCACCACCGGCGTTAGTTGCTATCATTCCTGCAAAGCTTGCTGCGTCGCTATAGGATGTACCTATTTCTGGTACAGAATAACCCCATTGTGTAGGATCTATAATAGAACCAATTAAACCACCTCTGTTCTAATTCTGAAGATCTCTGAACTCTGGATTAATCTTCTTAGGATCAAATAACCAGTTACCGTTCTTATACTGGTTTATAGCAGATCTTAATGAAATCTCTCTTTTGTTCTATTCTCTATCAAGATCGGTCTTTAAAGCATCTATCTTTGTTTGTAGCAATTGTGATCCATTCTTTGTAGAATATCCTTCGAATAAGTTATTATAATCACTTAACCCATTCTTTATAGCACGCTTGATAAATGTTCCGTCTTTATCTCCGCCAACAGCTTCTGGAAGAACTTTACCTATCGCATTCTATACAGTAAGAGCTATGTTTTCAAGACCTTCGGATAATGTGCCTGCTGTATATTTTAACGCATTACTTACAGTACCTAGAATACCGTTAGTATTAAACTTTTGGTGCGTAACCAATGTATTGTCTTTAAGTGCTGCTAAATAATCACTTGCACCAGCTTTGTTTGTATCGTAGAACAAATCAAGAAATACATCATCATTCTTATGCTGTTTAAAGAAGTCTTGATATTTCTTAACCTAATCGTCTACCTTTATAATAGCGTCTTGTAACTACCTAGTCTGTTCTTTTGAAGCGTATCCATGACTCTTAAAAGCCTTGTATTGGTTTATAAGATCTTCTCTCTATTTAAGAAGATTATTGTAGTCCTAAGCTATCTTTAATGAGCCCTATTGAAAAGTGATATCGTCAAGTTCTTTTTCTTTAGAATCTGCATAGGCTCCATATCCTTTCTCGAATGTAAGTCTATACATATCCTTGAAAGAGAATTTATCCCATCTCTCTTTCATTTTGCTTAAATCCCAAGAATCTCCCAAAAGGAAATCACCAAGAGATCCTCCATTACCCTCTTCTGGGTCTACAACAGCTTTACCCTGTTTATCTAGCGTAGTGTACGCAGGGAATGTCATGTTGTTAAAGTCGCTGACATCTGTATAGGCGCCCATACTCCCCTCAACATAAGGAGCGGCGTAGTCAGCACTTCTTTGTGCTATACTACGCTGTAAATCCTACGCTATCTAAGCTCCTCTACTATATGCCTAGTTGTATGTAAACGTCTTTTTCTTTTTATTTGCCATAATATTTTATTAATCTATCATTAATGAAGAGTTTTGTGCATCATTAGCCATCTTAAATGCATTGCTAAATCCAAACTCCTATTTGTTGACATCTGTGTTTATGTCTCTTATCTTAAATGCACCGTTGTTCTGGATCGTTCTAGTCATAGGAACCTGGTAATATGTAGCAGATCCAACCTTCTCTTTCTTTGTTACAGGCTTAGATGCTGCATCAAATGCATCAAGACCGAGTTCTGATGCTACTCTTGCCTTATCGTTATCAGATGTAGCTCCAATTGATACACAGAACTCGCTAAACTGCTTACCGGTAATTGTAACATGTCCAGCTATATCAAACTGCTTATGTTTTCCAGGTATCCATCCAGCGTTAAGATCCTCGTTTACAAGAGCTCCTCTACCAGCAGCGCCACTCTTAAGCCATCTATCAAACTTACGCATTGTAGTAGCATATCTAAGTCTCTTATTGCCGGTAACATTTATTCTTCTGATTGGAGAGTATCTTAAGTTAGAATCCTTAAGGTTAACTGCTAAATGTTTGTTCTGCATAAGCTCAAACTGTTCTGGCTTCTCTGTTCCAGCGAACTTGTTTAAGAGTACTTTATGTTCCGCAGAACCTCCAGTTGGTTTATACATATATCCACCATACTGTTTATCAGCAGCCTAAGCAAGCTTTTTAGGATCATTAAATGTACCAACATTTGTATGACTAGCATACCCATCTGCATTCAAAAGCCTTCTAGATGGCTAATACTATCCATACTCATCAATTTGCACAAGGCCATTCTTTATAAGAGACTTAGGATCAGAACCAGCCTATCTAATAGCACTATCCCACCATGCGGCATGATCTCTACCCTGCTTTCTCTACGCAGCAGAAAGTTTGGTATTATTTGCTCTGTCTTTCCAATACTTAGATGCTCTCTACATAGTGTCAAATAGGTTTGTCATAACCTGGTTATCCTTCTATCTCTATGACGTTCTTTCAGATCTTGTAGACCATTGCAAAGGAGATTGTTCTCCATTAGCACCAGATCCATTAAGTTGAGCTTTAAGAGCCAAGTTATCTTGATCCCACTTATGTTTAAGTGCAGCCATCTCTTTCTGGAATGCCCTATTCTTAGCAGCTTCGCCAGCCTGGAATCTCTGATTATTGAGCTACATCGCTACAGCGTCACCCTCTTTCTTAATCTGAGTGTATTTTCTGTTACGGTTAATTATATCCTGCTTTAATGCTTCTGTATCACCACCGTACATATCAAGATAATATCTACCAAGGTCAGACTTAAGTAAATCCTTCATATTGGCATCAAGAATCTACTTCATCTTCTCTGGAGACTTACTATATACCTAATATAATCCGCCTGCTTTCTTTGATGCTTCTTCGTCATAGCTGAGCTACATTCCATTAAACAAGTGATCTGTCCAACTTTGTATATCCTAATACTTAGATGGAGCCTCTCTAGTCCACATACCATCTGTAGAAGGATCCCATGATTCCAATGTCTTACCGCCAAGTACAAACTTCTCAAAATCTGGATCGTATGTACCATTACGCATAGCTTCTGCTCTATACTTCTAATAAGTCTTCATAGACTCATTCTAAGCTTTAAGATTAGCTATTTCAGCGTATGGTCTCTCTCTGATGATCTTTTGTATATATGCTCTACCTTCAGCAGATCTAAGAGGGTCTATACCGTTCTGGTACAGATAATCAAGGCCCTTGTTTACAGCTCCTCTAGTCTAATCGTAGAACTGCTTATTAATATTGGCATTAGGACCATAGAGCTCACCAAACTCCTTGGCAAACTCTTTCTAATCCTGTACAGCCTAGTTATATTGTTCTCTTGCAGCACTGATGTACTATGACATCATATTGCTATCCAGTAAGTCGATTATAGGCACCGCTACTGGTTCGTCATACATTCCTATCATTATTTTAATCTTAAGCTAGTTAAATTGTATGGATTATAATCAAACATACTTCCTGCCCATGTTGGAAGGAATAACCCATTGGGACCAAAACCTCCAGTATAATCGCTAGAGAAATTAATTCCCTCATACGGTGTACCAAAGGCGCCTCTCTAATACTATTCTTTTGATTTCGCCCAATTTCTTGTAGATTTAGCAGATTCCGCAACTTTATCAGGATCTATATACCAATACTTTCCGTATGGAGCCTAAAGTTTATTTATAGTTGGATTGTCATATTTTAGATTCATTACAGACATATCTAAATCTGGAGCATTTGTTGAGCTTTTTGTATCAGTACTTGGTGTTGCAGAACTATTATTATATAGAGCTTTTATCGCATCTTTCTTGTTATCTACATCCTGCTGATATATATCAAGAATATCTCCATACTGTTTGTTCTTAATACGCTGAGACAGCCACTTCTGACCAAGTAATCCAAGATTAGCCAAATGTGTTTCGATTCCCTTGGTTCTAGCACCGTATGCTCTATTGTAAGCATCCCAACCATACTGATTAGCCTGCTGCTGTCTAGAAGCCTCACTATCGCCCAATCTAGCAGCCATTTCAGCGTATGCATTTCTATATGCGGCATTCTTCTCATCTATGTTCATAAGGGCGTTAGCAGCGTTTCTCTGAGCTCCTAAAGCCAATGCTACTCTAGCATTCTATCTCTGTCCTCCTGTATAACCTCCAGAATTAGCTATCTAATAAGCTGCCTGTCTATCCTATGCATTGAGGTTCTCAAGTACAGAATATGGAGACATTCTATTGCTAGCCATTGTTCTGAGAGCGATAGGAGCGTATCTATTAGCTGCATAGATGTCTGGCATCTATGGACGTTCTCTATTCCATCTGTTGAGCATAGTGCCTTCAAGGAGTGCTGGAATAGAATAACCAAAGTCCAATGTAGCATTAGATACTTTTCCTTTACCGCCTTTAGTCCAGTTGTTAAACGTATCTTTTACTTTGCCCCACATCTCTTTACCGCTAGCAAATTTATTCTTACCACAGTTGTAGCTCTATATTTCATGCTGAGTCTACTATCTATCTGTAATCTATTTCATAGCCTACAGTATAGGAGCCTTAGCTCTATCTACCTACATCTTCTGCAACTATGCTGTCTGCTTAGACAGAGAGCTCAATCCTGGCTTCTTATTCATCTTCTTTTCTATGTTGTTATACATCTAAAGTTTAGCTGTAAGTGGTGCTATCTGATCTGAGAACTTCATTCCATTTGTCCAGTCTTTATCATTTCCTGCGATAACGTTCGAGTCATCTTCATGTACAGAACTAGGTTGATTATCTACGCCAACCTTCCCCTTTGTTACAAGGGTTCCAGTTCCGTTAGTATAGTCTATAATAGACTCACCTTTACCAACTAAACTATTTACAGGACCCTCCTAATAACCATTAGGTGTCCATACTTTATTTGCCTTTATCATATCTCGGTCTCTTTAAATCTTTTCCTCGGTTAGCGTATAACAGGTCATCGTATGTTGTACCATTATCCATGTAATACTGCTGCTACAATCCTTCTGAAGCAGCTGATGATCTATTAACCTAATTAATTAAGTTTGCATTTTGCTGTGCGTTCTATATCTTTTTACGCTGTTTTTCTCTAGCTTTCTTACCTCCAAATAAACCTGTAACAAGGCCTGTTAAAGCTCCTGCAGCGCCTCCAATAAGCGAGCCTATACCTGGTACTATGGCAGTACCTACAGCAGCTCCTGCAGCAGCTCCAGAGCCTGTCATAGCCAATGTATTAGTAGTATTAGATGCGGATATATCAGCCATAGCCTAGCTCTTGTCAATATCATTCTAAGCCTAGTAGTTTACTCCGAATGCCTAATCAGTTCTCTATCCAGACATTCCGAATAATCCATTCTAGTCCTTTACTGCTGCCTACTACTGATTAAATCCGCTTATTACTCCCAGTGTACCATTTATTGCAGATGTTACATTTCCTGCTCCAATATGAGAACCAGACGGAGTGTAATTAGAAGGATTGTTATTACTAAGCCTATTTGTAACGTATTGTTTAATACTTGGTACACTTGGAGCATTGTTGTCAATCATATTTGTTAAATCTTTAGCAACGCCACTTTGATAATACGGATTAACTTTTGCGTCCAACGCGTCAAGTGATCCAGATTTTCCTGGATCAAACTTAGGCAGATTGTTTATTCTTTTTCTCTATCTTAACTCCATGATAATCTATATTTAGTTGTAATAAACTGTATGGCAGAAGTATATCTTGGTTTCTCACTAGTTATCTCACATACCATATACTTACCTCTTATTCTATCTCCATACAAACCTCCTGCTCTAGGTATTGCAAATCTATGATTGTTCTCTCTAAGAGTTATGTTGTTCTCAAGAGTAGAGGCTGACTTAATCATAGGAGTCTCCCATGTGTACTTATGGTTTATAGAGAAGTAATCGTCTTTATCATATACTGGTCTACTTTGTAAGTCTTCCTGTGTTACTATAGACTGATTATCGAACACCTTAGTAACTAAAGGCTGCTGATTAACAGTGTACTTAATGTAGCACTTAATAAACTGCCCATTAGTATCTTTAAGACCATCTTCGCTCATATAATCGTAGTGGAAGATATTTACTTCATCATTAACTGTATTAATCAAGTACAGTCCATTAAAGAACTCTGTATATCCTTCGAAAGGCATTGTGTACACTGAAGTAAACTTGCCTATAGCTTCGTTGAAAGCGATCTATTGTTTATCCTTAAAGACATTGAATACGAGCTCATTGTTCTTATTATCGTAGAACACTCCAGAAGATCCATCTGCTTTAGCATTCATAAGACTCTGTACCTTACCTTGTTTACTAAGCTCTACAACAGTCTCCCCATTGAACATGCAGATAACATTGTTGTGAGTATCGCACCAGTAAGCTCCGCCATTAGAAGATGCTACACAGAACTACTGTTTACACATGCCGTATGTATTGCTAAGATAATCATATCTTGACAATACTCCGCCATCTCCAAGGATTACGTCGTTACCAGAGTTATCTGTAGTGATACTACGCTCATTAACGCTGAGTATACCAAATGCTTTCTACTGCCAGAATAACAGGTTGTTCTTAAACTTATAGATATCAGTTATAGGACCATACTGTTGATCTACATCAATGAAGTTGGAACTTCTAAACTTACACCAGCTATCGATAATCTCATCATTTGTCTTTAGATCTGAGTAGTATACTCTTGTGTCTATAGTCTTATTGTAGTCCTCTTTATTAAGATCATCGTAGATTGCATGTGGTCTACTAGTGTTCTACGTATTGTATACAGTATTGTACACGAACTAAGGATCATCCTATGTGTAAGCTTCTGTTATCTAAGCAGGTTCTTCCTGGATGAATGATGCGTAATTATCTGCCGCATTTACACTGAACTGCCAACCGTACTCAAATTTAGTCCAGATGTTAGACTCTGTAGGAATAGAGTAGGTAATCATGTGTGTACTAGGGAATTTTAATTCTGCGTCAGATTTATCTGTATATACACCATATGTTTTATGCATAGAAGTATATTCGAATATCTCTATATTACAATCTCCATTGTATACATCATTCCAATCCTCTGATGACTTAAAGTAATCACCATTACCGAAGTATACATTAGTAAGCCTATTTACAAACGAAGAGCCTCCATACGGTGTTATCTATTGTCTGAAATTACATAAGAATGTACCAAGTAAGCTAGATCTAACATACTCGTTAACTATGTATACTTGTGCATCTGTATTATCACTCGGAGCGTAATACTAGTTAGTCTTTACACTGTTTGTTATAGCATCGTTCTTATCTTCGCATGAGAATAAAAGACATCTGCCTCCAGCGCCCCACAACACGTGTTTACCAGCATTTCCTGTAGCATCACCTCTGAAACCTCCTCCAAATTTTCCGAAGTTACTAAACACATTATTATCTGTATCTGTAGCCAATCCGCCAGTTATGACATTAGCAAATAAGTGGCCGCCTGATGATACTGCGTAATTAGAAAATGCTTTAGAGCTTCTTTCGTTCTTTCCTTCTTTGTTATAGTTTCTCTTGAATAACTTATCCCACTCAATCTGCTCTACAGTTTTAAAGTCAATTATTTTTCTATAATTGTCTAAAACGTTTACATTTCCAGATCCTTTAAATGTATTTGTGACGTTTGATGACTCGTACAGTTTAATGTAACCAAATGCCTTCTACTGTATATACATACCGTTTTTATCAGTTACTTCAGCAATTTTAGAATCTGTATCATATCTTACGTACATCGGATCTCTTTCGTATACAGAACTCTTTATAGGATAGAATGAATATGGTCTATCGTTTCCAAGTACATATTCCGTGAATGCCCATGGATTAATTCTCTACATCAAATCAAGATTAAGATAAGCATCAAGATATACTATATTCTTGTGATCATCTTCTATAAACTCTACATTCTCTACATATCTTTTTGCGACACCTTCTTTATCAACGTATGTCTCTAGAGTACAATTAGATATTCCTGGAAATATGAATTTATGATCTGTTATACCATATGTAGTTCCTAATTTTTCTTTTTCTGGTATACGTTTACCATCTGCTTGTATATATTTACCATTTGAAGGAGAATCATATATATCATCTTCAAACTTCTTATCTCCTCTAGATCCAAACAAGAATAATGGTGTTTCTATATAGTACTTCTTATCCTTTATGAATGTCTTAAACGATTCCGGCTGATAACAAACTTCCTTTGAAACAAACTGCAATAGGCTGTTATTCGCTAAGTTTGCCATGCATTGATTGTCTGTGTTGTTGTCGCTTCCAGACATCTGATGTACGCATCCAGAACCTTCTATAAACATTCCTGTAGACAGAAATCCTGTAGGACAGTATGTATGATATTTAGTTATCATATATCCGTCTTCCATGCCACTTTTGTCAAATGACCTATTATACGTATTGACAACAGGCTTACTAAGTACGCCCTACGATATTGTAGCCATATCTTCCTCATGTCTAGCACATCTTACAATCTGATAACCTACACATCCAGCAGGAAGGTTTTTAACCTTAAACTGTATACCAAGATTACGTACAACAAGCTCATATCTAGTACCATTAACCATGGTATTAGATGTAAAGATGTTGAACTGTGGGTCTGTTATATTAGGCGTTCTAATATCAGCTATCCACTTAGCAGGAGAAGCTTGTCCATACTTATCGTACAAAACAATACCGTATCGGTACAATTCGTTGCGTCTAAGCGACTATAATAGGTACGTGTTAGACTTTATACCATTGTCGAATTTATCGCCGTTAGAAGCCAGCTAAACGCCTCCAGAGCTTGTTATATAGTAGCTCTTCTGCTGTTTAACATTATCTCTGCTAATATAGTTGTACAGTGTGCCGACCTTTCTAGTATGGTCATCCTAGCCATTATGCTGCCTTTTACAGCTATCTCCGACCTGTGGCGATATAATAAACCTCCACTCAACATTAAGGCCGCTACCGCCAATATATGAGCCGGTCTTGTCATATACTTGATTAACTCCGTCTATAGTCTGCTTTGTATTTATATCATTGTAAGACTAGAAACAGTCATGATTAGCTGGTACACTAGGTATATTGCCAGCCTTTATGTCTATCCTGCTACCACCATTCACATCAGTAAGAGTACAGTTACCACTCTTATCGAATCTATAAGCTCTAGCATCCCAGTCTTCAAAGCCTTTAATAGTAGTCTGATATGTCTTTGTATTAGCAGCGAATAAGTATCCGTTCTTAACAGCTAATGAGTTAGGGATAATCCTTACTCCCTACATACTGTTGTACTCTTCTACGCTTATCTATTCAAGAGCTTCCTGACCTGTATCACATATACTTATATCAGCATCCTGGTATTCTGTACAGCCTGTAGCAGCATCGTATATAACAGATATAGTAGGCATCTAGCCATTCTGCAAGTACTGTATTCTGAACACCTTCATCTTACCAAGGTGTATATAATCTTTAGGAATCTGTATAGATACCATTACACCGCTGTTAGACTATGCATCAAGCTTACCACCAGACTGTATGAAGTTCTGATGGCCTACGAAGTTATAGTTTCCTATAGGGATCTATTTGCAAGCTACTGATACATCCGAATGTTGTCCATACTTATTGTACAGCATATAACTGTAAGATACCATACTGTACTTCAGCTTTCCAGGGATGTAGCACTCAAACTTAGGAGGCTAACATGGAGCTGTAGGATATATATAGCACTTATCAAGGTCGTCGTATACAGTCTTTGACCGTATATTGAACACCATTATAGGATCTAAGGAGTCTGCTATATAGAGCTTTATATTATCTTCGCTCTCATAGTTAAGCTGCATGCTAAACTTATCTGGGTAATTAGTATGAGCCAAAGGAGCATTAACAACTAAGTCTGGTGCATCAAGCATATAGAAACTCTAGTTATGTAAGGCTCCACCTATAGCGTTCTTAAACCTAAATACAACAAGTGTATCCTTACCATCATTCTTACATGTGCATACTACAACGCCATAATCTCTTATAGAGCCTGTAGCTACAACCTTAAAGTCCTTATAGCTTTCAGGCATTCCACTTACAATACATGCTACCTTAGCTCCCTTAATAGGAGTAAGAACACCATTTCTATTCTCCTTAGAACCATCATTACCATCCTTGTACTACGATATTCTTATATTAGTAGCGTCAAGGTATTGGTTTGTAGAAACAACAGATATATCATCATCGCTATTAAGACCTCCAGCAAAACTATTAATTTGTGGTTCAGTATTAGTATCCATAGCAATAATCGTTAAAGTTTAATTGTTTTTCTCCAGTATTCTTGAAGAAGTTCTCATCGTCATCCCACTCTGGGATAAGCTTTGTCCACTCATTCTTTATTGTAAGCATCTCACTTTCATTAGGCATCATAGCCTCAGCATATGCCTAGTTTCTGTAGAAGTTCCATTGCTGCTGTATGTAGAAGTATGTGTTCTAGTTGTATCTAGCCTTACCTCCAAGAGAGCCTTTAAGGAACTTAGGGAAGCTTAACTTCATCATTACGTACCAGTATATAGCCTCCTAGTATGAAGCTAAGTCTGGGATAAGAGGATAACCTCTTTCGTCTGTAGCAATAGCTTTGTAAGACAGCTTAGCAAAGCCTTCTTCTTTGTTAAATACAATCCATCCTGGCTTAACCCAATATGATGGACTGCCGTTCTTTTTATCTCTAATAGCGTCCAATAAAGCAGTACTCCCATTAATGCCTAAAAGCTGAGACCTATGAGTAATCAAAGGGGTCCCAGCTGGCTGTACAGGATGATAATGATGCATAGCTTTAGTGTTAGCGTTAAATTTGAATGAGCTCTCGTCTTTTCGTGCCTAAACCCAACTTGTTCCATTGTTTGAATAGGCTATAGCTGTCAAGGATTCTAGATCTTCAGGAAGCGGAACTTGATGTTCGTGTATTTCAAATATAGGTACGCCATCCTCGCCAGATTCTTTCTATACATACTATACTGGAGCCCCAATCTTTTCGACAGCCTCGAAGATCCATTCACGTATATCTGTGACACGAATATTCTTCTCAGACATGTCTGCATCAGCCATAATCTTAGCTATAACTGACTCACATTTTGTATACTTGTATATCATCTATATTTATATAATCTTGTTTATTAAATATAAGTTGAGCAAGGTGTCTTTTATTCTCTCTTACCATACATAACTAGTATTTATACCTAGCTGAGAATATCTTTGGTACCTTTGACCAATATAACCTGTATTTATAGCCATTAGAGTGCTCATTTAAATGATATATCTTCTTACCCTCTTCCTTACTTGATTTATAGTCCACAGACAACGACTAGTCTGTATAACTCTTAGGCTTATACTTAACTATACATATAACACCTAAGCCATAAGGCATTTTAAAGGGCTGTGAGCGCTCTAAAATATCTTCCTTGACAACTTTATTAAATTCGTCTATAATGCGCTTATATCGCGCGTAATTAAGCTCTACGTCGTTCTTTTTAACGTAGTCTCTATATATATCAGCTATTGTGTAGCTTTTTTTATTTTTCCTTATCCTAAGGACCATTTGGTTTTACACTAGATAATGTTGAGTTGTTGCTATCATCACTTGGCCTCTTAAGCATAAATGCAAGCTCATTTGTCATAATAGCCTTCTTAATATCAGGTATCATCCAACCAGGAATAGTAACATCATCTTCACCATCTGCATAACCTTCTGGGTCTATGTTACCAGTAACGTATATTGATTCAATATCATCCAAGTCTTTACCTTCTATATAGATGTAGCCATCATCGAACCAGCATGTAGGTTCATTGTATGTGTATCTTCTAAATCTATGGAAGTGCTTTCTCTGACTATACATGTATTGTATTGTACAATAATTCTAATCGTATACGCTTATAATATCTTCTTCACTATTCTCAGTTGTAAGAACCTTATCTTTAGTCTTTTTAAACATGTAGCCACAGCAATTATCTTCAGCTGAATTATTCCAGTCTTCGAGCTCTAAAGGACCTATTGTAGTAGAGTTTATTGTATCTTCTGGCTCTGTATCATCACCAGTCTACTTATCCTAATCGTCCTGCTTCTTAGCAAGATAGGCTCTATACTACATAACCCACGCTGCTATTTGAGCTCTAGAGAGATCTTCACTTTCGCTAATGTTGTTGTTTCGTACAATTAATAGTATATCGTCTATAATCGTACGTAATGAAAACATTTTCATATCGCTTCAATTATTCTTACACTATCTTCTTTAAGTAGATCATTGGTGTTATGTATCTTGTACTTATACACGTCTTTCTTTTTCCAATCGAATGTAATTAATCTCTTAAAGAAGTTCTTTTTGTTTTTATACTCTCTATGTTTGTAAATGTAAAGGTACTATGTATTCTATACATCAAGCTTAATATTAACACTATCTTTACCGATTGTATAGTATACCTTAGTAAGGTTGTTATATTGTAGACTATCCTTATAAACTGAGTCTTTAAGTATAGTTACTATATCACCCCCTACCCCCTTACTCTTACTAACGTTTAAAATCTACTTTTGAGTTGCTGCTACCTAAATTTCTTTGCTTTTTAACTTCTCTACTTTACGTACAGAATCCAACTACTATACAAGCTTATCGTTATAATCCTTAAGCTTTTTCATGTCTAGCCTTAAAACACCAGAAGCCTACTAGGCACCACTTAAGGCATCCTAATAGGCTTCGATGTTATTATTTGCCATTTTAAGCTCATCTGAGAGCCTATTAGCTTTGTTATGGTAGAATATACCAGACGCTAAGCAAAAGGCCACCAGAAGGCCTAAAACGGTATTAAGCAGCGTTTTGTAGTTGTTCTTTATCTTTGTTAATATCTACTACATCAGCATTGCTTTCATTATTGCTCAAATATTCTTTTAAATATGTTCTCATCTCACCAAACTTACCTTGTATATAAATAGATACTCCATAGATACTAGCTGAATAAACTAATGTTTGGGCTACAAACCCTAGTACTCCTGTGGAGATTTCACCCTATTGTAAATACTGCACCCAGGTGAGAACCTAACCGCTTAAGAACGCGAGACATGCGGTTGAATATTGAATCTTCTCGCGCCAAGTTCCTGTTACCTTACTCATTTTATCTCAATAGTCACCTTTCCCTTAGAACAAGCTTCCTTTATTAGTTGATAGAACTTGTTTATGGTAGCTCTTGAGTTAAGGACCATTCCAACCTTTTTGTTTTCTCCAAGCAGCAAACAACCTTCAGTATCAGCGCTTGTGTTTCCTGCATGTATACGAATACCCTCAAATGATGGTACATTCATCAATTGTGGAGTATACTTCTTAAATCTAGGTGAATATGTCCACTTGATCTCATAAGTTCCGTAAGGTATTGCTGTTTTGGCATATACCTTTTTCTCTCCATTATCAAATTTACCGTTCTTATTAAGATCCCTAACAGTGTCTTCGAGTGTATCACAAAAATAGTTACCATCGACGTACAACCGTCCAATGGTATATGTGGAGCGTAAGGCAATTCTGTTTAATGTTAATTTCATTCTTTG
>ERZ1026876.207-NODE-207-length-39055-cov-6.943462_pt1 | contig 39055 bp, 34 predicted proteins | sample MGYA00380168_ERZ1026876 | MGnify/ENA primary metagenome ERZ1026876 (study PRJEB33269, sample SAMEA4719804) | human gut metagenome | biome: human-associated habitat; feature: organic feature; material: feces | place: Cameroon | collected 2013-10 ... | reverse complement strand
CTACAATACAGCTCTTCAATAATAGGGGAAAATATTATTGAGATAGCAATTTGACTATTAGTATTTTCAGACTTACTACTATCTAAGTCAAAACTTACCATTATAATAAACCCTAATAGCGCAACTATGAATAAAACACTTATAATTTCATTCAGATCAACTTTCTTTAAATTGTTTAATCCATCATTCAAGAAAGGATATAATGCTATTATAGAATAAATGAATACAAATACATACACAATCTGTTTGGCATTTATACGAAAAGTATATAAATACGGATCTAAAACATTTTCCAAATAACTAAATCCGCCAAAAAATCCGACAGAAAATACTATTACATATATTATTATACTCAGTGTCGTTTTATTCTTCATTATTTTCCTCCCTTGGGAAACACTCTCCATATCAGAGAGTGCTTCCAACCTTTTTAGTTTAGAATAAATCCCAAGTACCCAATGCATATAATGTTGCAGCAGTACTAACCCCAATAACAACCTTTACCTGCCATGGAGCAGCTTTAATAAAATTCCATAATGCTGCACCTGCTTTTAAAAGCATCTTTCCATATGATAAGCCTTTGTTTGCTGCAACAAAATTCCTGAATGCTGCACCTGCATACCCAAGTGAAAATACAGCAATAATTCCGCAAACATTTTTTAATACTTGTTTGCCACTCCAGCCACCTTCAACATACATCTTCTCTTCATTGTCCATAACAGCATATGAACTTGGCATCACTAATGCCCCATCATAACACATCTCCATATTTGTGTCCTCCTTTGAATTTTAATAATTTTTAACCTTTCGCGATTGGTCATCTATGTTAACTTTGATGTTAACATACTTCTTAGTATGCAACATATGTAGTGATTGTCTATGTTAACTTCCATTAACACCCTAAGTATATGATATTTCATCCTCTGTTATGGCAATTTCACTTGAAATCAGCGGTATTTCATCCTCTTCTGTTATCTTAAAATTCCCCTGCTGCATCTCCCAGAGTTCATAATACTTGCCCTTTAATGCAAGCAGTTCTTCATGGCTTCCCTGCTCTACAATAGAGCCTTCATCCATAACAATAATAACATCGCAGTTTTTTACTGTTGCCAGTCTGTGGGCAACAATCAGCATACTTTTATTCTTCAGCTTATTATAAATCATATCAAAAATAATATTCTCGGTAGCAAAATCCAGATTGCTGGTGCTTTCATCTAAGATATAAAATTCATTCTTTTTCAAAAATGCTCTTGCCAGAGCAATCCGCTGTTTTTCACCGCCAGAAAGACCATTACCCGCCTCCTCCAGAAACGTGTAATACTGCATTGGTAACTTCCTGATAAAATCATGCGCATCCGCCGCCTTGGCAGCCTCCTTTACCTCATCTAAAGTTGCGCTCATACGGCTAACCCGGATATTGTCATAAATGCTTTTAGAGAACAATTCTATGGTCTGTGGCACATAGGAAATTGCACGTCTTAAAGACTTATTGCTGATTTCATTGATATCCACGCCGTCTATGGTAATGATTCCATTTTCCGGTTCATAGTATTTCAACAAAAGTTTTGCTATGGTCGTCTTTCCGCTTCCACTGGCTCCGACCAGCGCCACCTTTTTCCCTTTTGGTATCGTAATGCTTACATCATTGATTGCCGGTTTTCGATTTCCATACCGAAATGTAACATGTTTTATTTCAATGTCCCCTTCGATTTTTTCAATATCCTGATACATATTCTGTTCCGTTTCCGGCTGCTCCTCATCATAATCCAGAATTTCCGAGAAACGCTTCATTGAAATGTTTGCCTCCTGAAGGGACAACTGTAAACTCACCAGATTACCCACAGGCTCCATAAAATATCCTGCCAGTGTATTAAATGCCATGAAGCTGCCCAGTGTAATTTTCCCCTCTATCACCTGCATGATTCCAAAATACATCAGAACCAGATTTCCCACTGTCGATATCAGGTTAGAGATAACCTCCTGTACATTTGACAGCATTCCTTCTTTATATCCAATCCGCAATGAGCGGATATACTCTTTTTCAATATTGTCAAGTTCCACCTCTTCATTGGCATTTCCCTTTATCGTTTCCACTGCACGCAGTCCTTCGATAATCTGCGAATTTAGTACTGCTGATTGCTGCATCTGCTCTTCGTTGATTTTCTTATATGGCTGCTTAAATATAAAAACAAGGATAATGCTTATAATAGTCATAAACATTATGATTGCAAACAGCGTACTGTTCATATTAAACAAAATCACTCCGGTAATGAGAGCCATACCAATATCCAGAATCAATGTCAGTGCTATATTGGTAAACACATCCTTAATTGTAAATGCATCCGAAAATCTGGTTGTAATATCACCTGTTTTCCTGGTTGCAAAAAATCTCATAGGCAATTTGTATATATGCTTAAAATATCCAAGCATCAGCGGCATATCGATTTTGATTGATAAATGCATCATCATCCACTGCCTTACAAAACTCACCGCCACTTGCGATATATTGATTCCAAGAAATACTATAATCACCAGTTTTAGCACATTCTGCTGTTTATAAGGGAGAATTTCATCAAACAGAATATTGTTAAATAACGAAGATACAATGCCTAATATGGTAATCAACAGTGAAGATACAATCCCATAGGTAAAGAGCCGCATCTGAGGTTTCAATAATGCGATATAGCGATGAAATATCTTTTCCCCTTTCAGTTTTCCCGTTTCAAATTTATGATTAGGTTTTAATATCAGCATTGCACCGGTAAAGGTTTTATAGAATTCATCAATTTCCATCCGCATCAAATCCTTTGCCGGGTCGCCAACAGTTACATATTTTTTTGTAATCTTAAATATGACCACAAAATGTGTCAGCCCTTCTTTTGTAATGACATTTGCTATTGCTGGTAAAGTATATTTACTAAGAAAACCCTCTTTGTCAACCCGGACTGCCTGCGTAACGAAACCAAGGGCTGAAGCACATTTGTCCAGCCCTAGCATGTTGGTTCCTTTTAAGTCCGTTCCCATCATGTCTCTTAATCTTGTAATTGTTGTCTCTTTCTTATAATGCAGACAAACCATAGCCAGACATGCAGCGGCACAGTCTGTTGCATCATGTTGTTTTACATATGTATAGCGCATCTCTTCGTTCCTCTAACAATTCTTTTCTCACTAGTCATTTTTTTCAGCTATTAATCCTGCGGCAACCAACGATAAAGCCATGCATATTGACATCGCCAAAGAATGCCATTTCAATTTCAAGAAACAAACACACATTCCAGAATAACAAAGAACCATGCAAATTGTTATCCTTCGATATACTTTATATTCCAATCGATTTAATGGTTTATTCTCACTTTCTACCGGAGCCTTAATAACAATCAAGATATCCGCAATAATTAATATGATATATAGATACTTTAATGGAATTGTGAATGAGGCTATAATGCAAATAGCGGAACTTATATAAGTTAAAATAAAGCATCTCCTCCTTGTTGCCGCATGATATCCACCAGCATATATTCTAAGAACAATATAGCAACCTTCAAAGCATACACCCACCAAAACATTCCCTAGTACATATGCGCAAAACATTGTAAATATCAAGTCCATAATCCCATTTAAAAAACGCGTCAATCCCAGTTCCAATATCTTATCATTGTCATTATTCAACAACCCGTATTGCCGAAACATTTGCATCACTCTATTCTTCATGATACTTCTTCAAAGAATCCAGCTGTGAATCCATTTCTTCTTGATAGAATCGAAAGAAACAAGTCGAATTTGCGGCTACAGTTGCAATAACAAGCGTAAGACTGTACATTAGTTTTACAAGATTCTCTTTTATCTTCTTCATTTTATCACCTCCCTTGTTTCCTGCATGGTATCACATTTATAATACTTTTTGTCGTAAATGGTAAAATTTGCACGATTATTGCCAAAACCTGCACATTATTCACTCCGGAAAATAGTAATACAAAAAATGAGGTTATGCTCTAACGATATTAGCCGTTAAAACACAACCTCATTTTATATACCCACATTTTCTAATATATACAATATAACATCCGTTCGAAACCTTTGATCTTTTACAATAATCTTCTGTTCTCCATTATACTTCTCTACAATCTTTTGAATATTTTTTATTCCAATTCCATGCAGTTCCGGGTTCTTTTTTCTCGTTGCATATCTTCCATCCCTCGTCTTGATCACACCATCAAATGTATTCTCAATTCGTAGTAATAGAATCCCCCGATCATAATGCATATCTATACATAAAATCCTATTATCTGCCTGTTCTAATGCTTCAAGTGCATTATCGAGCAAATTACTAAGCAACACATTCAAGTCATATCCTGACATAAACGAATTACTCGGTAATACAATTCGTTTTTCTACTTTGCATCCTAAGCGCTGTGCTCTATCGAGTGCATAATTCAATATCACATCCACATCCCGATTGCCTGTATTCACATATTGCGCTGTTGTGTGCATAACCTTTTGTATATTTCCCAGATATTCAACTGCCTTATTATACTCTCCATCTATTATATAATTATTCACCAACAATATATGATTTCGGAGATCGTGACGTACCGCATTCAAGCTCTCCTGCCCCTGTTGTACAATCTTCAATTGATTATCATACATAGAGATTCTTTCTTCTAAAATGCATCTCTCCATTCTTTGCTGATACCCTTCATTCACTTTATCATACAAGTAAAATGTGCTGATATCAATTGCCCCAATGATGGATAACGCCAACAAGGTTACCGCATTAAGATCACTGCTCATCTCTGCTAGCAAATACATTAATACAATATTTCCAACAAGAACAATCATAATATTGAAGTAGCTTTCTTTTGGAATATATTTACCTTTTTGAAAGGAAAAGATGCGTTCCATTCCAACCACGATCAACATAATTAATACTGATGCCGCCAATGTTCCAATCGATTCACCATATCTTAACAGATCATAATAGGACAACACACGCCAGGTAATATCTTCAACCGCCATACCCAATAGCACAATTAACGCAATCACTACCACATACTGTAACCAACTTCCCTCATACAACCATATTGCAGTTACCAAAAGTAATACTACAAGAGAAACTGTTGTTACATATACATTACCTATTACTGCATAGATAATATAATTAATTCCCCAAACGCCGGTCCACACAAATCTTCTTATAATAGCCGGTCTGCTCTTCCTCTCTAAAAAGATCTCAAATACCCGATATTCAATATAAATATTCAGAATATTAAAAATTGCATTACATATGATCTCCATAATCTTCATTGTATATAATCCCCTCAACATATTTATCCTGCAAACTTCCCCTCATTGCACGGCTGACAGGAATCTCATCCTGATTAACCATAATAACATAATTCTGTCTATATTCTATAACATACTTCATATTAATAACATAAGACTTGTGAACTACACAAAATATACCGGGATTCAATACTGGAATTATATCCGACAGCTTTCCATAAAATTCCACTGCTCCCGTTTGCGTGACCATCTGTATCTTTTTTCCTATACTTTGAAAGTATAATATTATCCTCTGGTTCACGGTTCTCTCTTGTTTTCCTATTTTGTACCTGAAATACAGTGGATGAAATTGAAATAATCTTCCGTATTCATTCATAATACAGGTTACCTTGTCATATGAAACCGGTTTGACCAGAAAGTTCATCGGTCTTAGTTCAAACAACTGCATTGCATAATCCTCTTTTGCAGAAACAAATACAATCTGCATACACTCATTGCATATATTTGACCGAATTTTCTTGCCAATTTCTACACCTGTCACATCGCCTAACTCAATATCTAAAAACAACAAATCATAAACATATCCATCATCTATATCTGATATCAGACACTTTCCACTTGTATATGTCTGTATGTCAATTGCAAAGCCCCCTCTTTTTGCAAATTGCAAGACATATGCTTGTAATTCTTGTATAAAGCTTTCCTCATCATCACATATTGCAATATTAACTATAATCATCCCCTCCTTACAACTTACATCTTCTATATTTTGTCTCATTATGAGTTAATTTTTTGTTTCTGTCAACTAAAATTACCAGAAGCTATCTCTTTTCTCCACATATCCGTACATTTTCTATTAAAAAAGGCCGCCGCATAAATGCGACGACCTCTTACATTCCGTCTTAAGCTTACAGGAACTTAACTGTGTTGATCTTAACACCAGGACCCATTGTTGAAGATAATGTTACGCTCTTCATATACTGTCCTTTTGCTGCTGCTGGCTTAACCTTAATAATCTCATCTATTAACGCTTGGAAGTTGTCTGCTAACTGCTCCTCTGTGAAAGAAGCCTTTCCAACTGGCACGTGAATAATGTTGTTCTTATCAAGTCTGTACTCAATCTTACCGGCTTTGATATCATTAACAGCCTTTGTAACATCTGGAGTTACAGTACCAGCTTTTGGGTTTGGCATTAAGCCCTTTGGTCCAAGTACACGACCAAGACGACCAACAACACCCATCATATCTGGAGTTGCAACTACAACGTCGAAGTCTAACCATCCATCATTCTGGATCTTTGGAATTAATTCCTCGCCACCAACATAATCAGCACCTGCTGCAGTAGCTTCATCTACCTTATCTCCCTTAGCGAATACTAAAACCTTAACAGTCTTACCTGTTCCGTGAGGAAGAACAACAGCTCCACGGATCTGCTGATCTGCATGACGTCCGTCAAGACCCATTCTTAAATGTGCTTCTACTGTCTCATCAAACTTTGCACTTGCTGCTTTTTTAACAATTGCAACAGCTTCCGGAATATCATAAACCTGTGTTTTGTCTACAAGCTTTGATGCTTCAACATATCTTTTACCTTTTTTCATTTCTTAAAAACCTCCTGTGGTATTATCGGGAGCGACCCTCCCACCAAATGTAATAATCATATAGCCAACGTCGGTTTGTAGGCTCGAAAGCACCTCGCCAACTGCACCGACATAACTACGACTAGGTTCAAGCTACGCCTAACGGCTTGCTTTCACCAAGTTCTCTGGCATCCATTCTACTAAATTCGAGCCACATTTCATTCGCTCTCATTAAGTATCAGGATGGGCTTTCGTACTAAGCTCAAACATCGCCTAATGGCTCGTTCTCGCTAAGTGCTCAATGTCTAATCCTCAACTACGATTCCCATAGAACGTGCTGTTCCTGAAATCATACTGATTGCTGCTTCAATACTACCTGCATTTAAATCCGGCATCTTAAGCTCTGCGATTTTCTGAACCTCAGCTTTAGAAATGGTAGCAACTTTAGTCTTATTAGGAACAGATGAAGCTTTGTCAAGCTTACATGCTTTCTTTAATAAAACTGCAGCCGGAGGAGTCTTAGTTACAAAACTGAAACTTCTATCAGCATAAACAGTGATAACAACAGGGATGATCATTCCATCCTGATCTGCTGTCTTCGCATTGAACTGCTTTGTGAATTCTACGATATTAACACCGTGCTGACCTAATGCAGGTCCAACCGGTGGTGCAGGAGTTGCCTTACCTGCAGGAATCTGTAATTTGATATATCCTTCTACTTTCTTAGCCATAATCGTTATTCCTCCTAATTCATGTGGTCAATCGGGACTTGCCCTCCCACTTCTGCACAACACAGAACCGATTCATTCTGCTATGCAATCTTCTTTTTACTAATTGTCGGATGCATATTCACATCCTTATCACGTCTGATGAATTAATCCATCTTTGAAACATCCATAAAACCAATTTCCACAGATGTTGCACGACCGAAGATATCTACTTCAATCGTTACGACTTGTTTTGCTACGTTGATATCCGTAACGGTTCCAACGGTTCCTTCCCAGGCACCGGAGATAACCTTAATGCTATCACCAAGCTCAACATCAATTTCCACCCGAGGAAGCTCTTGCTTCGCATCATTCTTATTTGGAAGTTTGATTCCCAGATTCTTAATCTCTTTCTCTGTAAGCGGTACCGGCTTAGATCCCGGACCGACAAATCCTGTAACACCTCTGGTGTTGCGGACTACATACCAGGTCGCATCATTCATAATCATGTTGATCAATACATAGCCTGGGAAAATCTTTTTCGATACGGATTTCTTCTTACCGTCTCTTAATTCAACTACTTCCTGCAATGGAACAAGAACCTCGAAGATCTGATCCTGAAGCTTTCTGTTCTCAATGGTCTTTTCAATATCAACTTTAACCTTATTCTCATATCCGGAATAAGTGTGTGCCACATACCATTTCGCTTCGTTACTCTTTTCTACTTCTGCCATGTGTTCACCACCTAACCAATAATAAATGAAAGACCAATCTGGAACAACCAGTCAATTGCCGCAATGATACAGCCGATTATGATCGCTGCAACAATAACTGCTACTGACTGCTTACCTAAAAGCTTCTTGTCAGGCCAAATAATCTTACGGAATTCACCTTTCAGCTCGGTGAAAAAGCTTCTCTTTAAAGACGCTGATTCATTTTCATTTGCCATCTGAAATCACCTCCGTAATCCTAATTATTTGGTCTCTTTGTGTAAGGTATGAGCCTTACAGAATGGACAATACTTCTTAGTTTCCATACGCTCTGTGTGGACTCTCTTGTCCTTTGTCAGATTGTAATTACGCTGTTTACACTCTGTACATGCCAATGTGATCTTAACTCGCACAACTTCCACCTCCATCTTAAATTGTAAATGCTTCCTTTTGTCTGCAAACCCAAGCGTTAATTGAAGTTTTTGCACACAAAAAAAAAGCTCCGACATGTGTCGACCGTATTAGAATATCAGATGGCATAGCAAAAGTCAAGAAAAACCTTGATTTTTCTTGACTTTTTTCATTCATTACTGCCAAACCAACTGCAAAAGGCTCATTCCTTCTTTACGACAATATTGCCCTCCACAACCTCTAACCGAACCTTTTTTCCTTCAATTCCCGCCTGCTCCATCATCTTTTCCGGAAGCTGCACGCGTCCAAATTTGTCCAAAATGCTGAATTCCTCATGCGTTTTCTCCGAAAGATCCAGTTCTCCAAAGCTTATTTTCCGCAGACTACTTTCATATTCGTCTTTCATGATCTGTTCAGAGCTGATCTTGCCGTCCTGAATCCTCACTACTCTTTGAACCATTTTGGCGATTTTGTTATCATGCGTTACGATCACAATCGTCAAACCCATTTCTTCATTTAATCTGCGGAACAGGTCAAAGATCTGATTTGCAGTCTTCACGTCCACCGCTCCGGTCGGCTCATCTGCCAACAGAATCTTCGGCTGATTGGCAAGTGCAATCGCAATTGCTACTCTCTGCTGTTCTCCACCGGATAGCTGACGCAGCGTGCTATTCCTTTTATCCGCTATCCCGACAAGCTCCAATAATTCCTCTGCACGCTCACGCCGTTCTGCTTTATTCCCCTTACGGAATAACATCGGTGTCATCACGTTATCAAATGCATTCAGATATGGAAACAGATTTCTGGAATTATTCTGCCACACAAAACCGACAACATCCCGTTTGTACCGCACCAGCTCCTCATCTGTCAGCAGACTCATATTCCTGCCGTCTACCATCAGAGTTCCTGCGGATGGGCGTTCCAATCCACCAACCATGTTGAGAAAGGTAGATTTACCGCTTCCGCTTTTTCCAATGACCGCCATCATTTCTCCCTGTGCAATGGCAAGTTCCAGACCCGATAATGCCATGACCTCGATCTCTTTTGTCTTATATATCTTTACCAGTCCATCGCAAAATATGATATCCTTCTTCTCGTCCACGATCCATCACCTCCCAAGCATTCCATCCTCCATCTCATAAACAACATCTCCCAACTCCATCAAATTGGTGTCATGCGTCGTCATAACAATGGTAATTCCTTCTTTTTCGATCAGCTCCTTGAATAAATGCATAACTGCCAGACCGGTGTTGGTGTCCAATGCCCCCGTCGGTTCATCTGCAAATATAACCTTCGGTTTGTGTGCAATTGCCCTGGCGATCGCCACTCTCTGCTGTTCTCCACCGGACATCTCTCCCGGCATATGATTCATCCGGTTCTTCAGACCAACCAGCTCCAGACATTCCTGTACCCGTGCATCCCAGTCAACATTGACCCCGGCTAACCGCAGACCAAAGTCTACATTTTCATAAGCGTTCATAACCGGTATCAATGCAACTGCCTGAAAAATGAATCCCATATCCGTTCTTCGAAGCAGCTCTCTTTCTGTTTCCGGTGCCTGCCCGATCTCCTTTCCCTGCAGATACACAGTTCCGGCAGTCTGGCGGTCTAAGGCACTTAATATATTCAACAACGTTGTCTTACCGGAACCGGACCGCCCCTTTAGGATCGTCAGCCGGCTGGCCGGCACCAGCATATCAATTCCATGAAGCACCTCGATCTCTTTTCCATTTCCAAGCGGAAATGACCGCGTTACACCGTTTGCTTCAATCATAACCTCTGCATACTCCATACGCTCTTTTCCTTTCTAATCTTCACCCATCTTAATTGCCTGTGCAATCTTCATATGCGACAGCATCCTTGCCAATATGTAAATGCCACCACCAAGCATACAAAGGACGATCACACCAAGCCGGAGCATATCCCCTACGGACGTGTATAATTGATACGGAAGTACATGATGCTCCGGTGCATAAGCAATCGTGATCAGCGAAATAAAACACTTCGAGGTCAATATACCACTCAGCACACCACACAGGATAGCCAGAAACGAGCAAAATACCTGTTCATTGATCAGCATTCGTATAATCTCTCTCATCGACATACCCATTGCCCGATATATGCCAAACAACAACTCCCGCTGCCGAATAGAGGTAATCCAATAGATAAGAAAACCGATCAGACACAAGATCGTGACAACCAGAAAACTCAACGTCAGCATACCATTTGTAATCTGAATCATAGCCGCCTGCTTCGCCAAAGCCATATCCTGCTTCATATCCCTTGTACTCTCAATCGTCACTCCGCTTTTTTCAATCGTATCCATTACCTTCTGATTCTCTCCACCGGTTTTCATCCAGATCTCAGAAGGCTGCGCTCCACAGGCACTCTCCACATACCCATAATTTGCGACTACCAGATAGGTACTCTCCTGCGTTTTCTTTCCATCCTCGTCTGTTACCGTTTTATACCCGGTAAATCCCGGCCAGGCATCAACAAATCCGCATATGGTTCCTGTCAATGCCCCCATCGTATCCTGATAGGACGCATTACTCGATATGGGATTAAATGTGATCGTATCACCCACCCGCAATCCAAACTCCTCTCGGGCATTTGATGACACCAGAACATTATCTGCTTTTTGAGCGAGATCATTTAAATAGTAATACCAATGCTTATCCAGCAATCCATCCCTCATCCATGCAGTTTCTCCAAATTCCTGCGTCTGAATTGCCATCATTTCTCCATTTCCGGAGAGGTCTTTCGCTCCCTTGATGTCCACATTTCTTCTTAACACACGGGTTGCAGATGATACCTCCTTCTTCACCTCGGAATACAGATCAGTGGAAGGTTCCACATAGAATAGATCCGTCTTCTGCTCATTATAAAATCTGTACTGGTGGGCAATGGTCTTCCATTTTTCCTTTACAACCAGATCTGCTCCGGTGTTGTAGCAGATACGTTCCTCCTCATTTTGATTGATCGTTCTTGCAATGTTTGAATAGAATATACCCATCGCCAACGATACCACCAGAAACAAAGAGATAAATGTCTGCTGTCCTCTCGTCCGCATGATCTGCAGAAAAGAGGCATACATTGCCGGAGACCATTTTTTTGCCCCGATCCGATAGATCAGACCTGTGCCAAGACGCAATAGTCGCAGCAGTACCATTCCTGCACCTGCCATAAATAACACGGCGCTTAAAAACAGAATCGGATCTAAGCCTTCCCCATTCAATATACGCTGTGCAATATCCTCCCTCTGTCCTTTAAAGGTATGATACGCATATGCGGACACAACAAGCATCGCAACATCTATGTAATATCGTTCAAAGAAGCTTCTCTGTGCGTTCTTCCTTTTTGATTTCTTTGCCACGATATCCTCTCTTGCTGTCTTTAGAAGCGGCATCGTCATAAATGCCACTGAAAGCAGTGCGCCACCAAATGCGAATAAAACCGACCTTCCGGTAACCGCCGCCATCAGATGCTTCCGGTTTACAAATTCCAAAAATGCACTCGCCTGTCCCATCAGCCTGCACACTGCATATCCAATTGGAATCCCGGCAAGCACACCAATCCCGGCGAGCAGGGAGGCCTGACAGAAATAGATCCATACGATCTGTTTAAGCGATACGCCTCTGCTCTTCAAGGTTGCAATCTCATTGCTCTCCAACTCTAATATCTGAGAGGATATCATGTAAATGAACACAAGGATCAGCACAAGGATCGGAAGCTCTAATACCCACAAGATTGCCTGTATCTTCTTCGCCTCCTGCTCATATTCTTTCAGGATGTCCGCAAACTCCGTTGTGACCTTCGCCTTTGAATCGGTAAAACCGGCTTTTTCGTATTGCTTCAGCACCGAATTCCAAAGCGGAACCTGCTTTGCCTTCAGCTTTGTATAGTCATACAGATAATACGCATTTAGCCGGAGGATTGCTCCTCCGTCATTGGCTTCGAGGATCTGATTCCATGTGTCCTCGGTTACAAATACGTTCTCTGTATATTCCGCAGGTGCCGTTACCCAATATCTGTCATCCGATGTCTTTTCCTCAAACACACCCGCAATGGTCAGTTCAATCGGCTGCCCACTTCCGTCCTTATAATCGGTAAATGCCAGCTGCTGTCCTACATATAAATGATTGGTATCCAGCATGGCAGTAGATACATAACAGTCATACGTTCCCTTGCCGGTCTTCTCAGAGGATACAAGCCTCATGTGTTCCTCGAGTCCTGCCAGATAGCTGATCTTAAGTTTTTTTCCACCCTTCCTCTTTCCTATGTTAATACGGGATATCATATCCGATTCTTTTAAAGTGTATAGTGTAACCTTATCAACCGGATCCATTTTCAGATCTTTATCCAGAGCCTCATCCCATCCCTCACAGCTTTTCTGAAATTTTTCATACGCTTTCTGCGACTTCTTATATTTTACTCCCCGCGACAATGTCAACACAAGCGGATACTTTCCATTTTCCTGCACATACTCCTTCATCTGATTCTGCAGTGCCCGGTTCTCTGACATATTCTGATACATTGGAAGACAGGCTGCCACTGCCACCAATAATATGATTCCCGTCAGCAGACAGACATTTAACCATTTTTTGTAAAGAAGCTTCTGCTTAATAAATGTAAACATTTTCTACTCCACTCCCTTCAAAACGACATCACCCTCAGACAAACCGCGGATAACCCAGCACTCACTGTCTGTATTTCTCAATGTAACAATATACTGCTTGTATGGTTTTCCGTCCTTTAAGATCCACACATACTCTCCAACATTTTCTTCCCGCTTGACCTCTTCTCCCGGAAGCGCGATAACATTCGAAATCGCATTCGATGTCACACTGGCTTTTCCGCTGCTCACCTCTGCCGTTTCATCCTTTAATTGAATATATGCCATCGTCTGCTGCTTGATCGGATCCATCATGTAATAGGTAACATTATCATCCTCCCCTACGAAATTCACTTCCTGATTTCCGGCAGGATATGCTCCGACAACCTCTCCCTCATATGTATCACCATTGTCTGTCTCTACACTGACGTGATCTCCATAATGGAACACATTTCTCATATTGTCCGACTGATAATATGGCATCGTCTGATCGGTCAAAGTTCCTAACAAATGATCTGCCCTTAGTATTGTATGCTCTGAATCAGAAGAAAACTCGGACTCATAGTTGCCGGAGCAGGAAGCAACAATCGTGACGGTTCCTGTTTTCTTTTTCAGTCGTTCTAATTCGGCAGACAGTGCCTTTTTCTGCAGCGTATATATGGCTTCATTGTGCTGCAATTCCAGTTTTGCAATTGCAAGTGCAACTGCCTGCTCCTCTCCCTGCTTCTTTAACTGCCGGACCGCCTCTTCTCCTGTCTTCTTCTGTTCCTTGTATTGACGCTCTAGCGAATCGATCTGACTATTCAGCTCCTCCACATCTGCCTGTCCGGTATCCACCTGAACAGTCGCCAACACATCTCCTTTTTCCACCTGACGCTTATCCGTTGCATAGGTGAGCTTTGCCTCATCCACCCCGGTAGTAATCTCTAGTTCTCTTGGATATCCCAGCTTGAGAACCGATGTCTGTTTCCAGAGGGAAATTTCTCCTTTTTTTACGGTTTCTGTTTCGGTATACTTGATCTTTTCTCCGATCGGATAGAAAATATCATCCCCTTCTTCGACACCGCTTGTTATCTCGACGTCCGTGCCATTGGTTATTCCCGTTTCCACAAAGCACTTTTCTTTCTTCCCATTGACCACCTTATACACATATTGTTTCTCATCGCTTGTATACAAACAGGTCGTAGGAACTGCAACCGTATTCGAAGACTCTCCAATCACAATATGCACATCCAGATAATCCCCTAGTACCATCTTCTTATTCTCTACTGAAAATCTCGGTTTTAACACCATACTGTTCCTCGCCGCAAGACGCTGCTCAGATTCCGAATACGGCAGCTCCTTTAACTCCACCTCTTCTCCAAGATAGGTGGTATACACCCTCGTCATTGCTTTCTGCGTCGGTTCCGAAAGCTCCTCCTGTAATTCCACATACAGATTCTCCGTGTCAGCGATCATCACAATGTTCTCCATCGCAAGTGCTTCTTCCTTAAATGCAATATATGCAACATATCCGTCCACATCTGCGGTCAGTGTGTTCTCCGATATCTTCTCCTTCATCGCCGCAATTTCTTTGTTATACTTGCTGATATGAATATCCGATAACTGTTTCTTATACTCCAGATCGGTTTCCATACGCCGGATATCCGCCCGAATTGCCTGCGCACTTTCCTGTTCCTCCTCCGTATTCTCCTGCTGCTCTTCTTTTTCCTCTGTCGTTTCCTGCTCTGTGCTCTGTTCTGCATCGGTATTCTCTACCGATTCTGCTTCCTCCTCCTGTTTCTTTTCCTCCTCTTTCTTCTGTTCTTCCTTTTTCTGCTGCGCTTCTTTTTTCTGTTGCTGTTCTGCCTGCTCTGCCTTTTTCTGATCCAGCTTCTTTTGCTTGATCTCCAATTCGATATGCTTCTTCTCATAAGAAGTCTGTTCTTTTTCCTGCTGCAGCTGATTATTCATATCTTCTAACTGTGCCTCGTATTCCGAACAGTCTGCCTTAGCCAGCACCTGCCCCTTTGTAACGTGCTCTCCATATGTCACAAAATATTCTACCTTTTGCTTATCTTCTGTATAATGACAGCCTGCGTAATGACTTGTAACATCTCCCATAACCACCTGTTCTTCTATTATACTTTTCTTCTCAGCTTTGACACTCTGTACACTTTCACTGACCGGCTTTTTCAATTTGGGAATCTCACTGTTCTTTCCACAGCTGGTCATGCCAAGAAGTAATGCGAAAGTCATACCCATACTGATCATTTGTTTCTTATTCATTTACAACCTCATCTCCTTCCCCTAAGCCTTCTTCTATAATGTAATTGTCACTGACCGGACCGGACACCTTCACTTCCTTCGCCCTCGGAAATCCATCCTCTCCAAGAACCATAACGTATGCCGTTCCACCGACGATCGAAACCACGTCCTCCGGAAGATAGCACACATTGTTTCTCTTCGCACCGACAATATTTACCCTTGCTTTCTTCTGACTGGTATAGGAATGATCTGTTGAAAATGTAATCTCCGTCTCTCCTTCCTCGTTCTTGTCAATCGACTCAACCTTCACCGTAATCTGCGCTTCGTCCACTTCTGCCTGATAGGTATTGCCAACCTCGATCGCATTGTTCGGTTCTTCTAATGTCCCCTTAAATACCCCATCTAAAGATGCTAATGTAATATACCGGTCAGAAGAAGAAAAATCTCCGATCAGATACGCATCCGCAAGATAGATCACCTGTCCGTCCATATCGGCATAGATCCGGTAGTCTGAGATCTTCCCCTGCAACTCCGCAATTCTTGTATGAAGCACCTTTACCTGCGCTTCACTATCCTTCACTGTATTGTGCAGCGATTCCTTCTCTGTATCCTCTGCCTGCTTCCATAATTTTTTATTATAAGCCAGCGTTGCATTTGCCTCCTGCAGCTCCGACTGATACTGTGCAAGCTGTTTCTCCAAATCATCACATGGCGCCTCCGCTAACAGATCGCCCTTTTTCACAATATCTCCTGCCATAACATAGTTGTGAATCTCCGAACCCCATTTGGTCGGATCCCCTGCATATTGCAGATAATAATCCTTCTGCGCCGTATATTCATAAAATGCAGTAACGATCACAGACTCGTCCAGATCACCCTTCTTCACCTTGATCACATTGTGTTCTACCGGTTCGTAATGTTCAATATGTATCGTGTCGTCAATCTCCGCTTCCTCCGGAAACAGTCCGCAGCCACATAGACTAAGCGACAGACCGGCAAATACGGCCATCCCCGCTATATATAATTTTTTCATGCGTTTCCTCCTCCATATCCTGCTCTCGATATATCCGTGTGTGTTCCTTGATATGTTGATATAAGAATTATAACAAATTTATCACAAAAAAACGGATTAGAAAATGAAGAAATTCTTACAATTATTTTTATCGAAGCAACATTCATACAGCCGCAGTTTGAAAACTCCTTGTAAATCCGCCACCGCTATACTATAATGAAATGAGATATGCCCGGGTAAGCGATTACCCGTATTATTATAGAAGGAAGAGGGATTTCATATGTATCATATTGATTTTAGCAAACCCAACCATGTACACTTTATCGGAATCGGCGGTATCAGCATGAGCGGATTAGCCGAGATTTTATTAAAAGAGAATTTCAAGATCAGCGGTTCGGATGCCAAGAGTTCGGATATTATCGACAACTTAGTTTCCATGGGTGCCATTGTCAACATCGGACAATCTGCTGATAACATTACCGATGATATAGATTTAGTCGTATATACCGCAGCTGTCCATGCAGACAACCCGGAATATGCAGCCTGTGTAGCTAAGAACATTCCAATGCTCACCAGAGCACAGTTACTCGGTCAGATCATGAACAACTATAAGTATTCCGTAGCCGTATCCGGTACACATGGCAAGACAACGACCACTTCCATGTTAAGCCAGATCTTCATGGAAGCTGACGTAGATCCAACCATTTCCGTAGGTGGTATCTTAGATTCCATCGGTGGCAATGTAAGAGTTGGTCATTCCGATTACTTTGTTACAGAAGCGTGTGAATACACCAATAGTTTCCATGCATTTTATCCATACATCAGCATTATCCTGAATGTAGATGCCGATCATCTGGATTTCTTCAGTGGCATTGATGAGATCATCGAGAGTTTCCACACCTTTGCAACCAATCTTCCGGATAACGGAACATTGGTAGTCAACGGGGATATGGATTGCCTTCCTCGCGTCACAAGAGATCTTACCTGCAATATCCTTACCTTTGGTATGAAAGACACAAACCGTTATACTGCAGCCGATATCGAAGCAGATGAGAAGGGACATATGAACTATACATTAGTCGTAGACGGCAAACCTTATGAGCGGGTACACTTAAACATCGGCGGTACCCATAACGTTACCAATTCCTTAGCAGCAATCGCAGTTGCCGACCTGCTTGGTATTGACCGCGAGCATATTCTTGCCGGACTGGCCTGCTTTGGTGGTGCACATCGTCGTTTTGAATTAAAGGGAACTTTAGGAAATGTCACGGTTATTGATGACTACGCACATCACCCTACCGAGATCAAGGCTACCCTCACTACCGCTACCCACACTCCACACAATGAGCTATGGGTTGTATTCCAGCCTCACACCTATACCCGTACCAAAGCTCTGTTTGAAGAATTTGCAGATGCATTAAAGGGCTTTGACCATGTGATCGTTGTTGATATCTACGCTGCCCGCGAGAAAGATACCGGCTTAGTCCATGCCAAAGATCTTGCAGCCCGAATCAAAGAACTGGGTACCGATGCAAGATATTTCAGCTCCTTTGAAGCGGTTGAAAATTATTTATTAATAAATTGCAAAAAAAATGATTTGTTGATAACTATGGGAGCCGGAGATGTCTATTTAATTGGCGAAGAATTGCTCGGAAAATAGTTATGCACAATATCCACAACCTATTCCACAACTAGGAAAAGAAATAGGTTGTGGATATTTCTGTTTACATAAGATTATTTTGAAGTGATTCACAGCCTTTGTAATTGCTTTGCATAAATGAAGCTTTGGTAACCCATACTAATCTCAATTTACATTATGTATACCAGTTGTCCACATAATCCACATTTTCCACATTTTGCGACTAAACACCAGGGGAAACAAGCGTTCTATTTCCTTTTTGAAAGCACTATGCTATAATCCATTTGCTTAAGAAAAAAGGAGGGAAAATCAGTGGACACCATCACTATTTCAACTAAAAACAAAGAGACTTATTCTGCTGTTTCAAACTTCTTTATTGACTACTATATGACTGAGGCAAATGGTGAGTTTGTAAAGATTTATCTCTATCTGGTGAGACTGCTTAACAGTGGGAATGCTGTGACCGTAGCAGGTATCGCCGATCATTTTAATTTAACTGAAAAGGATATTTGCCGTGCAGTCAAATATTGGATCAAGCAAGGCGCATTACAATTAGAATATACAAAGGATAAAGTTCTGACCGGAATTACGCTGTTACCGTTATCCGCCAGAACAGAAGATCATGAAGACGATAACTTATCTTCTATATTAGACCATGCTTCCGCAAAGGATGCCCCTGCAGCTAATACTGCCGCTCTTCAGGAGACTGCAGCCGCAGAAACAGACAGTGCGGATGCGGACACGACTGAGATCCGTCAAAGTGTTTCCATCCCGAAAAAGATAAGTTACAAGCCTTCTTTTGTTGCCTCGAAAAAAGAAGATGAAGATTTCGGTAATCTGTTATATCAGACGGAAACTTACTTCGGAAAACCATTGACACAATCGGATATTCATAGTTTACTATACATATATGAAGAATTGGCATTTCGTCCGGAGTTGTTGGAATATCTGGTAGAATATTGTGTATCGATCGGCAAGAAGAGTTGTCGTTACATAGAAGCAGTTGCGATTGAATGGTATAAGAATGGCATTACTTCTGTGGAGGATGCAAAAGTCGCATCAAAGAATTACAACTCCATATACGTTGCAGTATTGAAACAGTTAGGAATTCCCCGCAGAGTTCCTACCCCGACAGAGACGGCATTTATTGATACCTGGTATAATACCTATTCTTTCAATAAGAATATTATTATGGAGGCCTGCAAACGTGCGATCACAGCGAAACCGCACTCTGCCAACTTTAACTATGTGAACGGCATATTGGAGAGCTGGCACAAACAGAATGTACACAAGCTGTCTGATATTGAAGAGCTGGATCGAAAATGGGCGGCGGATAAGAAGAAGAAAACCACTGCCGGCAAGTCTTCCACCAATCAATTTAACAACTATCAAAGTTCTACTGATGAATCGGTAGTAAATGAATTTGAACATTTATTCTTACAGGAGACCAATCAATAATGGCATTTAGTGATTCCCAGTATGATGAACTGATGAACATCTACTACAAAAATCAAATTGAAAATCGTGCCCTGGAAAATGACCGCAAGAAAGAAATATACGACAAGATTCCAAGAATTCAGGAAATTGACAATCTCATTGCCAGTTCCTCGATCAACGCAGTGCGTTCCCGGTTAAAGCAGGGAACCAATGCAATGGAGGATGTGCAGCAACAGAATGGTAAACTGATTGCAGAGAAACAACAGTTACTGGAAACAAACGGCTATCCGGCGGATTATCTTCAGCCGGTCTATACCTGCCCATTGTGCAAAGACACCGGACGGGTTGGCAATGCATATTGCAGTTGTTTCAAACAGGCGGCTATTTCTCTTCTCTATCGGCAATCCACTCTGGATCGCATTTTACAGACAGAGAATTTTGATCACTTTGATCTCAGTTACTATGCAAGGGAAAATGACGGGAAACACCCTTTTACACCATACGAGAACATGAACAATATTCTCAATAAGACCAAATCTTTTATCGAAACATTTGACAAAGAGGGTGGTAATCTCTTATTCTATGGTGAGACCGGTCTTGGAAAGACCTATCTTTCAAACTGTATTGCCAAATCCTTATTAGATACCCAGCACACCGTGCTCTATCAGACTGCAATTCATCTGTTTGAAGACGTGTGCGGTGATGTGATCATGAAAAAGAATCAAAATGCAGACAGTCAGGAAACTTATCGGTATCTGTATTCCTGTGATCTGCTGATCATTGATGACCTTGGTACAGAATTTACAAATTCCTTTGTATCTTCTGAACTTTATGATATATTAAATACGAGAATGCGTGAGGGAAAATCAACTGTAATCTCCACGAATCTCAATTTGCAGGAATTAACGGAACGGTATTCTGACCGGATTACAACGCGTATTTTTGCAGAATACAAGGTCTTTCACTTCTATGGCAGCAACATCCGCTTAGCCAAACGAAGAAAAGCAATACAACAATAATGCAATCATTTTAACGGAGGAAAACAAAACCATGCCAAATGACAGTAATTTATTATCAACCATACCTGTAGGACAGTTAGGAATCATTGCCCTGGATAGCTGTACTTCTTTAGGTGCACGCGTCGATTCCTATCTTTCAAAATGGCGGGCAGCCAGAAACAACGTCGAGAAATCGACAATCGCATTTAACGGATACGAAAAGGATTCTTACCTTGTAAAATCCGTTTGTCCGCGTTTTGGTTCCGGCGAAGCCAAAGGAGAACTCTTAGAATCTGTTCGTGGCAAAGACCTGTATCTTCTTGTAGATGTGACCAATTACAATATCACCTACAATCTTTATGGTCATGAATGCCCGATGTCCCCGGACGATCATTATGCAGATCTGAAGCGTATCATTGCAGCCTGTGGTGGTAAGGCTCGCAAAATTACCGTCATTATGCCATTTTTATATGAAAGCCGTCAGCATAAGAGAAGCAGTCGTGAATCTCTTGACTGTGCATTATGTTTACAGGAGCTTGTAAGTCTTGGTGTCGATAACATTATCACCTTTGATGCACATGATCCCCGTGTACAGAACGCAATTCCACTTCACGGATTTGAGAACATCCGCCCAACTTACCAGTTCTTAAAGGCTTTATTGCTTACAACACATGATCTGGAATTAGACAAAGATCATTTAATGGTCATCAGTCCGGATGAGGGTGCCATGAACCGTGCTATCTACTTCGCCAATATCTTAGGTGTAGATGTCGGAATGTTCTATAAGAGAAGAGATTACAGCACCATTGTAAATGGACGTAACCCGATTGTTGCACATGAATTCCTCGGTGATTCCGTAGAAGGAAAAGACGTGATCATTATGGATGATATGATCGCATCCGGTGAGAGTATGATCGATGTTGCAAAACAGTTAAAAGCCCGCAAGGCAAAACGCGTATTCTGCGTATGTACTTTTGGTCTTTTCACAAGCGGACTTGGAGTATTTGACAAAGCAAAAGAAGAAGGTATCATCGAAAAAGTTATTACAACGAACTTAACGTATCAGTCACCGGAGCTTCTCGCAAGAGACTGGCACATCACAGCAGATATGAGCAAATACATTGCACTTTTGATCGATCACCTGAATCACGATGCTTCTATCTCAGACATCTTAGATCCAACCGATCGTATTCAGGATCGTGTAATGGAATACCGGAATCGTCACACCATCCGCGAGAATTACTAGTATATATTATAAAGGGACTGCCACACGGCAGTCCTTTTTTTGTGCATTTCTATTGGTCAAGAAAACGGGACTGCCTTATGACAGTCCCGTTATATACATTGCTTTTGAAATTAAGACGATGGTTGTGTTGTCGGATCCGGTGCCTGCGTTGTTGGAGCCTCGGTCGGTGCCTGTGTAGTCGGTGCCTCCGTTGGAGCCTCGGTAACCGTTGCTTCCGTAACCGGCGCTGCCGTAGTATCCGTTGAAACCTCTGTTGTCTTTTCTTTCTTTTTCTTCTTCTTTTTCTTCTTATCTTTTTCTTCGGAATCCTCTGAACTTGAACGTGTATCCTTCCAGTCCTTCGTAGAACGAACCCATTCGTAATCCGGGAATCCAATGTCTTTCAGACCATCATGGATCTCTGCCATAAAGTTATGCCAGATACTTCCCGGATAAGTAGATCCCCACAATCCTCTGGTTGCCTGTGGTGTATCATAACCTACCCATACGCTTGTTGTATAATATGGTGTATATGCACAGAACCATCCGTCTGTATTGTTATCCGTTGTACCGGTCTTACCTGCACACGACATACCACTGATACCAAGTCCACTTGCCGTTCCTCCTGCAAATACGCCTTGTAACATAGAAGTCATCATTCTGGAAGCATTCAACTCATATACACGTTTTGATTTGATATTATCCTTTACAATCTCATTGCCCTGCGAATCCGTAATCTTCACAATACATGTCGGCTTACGGAATTCTCCGTCGTTCTCGATCGTCGCATAACCGGATGCCATCTCAACCGTCGTTGCTCCGTATGTAAGACCACCTAAGCAGGCTGCCATATTCTGCCGGTCCTCAATTGTAAGATAATTAAAGTTCATATTCAGCAGGTATTCTGCTCCTACTTCCGGTCCTAACTGACCAAACAACCGGTATGCAACCACGTTCTTAGACGCAGCAACCGCCTGTGCCAAAGAGATCATTCCGGAATAAGACCTTCCTGAGTTCTCCGGCATCTTTGCCTCTTCAAACGGATTATCATCTACGCGTGTCTGCGGTGTATAACCTCTCTCTAACTGTGGTGTATATACGATCAGTGGTTTGATCGTACTACCCGGCTGTCTTGCACTCTGATAAGCTCTGTTCAGACTATATCCCTGCAATTCATTCTGGGTACGTCCACCAACAATTGCCACTACCCGGCCGGTAGAGTTGTCAATACAGGTTGATGCACCCTGCAGATTATAGATTCCGGTATCCTCATTCTTATCTTCATCTACGGACAATGTCTCATCCACGGTCTTTTGAAGAAGTTTCTGTTTCTTCGGTTCGATGGAAGTATAGATCTGATATCCACCTGTATATAATGTTGCATACATCTCATCATACATCGCACGATATTTCTGATTGTAGGCATGCTGTTCCTCAATCGTATCAAATTTGTACTGGAACTCAAATCCGGACGCTTCCATCAATGCTTCTGTTGCACAGAAGTTGGTAAATGTTTCCACATAATCATGGCTGACTTTCTTCTCAGGTGCCAGCTGCACATCCTCTTCCATTGCCATCTCATACTCTATATCATTCAGATATCCCAGCTCATGCATGTCCTTCAATATCTTATGCTGACGTTTCGTTGTATGTTCCGGATATACTCTCGGATCATAATAAGTCGGACTGTTTGGAATCGCACACAGATATGCAACTTCCGCTGCTGAAAGCTCATCCAAATCCTTATCAAAATATCCTTTTGCCGCTGCACCAATTCCGTAATATCCGTTGGAGAAGAATATCGTGTTCAGGTAATACTCCAGAATCTGCTGCTTGGTATATTTCTTCTCTAATTCCCAGGAAATAAAAATCTCCTTAAACTTTCGCTCATACTTCTGGGCATTGGTCCGTTCCGCACTTACTTCCTTGGTCAGGAAAATACCTCTTGCAAGCTGCTGTGTGATCGTACTCGCTCCCTGCGTAATGGAACCTTTGTTACGGAATAAAATCATAGCCGCACGCATGATACCTTCATAATCGACACCATGATGTTCATAAAATCGCCGATCCTCAACAGAAACAATCGCCTCTACGAAATATGCCGGAATCTCATCATAGGTCTTATAATACACCTCTTTCTCACCGGTTACTTCACGAAGTTTCTTACCATTCGCATCATATACAATGGATGTTTCATCCTGACGGAATGTAGACTCTGACGAATTGGCAACTAATTCTTTTGCCTGTTTGCGATAGCTTAGTATGTCTTTTCCCCACTTCTCATAGACAAAATATCCACCGATCACACACACTAACACAAACATAACAAACAGATAACTTAAAATGATCCGTCTGACTCTCTTACGTTTCCGTTTGCGTTCCTTTTTCGCCTTACGCTGTCTCATCTTTTCCAATTGTTCTGGAGACTTTTTCTCTTTTGATACACCATTCTCTTTTCTATGGTTGGTACTTTGGGAAGAATTCACTGTCTTCCGTCTCTCATCTGATGTGGGCTTTTTGTTATCAGCCATGTTTTTCCCTCATTTCCAGCTATGAACGATTCCTTACAAAGTAATTGCATGATTTGCAATTCCAATGTTTGCTGCCATATCCTGAAGTCCAGGATTGGTTGTAAATAAAATGATCTGTCGATTCAAATACTCGTTCAAACAGCTTAATGTATCATATAATCTTTGATAATCATATGTGACAAATATGTCATCTATGATAATCGGCAAATCCTCCGCTATCAATACATTCGCAATAGACAGTCTCAATGCCAGATAAATCTGTTCAATTGTTCCGGTACTCAGATAATCCATACTGATATAAGAATTACCGCTCTTCACCATCACCTTCAATTGATCATCAATTCGAACCTCTGTGTATTTATCATTGGTAATTCTGCGAACCAATGCAGATACCTGTTCATTCAATACACTTCCAAAGGAATCATAAATCTCCTCTGATAGATCCTGAATTGTACGGATTGCCAGATCCAATGCTGCATTTTCTACATTGTTCGCTGCAATCTGTTCTTTCAGTTTGTTGATCTCAACAAGATATGTTTCCTGTTCTTTGCGTTGTTCAATAATATTCTCTTCCTTACTTCTAAGAGCTGCCAGTTTCTGAGTCCACTCTGCGTCATCCTCTGTACGGCTCACTGCCGCCTCTGCTTTTGCGTCCTCAAATCCCTGCTCGATCTCCATCTCCTCTAACAACCGGTATAATCTGGCCCTGCGGGAAAATACCTGAATCATCGTAATAACTACTAACAGGATTCCAAATCCCATAATTCCCATCTTAAGCTGTGGAATATTGATTGGAATTACATATGCAATACCTACAAATAATGCAATGATCAACAGTCCAATAAACAGGATCACAAATGCATTATCCAAAATACTACGGTTGCCCATCTGCTGTAACATCTTAAGATCCTTGTCACGACCGGTCAAAGGTTCCTCTTCTTCCGGTTCTGTCTCAACCTCTTCCGGCTCCTCTTCCTCTACAGACGGTTTCTTGATTGGAGTAAACTGTAATTTTTCTTCTTTCTTTTTCCCTTTGGAGGCCTCAACCTGCTTGTATTCTTCCCGAACCGTTTCTATCTCTGCATCAAAATCGCGATCCAACTGAAGCTTTGCGGTTAATTCCTGTTCTTTTTCCTCTAATTCCTTATTGGAAAATTCCTGCTTCTTCTGTCGTAATTCATCAATCGCATGAACTGCGTCCACATCACCTGCTCTTGTAGATGCCATGTTTACGATGTAATCATTTAATTTATCTGCGATTGCCCGGTCCGTTGCTAATTCCATCTGACCGACACAAAGCGTATTCATATAGGTACTCTTATCTGTCTGGATCAAAGTTCCCACTAATGTGTCCGGATTCTGCGGTGTAACCTCTCTTCCCGTATCTAAATCCTTCACAGCCAGACTCTTTTGTGTTCGAAGGAAATTCCGTTCAACCAGAAACTCACCCTGTTCTGTCTTCACTTCCATCGAACCTGCATAGGCCTCTCCATTGATCGGTTTTCTCTTCTCATATCCGGCAAATCCTGTTGTGTCTGAAGGATCCTCCATACCGTATAACATACCGACAATGAAATCCTTCGTGGTTGTCTTACCTGCTTCGTTTGCCCCACATATAATATTCATACCAGGAGCAAGCGTGATATCTTTATCATGAAATTGTCCAAAATCCTGTAAATGCAGCTTATCAATCTTCATCTTACCGCTCTCCTGTCTTTAATAGTACGTCTAAGCCATAATGAACCGCTTTTTTGCAAATCTCATCACTGTAGTAATTGTCCGATAACTGACCGATGAATTTGCCTACCAGATTATTCCGGTTCTCCTGATATAACGCATTCAGATCATACTCTCCAGCCTGTTCCGTAATGACTTCGTATATGTTGTATTTGTCCATCAGACTTGAAAAATCAAACACATCATGATTATGATTCTGACCTTTTACAAGAATCCGGTAAATATTCTGCGTTCCCAAGTTCCGAATCTGCTTATCTACGAGATCTAAGATCATAGGTGGTGTATGATCCGGCTTGATATTGATCAACAGGTTCATATAACTGCGCTGTGCAACCGGAACAAATTCCGTCTTAACCTTACCATCTGTCACTTCACCGTAAATATATCCTCTTGCACCGGTATCTGTATAATCGATCGGTTCTAACGAACCGCACATGATAACTGCATTTTCTTTGATCACTTCCGGTTTTCGAATATGGCCAAGTGCCACATAATCAAAATTCGACTCCCTCAGATTCTTCTTATTAAACGGCAAATGCTTCTCATCTCCGCCATGTGCCAATAAGATATTAAATGCACCCTGTTTGGCAGGCTTAATATGATTGAGAATGTCATCCTCATTCTCTTTGTCATTATAAGAAAAACCTGTTACACATGTATTCAGATCTTTCATGTAGACATTACTGATCTTATCCGCCGATAAACAAATTGTCTTAGACGAAAACTTATAGTTTGCCATTGCACTATCCGGTTTCATATAATCGTTGCTTCCGGCAATAATGATCGTCTTTGTCTTTGTAAGCTTTGACAGGATATAATCTACATCCCGTAACATTCCTTCTGACGGTGGCATGTGGAACAAATTCCCCGCGATCAATAACAAATCTACCTGCTTTGCTTCTGCATTCTCTATTACCTTAACAAAGGTATCTTTTATCTCCTGTTGTCTGGCTTCACTCCAAGGTTTCCCCTTGTCCGGCTGTACTCCTAAATGTACATCTGCCATATGTATAAATTTCATCTTCGCACCTTCCTCTTTACGTCTGGCATCTGACTGCTATGGGCTAAAAGGTATTCTAGCCCTAGTATCTTATCTATTATATTAGATTTCTCTCATAAAGGCAAATTTTTCGTGATAATTTTAAGAACTTCTTCATTATTTGTCCTATTTTCGTAAAAAACAAGGGTACAAAGCGTGATTTGTAATCATCCTCTTTGTACCCTTTGTCATATTTTAAGAACTATAATTAAAAAGAATCCGGCTCACAAAATTCAAAAAATAGCGTAATGCGGAATACTGTATATGCCGTGAACATTCCAACATGTATAGAATAATGCATACTGCCAGTCCCATTATTTCTTTTTTCGTAATCAGGATCACTAACCCGGCTATTATGGATTCAAGAACTGCCCATATCATCAGAACCCCAACAATCAACAACTCGGATATCAGGAATCCTTCATATACGAAACATCTTCCCAATAGCAGCAACACGCTTACACCAATCACATGAATCAACACTATCCGATATTTCATATATAAAATAGTCTGTAATTTATTCATGATCAAACGTTGTTGTATTGCTCCCGATTCATAATCTATTCCTATCAGCGTACATGTTAGTAACCCAATAAATGCCGGAAAAAACATACCATATTGCCGATAATAAAAAAGAAGTGCAACCCCTTTCAGACCATTTGATTCTTCCTTGTTCATTCTCAGACAATACAATATCCATATTATTGAACATACCATTATCACTTCCAACAAAATGACGGCTATTCTCTTTTTCTGTATACATATCTCATTTCGCATTACAATATCTCCTGTTTGCAAAATAAACAACCGCCAACCGGATAATGACAGCAACTCCAATGACACCTATCCATATAACACCTTCGTTTATCGAGTCAAGTGCTACCTTTCCACTTGTCGTGACATAATATTGTGCATCATCAAACAGTCGATTGATAAATGCAGTCGTAAGCCAGCTGTTGACAATCAGAAGCTGATCAACCACCAGACATGCTATCACCGCAAGCACTTTGGAGTTGAAAATATATCCTATCATTCTTCCAAACGAATATGACAGATATGCCATAATTCCAACGCAAAGTACCTTTTGTCCCAACAAAAACAAACCGGAACTACCAGAAACTAAAATAAAATGATCTACAAGTTCATTTTCAAAAACATATCCTGCCGCACTTCCAACCACCAAAACAATGAAAATAAAAGAAATTGCAACCACTAAAAACAATTTATATTGTGTCTTTAAAATATTCCGCGGCGTAGAGATCATAGCTCTTTGCCAATAACAATTTTCCTGTTCATCATGTTTGGTTATGCAGCAACCCCAGAAAAGAAACAGACTATCCAAAAACAACATCGCAAACAATATCACCGCATTCAACACAGGACTAATATTATTTACTACATATTGCCCCTGTGCAGAAACTGTTTCCACAAAAAAATCATTTTCTCTCTTAATTCCGTTCAGACAAAGTATCAGAAATATTACAAATGCAATCAAAAAGATGTAATTCATCCGGGATGCCTTTTGTATCTTCCATTCTGTACGCAACGTATTTTTCATGCATGCCCTCCCACAATATTATAAAATGCCTTTTCCAATGAATTCGTCTGTTGTGCATATTGCTCCAAAGCTTCCCTCACGGGCATTTCTACTGCTATCCTTCCATTGTTTATCACACAAAAATGGTCACATAATTCCTGCATTTTTATAAAATTCTGCCCAGTTATCAATATTGTACAACCGTTTTCCTTACATGTTTTAATTTTCTTATACACATAATCAACCGCAAACGGATCCAAACCAAGATCCGGCTCATCTAATATTAAATATTTTGCACCTCTTGACAATGCACCCAAAATTCCTAATCGATGCCGCTGACCATATGATAATTTTCCTGCCGGCTGTGACATGTCATGTCCATGCAGACCAATTGCCTCTGCCATTTCCCTGACTTCGTCTTTCTTATAATCTACCTCATACAACACCTGCAAATTATCAACACAGGACATATGCTTGTATATTGGTGGTGTGTCAAAACAGATTGCGAACTCTTTCCGAACATTATCAAATGTTTTGCCATCAAAGAGGATTGCTCCTCTCTTTGGCTTCAAAAGAGTAGTTGCACATTTTATCCAAGTTGTTTTTCCGGCACCATTCACTCCGGCAAGATAAGTAATCTTGCCGGTTGGTGCTATGAAAGATATATCACTTAGAATTTCATTTTTATTATATGCAAATGTGACATTCTCTGTTGTAATCATGTGTCTCTCTTTCCTCTCCACAAAACTATTTTTATGATAATAGTTTTTACAATAATTGTCAAGAAAATATCACATATCCTATTTAAAAGTAACTCCAATCACAAAAAAATCCCGGCAGGCTTTCCTGCCGAGACAAAATATTCTAAAAACTACAACTGCTTCATCCGGAATTTCACATACAGTTCGATCAATTCCGCACAATTTTCTCTTCCTACCTTATCACTGTTGATAAACAGATCATAGTTCGTCGGATTTGTCCAGTCCTTACCGGTATAATATTTATAGTAATCTGCACGATATTTATCGGTCTTGCTGATCAACCGGTTCGCTTCTGCTTCCGAAACGCACATTTTATCAACAATGGATTTTACGCATGCCGGACGTGGTGCATCAATATAAATGCGGTATACATTATCAAAATATTCCAATACATGGTCTGCACATTTACCGACAATAATGCAGGACTGACTAAGTGCCAGTGACCGGATGATCTGCGCCTGCAAATTAAACAGGTTAATATCCGATACGAAATCCTTTTCGCTCGGAGCAAGAATCGTCTTCGTCGGTATACCCTTTAACATCTTGGCAAACAAACTGCCCCGGAGCCTCTCATCGGTCTCATGGAACAATGCTTTATTGATACCACTGGCATCCGATGCCATATCCAGAATCTCATTTTCATAGCACGGGATTCCCATACGCTTTGAAAGTTCCAGTGCGATCGACTTACCGCCACTACCGAATCCTCTCGCAATTGTAATTACAAAATTATCCATAACTCATTCCTCCTAGTCTCCCAGATATGCCTTACGAACAGCATCATCATGTAACAGATCATCCGCTTTACCGGATAATACAATGCTTCCTGTCTCTACAACATATCCTCTATCTGCAATCTGCAACGCAGCATTTGCATTCTGTTCCACCAGCAATATTGTCGTTCCTTCATCCCGGATCGTCTTGATGATCTCAAATATTTCCTGCACTACAATTGGTGCAAGACCCATAGACGGTTCATCTAACAACAACAGTTTCGGTTCCGCCATCAAAGCCCTTCCGATTGCTAACATCTGCTGTTCACCACCGGATAATGTTCCGGCGAGCTGATTTTTTCTTTCCTGTATACGAGGGAAGTATGTAAATACTTTTTCCATCGTTTCCTTAATCCCTGCCTTATCTTTTCTCAGATAAGCACCCAGCAGTAAATTTTCTTCACAAGTCTGATCACCAAATACCCGTCGTCCTTCCGGAACCTGACTGATTCCGGCACTTACAATCTTATGCGGAGGTAATTTACTGACTACTGTATCATTGTAAGTAATTGTTCCGCTCTTAATATGATTCAGACCACTTATGGCACGAAGTGTTGACGTCTTACCCGCACCATTTGCACCGATCAGCGTAACAATTTCGCCATCCTTTACCTCCAGACTAATTCCATGCAGGGCATGTATTGCTCCATAATACAGATCAATATTATCAATTTTCAACATAATTATGCCCCCTTTCCCAAATAAGCCTCAATGACTTTCGGGTTCTTCTGAATCTCTTCCGGTACACCATTTGCAATAATCTCACCAAATGATAATACATAAATATATTCACACACATTCATGACTAACTTCATATCATGCTCTATCAACAAAATAGAAATCTTAAATTCTTCCTTGATCCATCGGATCATTTCTGTCAGCTCCGCCGTCTCCTGTGGATTCATTCCCGCTGCCGGCTCATCCAGCAACAACAGCTTCGGTTTTGCTGCCAATGCTCTTGCAATCTCTAACCGTCTCTGTTCACCATAAGGCAGATTCTTCGCCAGCTCATCCGCCTTGTCATCCAGTTTCATAATTTTCAGATACTCCAAGGCCTCCTCTTTCATCTTCGCCTCTTCCCGCATCTGATAAGGACTATGCAAAATGCTGCCTAATAATGTTGTCTTTGACTGAAAATCAAAACTGACCATTACATTCTGTAACACTGTCAGATCCTTAAATAACCGGATATTCTGAAACGTTCTGGCGATACGCTTGGAAGTAATGTCATACGGTTTGATTCCGTCAATCCGCTCTCCGTCAAAATCAATCTTACCGCTTGTCGGTTTGTACACGCCGGTCAACATATTAAATAACGTTGTCTTACCTGCTCCGTTTGGTCCGATCAAACCGACCAGATTGTTATCTCCAATCTCCATATTCACCATATTTACAGCGGTCAGGCCACCGAATTTGATCGTTAAGTTCTTCACATTTAACAGATTACCCATATTACTCACCCGCCTTTGCCGTTTTGTCACCTTTGTGAGTGATCTTTACATATACTTTCTTACACCAGTTTGCAATCCCCTTTACCGTAATCTCTTTCGTTCCTAAAATACCATTCGGACGGAAGATCATTAATGCAACTAACATGACTGCGTAGATCAGCATACGATTTTCCTTGAACACTTCACTCAGTCCCCGGAGGGATTCCGGAAGGAATACAAGAATGGATGTACCAACCACCGTTCCGGATACACTACCCATACCACCTAATACAACATATGTAATAAAGTCAAAAGATTTTGCATAGTTAAATGTGACCGGATCAATAAAGGTATTGAAATGTGCGTACAATCCACCGGCAAGACCTGCCATTGCACTGCCTAAGATAAAGGATATCATTTTGTACTTGGTTGGATTGATACCCATTGCCTCTGCCGCAATGTCATCTTCACGGACTGACATGATTGCACGACCTTTGGAGGAATGGATCAGGTTCTTGATAATGGCAAAACATAAGGCTACGCAAAAGAATATCGTCATCAGACTTGTCTTAACCGGAATACTTGTCATACCTCTTGCACCACCAACATAGTCAATATTCTGGATAACAACCTTAACAATCTCTCCAAATCCCAATGTACAGATGGCTAAGTAATCACCTTTCAACCGGAGGATCGGATAACCAATCGCTGCTGCAAGCACTGCCGCTGCAAGAATACCGACAAGTAAAGAAACACCATATGGCATATTGAATTTCTGCGTCATGATTGCTGAACCATATGCTCCGATCGACATAAATGCCGCATGTCCCATTGTAAGCTGCCCGGTATATCCTAAGATCAGATTCAGTCCAAATGCTGCGATCATAAAGATTCCTGCAGTCTTAATCACTCGCAGCGTATAACTGTCAAGAATGCCTCTCTGAATTAAAAATAAGGCAATTCCATATATGGCAAACAGCACACCTATGATGATTGCATATTTGATATAGGTTTTCGCTATTATGCGTGTGTCAAATGCCTTCTCGTTCATCTGCTTTTCCATAGCTATCACCTACACTTTCTCTCTGACATTCTTGCCAAACAAACCTGCCGGTTTGATCAACAGAATAATGATCAACACGGAAAATGATATCGCATCAGACAATCCGGAACTGATATATACCTTGGACAGTGTTTCAATCAATCCCATTACAACACCACCAAACATCGCACCCGGAATAATTCCGATACCACCTAATACCGCTGCAACGAAGGACTTCAGACCAGGCATAACGCCCATTGCCGGTGTCAGTTTCGGATACAATAATCCAACCAATACACCTGCGGTTCCTGCCAATGCCGATCCAATACCAAAGGTAATGGAAATGATCCGGTTCGTATTGATTCCCATAAGTGCTGCCGCATCCGAATCATAAGAAGTTGCTCTCATGGCTCTTCCAACCTTAGTCTTCTTAACCATCAACTGCAACAGGATACAAAGGGCAATCGTAGTAAGCACCGCAATGATCTGATAATTACTGATAATAACGCTTCCTACATTGTAGGACTTTAATGGGAACAACTCCGGAAATGATAAGGAGTTCGGACCTGCCAAAAGGTTTGTTTTCATCAGGTTCTGTAACAGCAGCTCCACACCCATTGTAGTAATAAACAGGGTAACCTTTGGTGAATTACGCAAAGGTTTATACGCAATCTTCTCAATCAACATACCAAGGATCGCACACGCTAACATTGCAAATATTAACGTTCCCGAAAAACCAAACCGGAACACACATACTGCAAAATAACCGGCATACGCACCAAACATATAGATATCGCAATGGGCAAAATTGATCAGTTTAATGATTCCATATACCATTGTATATCCGATTGCTATGAGGGCATACACACTTCCCTGGCAAATACCATTTACAATCTGTTGTAATAATGTATCCATAGCCATCTCTCCTAACCATCCAGGGTCCGGCAGACAGACCGCCTGATATTCACCACACATTCCTCTTGCGTCTTCCCGGTTGCTGCATCCGGATATCCGGTGAATACAGATTTTGTCTGTGCCAGACTACCTGCTTATTTTATCTTGCTTCTTTGCTGGCTGCCACGCTATGGATGTTATTACAACCGTTGCGTCTCGCAGGCGCGGCTGCCTGGAGTTTATCCTATTCCTCTGGCGAGATCTCTTCCACGTAGCTGAAGGAACCGTCTTTTACCTGGTTCACAACTACACTCTTGATCGGATCACCGTTCTCATCAAACTTGTAATTTGTGGTACCGCATTTCTCATCTAAGCTATGTAATGCATCTTTCACTGCATCTGCGTCAGTACTTCCTGCTTTCTCGGTCGCTGCCTTTGCAATATATACGGCATCATAACCTAATACGGAGAATGAACCCGGATCTGCATCAAATTTCTCTTTGTAATCGGCAACAAAATCTTTTAAATTATCAGACTGAATAGATACATGATCTGTAAAGTACATACCCTCTACCGCATCGCCACCGATCTCTACCAAAGCCGGATCCGAACATGAATCACTACTCATTAACTGAATGTCTAATCCGATCTCAGAAACCTGCTTTGCGATCAGTCCGACTACATCATAATCATCCGGAAGGTATAATACCGTTGCACCGGAATTCTTGATCTCTGTTAAGTAAGACTTGAAATCACTGTCACCTGTGTTATATTTTCCTTCATATGCAATCGTTCCGCCATCGGCCTCAAAAGTCTCTTTGAACTGGCTCGAAATACCAACACAATAATCTTTACCTACATCATAAAGCATTGCAACTTTATCTGCTTTCAATGTATTCTTTGCAAATGTTGCTGCAACTTTACCCTGTAACGGATCAATAAAACATGCACGGAAGATATATTCTCCACCTTCTGCTGTTACCTTTGCATTGGTAGAACCAACAGAGATCATGATCTTCTTGGCTTCATTTACAATTGGTGCCATTGCGATAGAACAGCTGCTTGCGTATGAACCCAATACCATATCTACCTTATCCTGCTCTAACAACTTGGTAACCGCATTTGGTGCGGTTGCCGGTTTGTTCTCATCATCCTCAAATACTGCTTCAATCTGCTTACCGTTAATACCGCCTGCTGCATTGATCTCATCAATTGCTAACTGGCTTCCATTCTTACAGGCTGCGCCGATATTTGGTGCATTACCGGTTATCGGATATACAAAACCTAACTTGATCGTATCACCACTGCTTGAACTACTACTGCTGCCTCCTCCGGATGACTCCGAAGTTGCTGCTTCCTCGCTACATGCCACCATGGACATACACATTGCCATAACGGTCGCTACTGCTACCACTTTTTTAAATAATCTCTTCATAATGAATTCCTCCTTCTAACTTTGGGTCTTGGTACTAAATCCTATGAACGGGTTACTAATATAAGAAAGGCGTCACGCAATACTGCGTAACGCCTTTGTTATCACATTTAAGTATATATTTAGTTACATTCGCGCGAATGGTCACTTCGAAACCTTCGGTTTCTCAGTGTTCGTTGCACTCATATAACTTTTTCGTCAATCACTGATCTGCAAGCAGCTCATGCTTGACTTCAAAAGTTGCATTCACGCTTATGCGATCATTTTGTCAACTTCTGTTAAGACTTCGTCAAGCATTGTCATTGCGGTGCGGAGTTCATCCTCTTTGATAATAAGCGGAGGTGCTACAATGATGATGTTCTCATGTGTATAGGTTGAGAAGCCTTTCGCCTTCAACATACCACAGATCTTACCCATCAGGTTCTCTTTATCGGCATTGTAGCCGACAAGCGGTTCCTTCGTTGCCTTGTCTTTTACAAGCTCAACGGCTGAGAACAAACCTTTGTAACGGACATCACCAACACAGGCATGTTTGTCCTTCAGGTCTTCCTCGATCTCACCTAAGATCTTGCCCATGGCTCTTACATTGTCAAGAATGTGGTCTTCCTTATAGACATCCAATGTTGCAACACCTGCTGCACAGGAAAGTGGATGACCACTGTATGTAAGTCCACAAAGTAATTTATGATCATCGAAATAATCGGCAATCTTCTTATCTACGATTACGCCACCAAGTGGTGCATATCCACAGGTAACACCTTTGGCAAATGTAATGATATCCGGCTTGATTCCCCAATTCTGGCAGGCGAACACTTCACCGGTTCTGCACCAGCCCATCATAACCTCATCACAGATCATCATGATACCGAATTCATCACACAGATCACGGATACCCTGCAGATATCCATCCGGAGGAATGATACATCCATTACTACCGGTAATTGTCTCACACTCGATTGCTGCAATACTTTCCGGACCTTCATAAATGATCTGCTCTCTTAACTTACCAATATAGAACCTGGTTGCGGCTGCATCATCTTCAAAATCTACCAGTTCTCTGTATACATATGGATCAAAGAACTTGACATATCCCGGAATACCAGGCTCACAGTTGAAACGTCTCGGCTCACCGGTTAAGTTGCCGGCACCCATCGTAGAACCATGATAAGAACGATAACGGGACATTACTTTATTTCTTCCTGTATATAATCTTGCAATCTTTAAGGCATTTTCGTTGGCATCTGCACCACCTAATGTAAAGAATACTTTCTGCATATTATCCGGTGCCAGCTCAATGATCTTTCTTGCTAACTCTGACTTTACATCTACCGCATAACCCGGTCCGATAAATGGCAGCTTATGTGCCTGCTCTGCAATCGCATCTGCCACCTTCTGGTTTCCATATCCGATATTCAGATTCACAAGCTGTGAACTCATATCATAATATTTCTTACCATCTGCATCATAGAAATAAATGCCTTCTGCTTTTGTAACTACGGTTGGATCTAATGTTCCCTGTACAGACCATGAATGCAATACATGTTCTCTATCTAATTTCTTGATTTCTTCTTTTGACATCTCTCTCATAATACATATCTCCTTTTCTACCACAATTCCTTATACATCTTAATCACATCCGCCTTCGTAGTTGTCTTTCTTGTGTTTCCCGGACTTCCACTGGCGATCGCATCATCTGCCATCTTATCCATGACCTCGCAAAATGCTTCTTTATCAACACCATATTCCGCAAGTGTTGGAACTTCTAACGTTTCACATAATTGAATGATCGCATCTAAAAATGCTTTGGCTGCCGTCTCATCATTGTCTTCTTCTGTCGCTGCCCCGATGGCCCGTCCAAGATCTGCAAATCGTTCATAGGTTCCGTCTAATGCAAATGTCAGACAAACCTTTAACAACATTGCATTGGATAATCCATGCGGCACATGGAAATTGGCTCCGATCGGCCGGCTCATTCCATGCACTAATGTTACGGAAGAGTTGTTAATGACCACTCCTGCCTCTAATGCCGCCAATATCATTTCTTCTCTCGCTTCCATGTCTTCTCCGTTCCCGTAAGCTCTTGGAAGATATTGGAAAATTCGCTTGACTGCATCAACGGCATATACATCGGTAAGCGGGGAGGCTTTCTTGGAAGTATATCCCTCCACCGCATGGGTTAAGGCATCTAATCCGGTTGCATTGGTTACGCTCTTTGGCGAAGATACGGTAAATGACGCATCCACAATTGCAACATCCGGTATCAGCACCGTTCCTTTTAATAACATCTTAATACTTGTTTTTGTATCTGTAATAATGGTAAACTGCGTTGCTTCCGATCCGGTACCCGCCGTTGTCGGAATCGCAACCATTGGAGGAAGCGGATTCGTGATCTCTTTTCCCATGTAATCCGCAATCTTTCCGGGATTGGTAATCAATGCTCCGATCGCTTTCATCGAATCCATCGGGCTTCCGCCGCCAATCGCAATCAGGAAATCACATCCGTTTGCTTTGTATGCTTCCACACCGCCATCAATCATCACATCATCCGGCTCTCCGGTAATATCATCATAAACTGTCCAGCCAATTCCAATTTCATCTAACAGATTGGTAACAATCCTGACATTACCGATTCGATTCATTACTTTTCCACTTACTACCAATGCTTTGGTTCCAAGTGTGCGAATCACCTCTTTGCTCTGTTGTAAAGCATTTTCTCCACTAATTATCTGTTTTGGCATGATAAACTTACTTGCCATTTACATCACACTCCTTGTTTCGGGACATGCATTATCATCTTTTGATAATGTTCATGTCATATGTTGGGTAGATATTACCTCTACATAACCATAAAGTCAAGTGTGTTTTGCCATTTTTTAATTATATTAAGTGTATGTTTTTGTTCGCTTTCAAATGTTAGGCAAACAAAAAAGCCGAAGGTTTATTTTCTAAATCACCTTCGACTTATTTACAGATTATAACCGCACTCTCCCAAAATTGCAAGTATTATTTTTAATCTTATATTATTTTTTTGTTTTCTGTTTGCATGTTCTCTTCCTTTACAATCTGCTCAAACTTGTATATAATATACCCAAAACTTGACCAACTTTATTATATGTTGGGCAATTTCAGTTTGCCTTTTCATTTATGATATCCGTTTGCATACCTATATAAAGGAGGGACCATTATGAGAGTAAAAAGAATCGAAGCCATTCAGGAATATATTATAAAGAACAAATCCGTATCCATGGAACAATTATGCGAGGAATTCGGAGTATCCATGAACACGATCCGCCGCGATATCGATACCCTATGCACCAGTGGCAGCGTGATCAAAGTGTATGGCGGTGTTGTTGCCAATACCAATGCAGCAGTTACGCACGCCGAAACACTCCGCCCATTTACCGAGCGCAGTTCCAGCAACAATAACGAAAAGTTAATGATCTCCCAAAAGGCAGCTTCCTATGTGCAGGAAGGTGACATCATTTTCTTAGACTCCGGAACCACAACTCTTAACATGATTCCCTATCTTGCTAATATTCCGAATCTGACCGTGATCACCTACAGTATCCCGGCACTTGTAGAACTCCTGCAATACAAAGATATTAAAGTGATCTCCCTGCCCGGACTTCTGCTGCGTGGCACGGAATCCTTAGTCGGTTCCTGCGGTGTCAATTACCTATCCACCTTTAATATGACGAAAGCATTTATGGCATGTACCGGAATCTCTTTATCCCGGCAGGTTACCAACGCAACCTTTGAGGAGTACGAGATCAAGCAGGCGGCATTGGACCGGAGCGAACAACACTTCCTGCTTGCGGACCATGATAAGTTCGGAAATGCCGGCATTATGACATATGCGGACATCACACGCATGGATTATATTATAACGGATGATATTCCTGCACCGGAATATGCAGAATACTTTGACGAAAAAGGAGTCGGCCTCGACATAGCCCTTTCACACCCTTGCACAGCGTAAGGATTGTGAGATGTGTGAGGGCACATGCGAAAAGATATA